>Ga0228674_1001800_pt1 | contig 12403 bp, 13 predicted proteins | sample 1D_rmetaG_FD_189054 | JGI IMG/M metagenome (GOLD analysis project Ga0228674, IMG submission 189054) | Seawater microbial communities from Monterey Bay, California, United States - 1D_r | ecosystem: Environmental > Aquatic > Marine > Coastal | place: USA: California | collected 2016-09-26
GTATAGAACACCTAAAGTCTAGGATGTCTTTTGTGTTATTGTTTAATAAATAAACTATAGCTTTTTTTTTCATTACTTATAAAAACTTTTTACTAGTTGAACTTCTTTTATAGCTTTTTCATACGTAGATCTGTTCCTGGAAATTGAATTAGGGTTTTCATAATAAACGCCAACAACCTCATCTAGCTTTTGTAGCTTTCCACCTCCTTTTAAAATCCTAAACCACATATCGTAGTCTGAAGCACTAAAATATTGTTCGTTAAACAGACCGAATTTATCATGGACACGCTTACGCCAAACAGGTAAGCAGTGAGGAGAATTGTGTTTTAATTGGTTTTCAGTGGTACCGTCTAAGGTAGTCCATAACCTATTTGTTTTACAATCCTCAAAGTTTTCATTTTTTGTATTACTTACTTTGAGTGAACCGTAACACAGATCGATATCATGGTTATCTTCTAAAAATTTAACCTGATACTCTAAAGAGTTCCATTTTCGCCTATCGTCAGTATTCCAATTGGTTATAATTGGAGCCTGAGAAAGCTGCACCCCTTTATTCCAAGCTTCATAAACAGAACACTCGCCAAGATGAAAGTATTTTATATTGGGTAGATCAGAAAACTTAGAGATTATACTCAGATCTTCCGAATCTTTATCTTTATTAGCGTCTAAAATTAAAACCTCACATTCAGAGAAAATGCTTTGTTTCTTTACATCTAGAAAGAAATCAAATAAGAACTCAGAAGAGTTATAAACTGAAGTTAAAATGCTTACACGGGGAGATTCGGGCATGTATTATTATACATCACACGCCGTCTTCTTCAATAATCTTTACATCTTTTAACTCTTCATAACCACGGAAATAATCATCATTGTCAATAACAGATGACTCATCCCAACCCCACTCACTCAAAACTTCCTCTTCATCCCACTCGATAACCTCTGAAGAAACAGATTTATTTACAGGCTTCTTGCTCCACATCTTGCAAGACCAGTAACGAGGTGTCGTTTTATCTTTAGCTGTATCACACTTGTGTCTAGCTCTGAAGCTACGGCGACGATCAGGATCATCTCTTTTGATTTCCATGTTCGGGTCTCCAAACTTAACCATAACTATATTACCAGTTTTAGGGTTCTTGACATAAACACCAAATTTTTTCTTTCCATCTTTAAGTCTGAAAGGTTTGTTTAGTGTCTTCTTTTGGGCTTCGGTAAACTCAAGCTCTTCAGCTTCTTGGTTTTGCTCCCATACTTCAATGCCAGCTTTAACTAAATCAATTTTTGCAAGTTGAAAATCGATATCTTCAAATTTGTAAAAAGCATCATCTACTTTTTCTATAAAGTAATCTTCAGAACCTTTAGCGACATCACTATCTGCAGCTTTGTAAGACTTTTTGACTTTTCCGCCACGCACCATTTTCAGGAACATGTTTACTCTAGCCATAGCCCACTGACCTCTGGTCTTTCCAGGTCTATGAGAAGAACTGAAAGCACCAGCACCTCTACGATAGATTTTTTTAAGTTGACCTAGAGTAACTTTTTTGGAATGTTTTTCGTTATGCTCTTTAACTTTATTTTTTAGGGCAACAATAACTTTATCAGAAAATGTTATTTTTTTGCCGTCCTTACCAGCACTTCCTTTTTCGTTTTTGCTAGATCCTTCTTTCTTTTCACTTTTTTTGGAAGGTGTCTGAGCGCCGCTTTTAGGTCCAGGTCTTTTAGCTGACTGGCTCTCTAAAAATTTTTTTGCTTGGTCTGAAAAATCGTATTCCATTATGTTAATTGATTACACTAAAATTTTAAAAAAATGAAATCTCAACCTTCGCAAGATGTACAATTCATAATGGATCTAGCTAATTCTTGACTAGGATTCATGCTTCTTTGATAATAAAATCCTTTAAGACCCATTTCCCAACCAAAAATCATAAGTTCGCTGACTTCTTTTGGAGAGGCTTTAGGATGAATCATTAAGTTCAAAGACTGACCTTGGTCAATATGCTTTTGGCGTTGAGAAGCTTGGATTACAATTTCTTTTTGCGAAATCTCTCCAAAAGTTTTGAATACATCTTTTTCGTGATCGCTCAAGAAATCCAAATGCTTAACCGATCCATCATTATGAAGAATGGACTTCCAAACTTCTTCTGTATTTTTACCCTTTGATTCCAATAGATTTGCTAGATGAGGGCTTCTGATTGTAAATTTACCTTTAGCTGAGTTCTTGGTATAGTAATTCACAGTGGGTTCAATGCCTTGAGAAACTTGACCAAGGATAAGAGAACTAGTTGTTGTTGGGGCAACAGCCATTGTTGTTGTGTTTCTACGACCGTAACCTTTGAGAACTTCAGGCTCACCAAAAACTTCTGCCAATTCTTTGGTGGCTTTGTCTGCCCTTTCTCTAATTGTTTTGAATATTTCTGCATTTTTCATTTTAGCTTCCATACTCTCAAACGAGATCATATTGCTCTGAAGATAAGAATGCCAGCCAAGAACTCCCATGCCTAAAGCCCTATGACGCTTTGCAAAGTCGTGATCAAACTCCATGTATGGAATGTCCTCTGTTTTGTTTATATACTCCTCCATTACAGAATCAAGGAAATAAACCATAGTTTCTATAGCGTCTGTCTCAACGATTTCATCCCATCTCTCCAAGTTAAGTGAAGACAAGCAACAAACAAAAGATTCTCCTGGGCTAGATGGTAAAGAAATTTCATTACAAAGATTAGACGCATATATTTTCATGTCTTTGTCTTTATATACCTGAGGAGCATTCTTATTAGCTGTGTCCTGAAAAAACAAATAAGGATACCCTGACTCAAATTTCTTCTGAACAATCTTAGCCCAAATCTTGCGCTTGTCAATATCACCATTTTTCATGCCCTCCATCCAGTCGTCTGTAATTGTCACAGCAAATGACAAATCTTGAATAGGGTGACCATCAGATCTGATACGAAGAAACTCTTCAATATCTGGATGATCAACTGGTAGATAAGCAGCGAAAGATCCTCTGCGGACACTGCTTTGAGAAACAACAGAGGTAACCTTGTCAAAAAGCTCCATAAAATGGACGGCTCCAGAAGAGCTACCTCCAGTACTGATGCTGTCTCCTCTGCCTCTTAATTCTCCAAAATAGCCAGAAGTGCCAGCTCCATGCTTGGTTTGCATTCCCACTTCAGACTGCTTTGTTAGTATACCTTCCATTGTGTCTGGTACATAAACTCCGTTACAAGAAACAGGTAGCCCTCTATCCCTGCCGTAATTAGCCCATACAGGACTGGACAGGGAATAAAAACCGAGAGACATATAATGCTCAAACTTCTCGCATAAGTCAGAAAATTTTCCTTTGTGTTCGGTAGGGGCGCGAGAAACAAAGTCTTTCTGAAAAGACTCTCCCACACTCAATACCCTACCAATCAAGCTTTCGCCATCAAGGTATCCTCTGTTTAAAATCTGCTGCGAAGTTTCGTTGTTCCAATAATATTTTTTCATGCAAATACGCTATCTAGGTCAAATGTTTGTGATTTTTTTGAATATTCTACAGGTCGAGAATGGAAGAAATCTGTCGAATTGTTTCCCATTAACTCCTCCTCAAACCACATTGTATCCTTAATAATGTCATTGTCAACATCAAATGCCTTCTTAAATGAAATTTGTTCTAGAGAATCGTTAATACGGTCTTTAATAAACTCCTTAAGAAGTGGCGCACTCAAACCTTTTTCATCGATACCATTGACCATCCAATCAATAATCTTAGCCTCTGCAATATAAGCTTGCTCCGCTTCATGTAGGATTCTTTGCTCTAGCTCTTCATCAAAAAGCTCTGGATGCTCTTCTTTAATAGTATTGATAATCTTGATACCTACTTGAGCGTGAATATTTTCTTCGTTCCTCGTATATCTAACCTGCTGTTCTGTATCTTTTAAAACGTTTTTGTTTCTAGAAAACCAGTTAATAATATAAAACTGACTCATTAGAGATACATTCTCAACGAATAAAGTAAAAAGAATCAAAGAATAAACATATTGCTTCTTGCTGTCTTTGTAATACCTGTGGTTATATTTACGCAAATAGTTTACTCTGCCCTCAATAAAATCAAGCTTTAGATTTTCCTCAAATACCTCTTCCAAACCAAGCACTTTAAGTAGTCTTTCGTAAGCGTTGTTATGGATAACCTCAACATTAGCCATTACATAACCAAGATCAGTAAGAGAAGGGTGAGGAAGGTTGTCTCCTAATTTAGCCCAGAACTTTTTAACAGCTACTTCGATCTGACCAATAGCAGATAGTGTTCGAACGATTATTTCTTTTTCTTGATCGTCCATTGATATCTGAAAGTCTTGAACATCCGAGGAAAAACTAAACTCTTTATCCGTCCAAAAGCCATTATGCATGACTTCAATAAAGTCCTCTGCCCACGGGTAATTATTAGGTTTTCTTGATATCTGTTCCTCGAATATGCTCATTTTTTTAATTTCTTGTTTATTGTTGTTTTAATTTTGACCGCGATTTAGTCCCAAAAGTTACCGCTGGTATCAGTTACACTTTATCATTTCCTAGTTCACTGTCAACCAGAAAATATAGTAACTTTTTTTACTTGAAAAAAAATCGAATTATTTTTAGAAATTTTGTGGAACGAATTATATAATAGAGACGGGGGGTAGATGGTCTTCGGAAAAGTTAATCTTATCGATTCTATGTTAAGTTTACGTTGTCGATACACTTCGCAATTTAAAAAAACAACTCTCCGTAAAGTATATCTTATCGATAACGTATACTTTACTGAACAGTTATAACTTATCGGTAACCGTTTATTTAAATTACTCAGTGGCATTTTTTTTTAAACACTACGCTTATTAAAATAAAAATAACATATTTCATTAATAACTACTTGACTTTAAATTTATCAATGTTATAAATATATTAACAATGAATCTAGAACACAAGATTATAGGTATCGCTGGCAATGCTAGGTCAGGTAAAGATACTGTAGGTAAGAACTTTGTAAAGATACTCGCAGATCAGGGTATTAAAGCAAAGACATTTTCTTTCGCTGATGAACTTAAAAAATCAGTGGATGGTTTTCTAAAGGAGCAAATAGGTATTTCGGCTTTTACTGAAGATAATAAAGAGAAAGAAGTAATAAGACCATTTCTTGTTTTCTGGGGTACAGACATAATGAGGAAAATTAATAATGATATTTGGGTTGACAAACTACAAGACAACTTACATAATAATCATGTAAGCATTATAACTGACTTAAGGTTTCTTAACGAGTTGGAATGGATAAAGAAAAACAAAGGTCTATCTGTTCTTGTTAAAAGGGATGGCATAGAGGCAGCTAATGCTTACGAAGAAGAAAACAACAAACAGATATCAGAGCTTGCGGATTCAAACTTTCATATGGGAAACTTTAAAGATGACAAGCTTATAGAGCTTATGGCTAATGAGATACTAAATTCTATTGTTAACAAAAAAATTTACGAATTATGGAAAGCGACCTGTCCCTTATAAACAAAATCAAAGAAGAAAATAACGGTGATTGTTTAGAAGAACTAATAAACAGACACTCTGGTATATACATCTATATTGTTGATAAGTACACTAAAAACAAGAGCTACGTTACGAACAGGGACTTTATCCTTGACGATAAGGATTATATGATCTATCAATCTGCTTTGAGTTATAAGCCTGAGAAAAACAGCAAGTTCTCAACTTTCTTAGCTAACCAGACTAAATGGAAATGCTTAAATGCTATAAACAGTTCTAAAAATAAGCCAACCACAGATATAGATAGGGTATATGGAAAAATTTCTGAACAAGACGATTCTTATGAAATCGTTTGTAAAATGGAGGCTTTTGACTGCTTTGATAACTTACTAAAGAAAGAAAAGGACGGAAGAGTAAAAAAAATCATTGACATTCGCTACAACACCACTAATACTAGATTAGTACCTTGGAGAGTAGTTTCCAAGGAACTAAACTTAAGCATACAAGGATGCATAAACATCCACAACAAGTTTATTAAAAAAGTAAAACAACAATTCGATAACAATTATGTATAATACAATAACAGCAGCAGGATATCTGGTATCAGATCCAGAAACAAGAAGTGTAAGCTCTAAAAAAGTTTGCAAACTACGGATGTGCATCTCTGGCAACAGAGCAAAGGAAGGCGAGAAGCTTTTTATCGACGTAGAAATGTGGGGTAGGCAAGCAGAAATTGCTGAAGAGTACCTTAAAAAGGGTCGCAGTATCATTGTCAACGGAGAGCTTCGTCGCAATAGCTGGGAAAACGAAGGAAAGAAGTATACTAAAGACTTCATTACTGCTTCCAGTTTCCAATTCCTAAATACTGGAGGTCAAGAGGGCGAAGGAAACCAGCAAAAATCAGCACCAAAGAGTGCATCTGCTGACGAAGAAATCCCATTCTAAATGAAGATTTTAGTAGATGCCCCTTTAAATTCTTTAAGCCTCGGTAATGTTTCCTATAACATTATCCGAGAGCTTATCGATAAAGGACACGATGTAGGTATTTTTCCTGTTTCTGGGAAAATCGATCTTAGTGCTTATGATGTTCCAGATCATCTAGCTCAAAAAATTAACGAAGGAATACAGAACAGATTTGATTATCTTTCAGAAGATATTCCCTCTTTAAGAATCTGGCATCTGAATGGATCTGAAGATAGGAAAAACTCAAAGCAATATCTTTATACTTTTTACGAATGTAATCAACCCACAGACGTTGAGAGAAAGTTATGTAAAGCTCAAACTCAAACAATCTTTAGCTCCAGTTATGCTGGGGATCAATTTAACTGCCCATATGCTCCTTTGGGTTTTGATAAAGATTTCTTCAACACCAAAAAACAATACTTGCAAAATGTTGTTCATTTTGGCTTAATGGGTAAGTTTGAAAAACGAAAGCATACAGCAGAGATCCTGAAGGCTTGGGCTAAGAAATACGGGAATAACAATAAGTATCAATTAACGTGTTGTATTACAAACCCCTTCTTTAAAGAGGAGGAAATGGGACACATAATAAATTCTTGTTTGGAAGGTCAGAGATATACAAACATTAACTTCTTACCTTATTTAAGTAAGAATAATGAGGTCAATGATTTGTTGAATGCAATAGATATTGATTTAACTGGATTGTCTGGTGGAGAAGGCTGGAATTTACCATCTTTCAATGCCACATGTTTAGGTAAATGGAGTGTTGTTCTTAACGCTACATCTCATAAAGATTGGGCTACAAAAGAAAACTCAATCCTTGTAGATCCTAGTGGAGAAATTGACAGTGAAGATAAAAAGTTTTTCATTAAAGGTTCGCCTTTTAATCAGGGAACTTTTTACTCCATAACTGAAGATGAAATCATTTCTGCTATGGAAGAAGCCGAAAAGAAGGTGGGACATATTAACACGGAGGGACAAAAGTTGGCAGACAACTTTACCTATTCAAAGACTGTTGATTCCATTTTATCCCATATTTCCTAGGTTTTTTCATTGGCACGGTACATGCAATAGTAACATATTATGACAACATTATTTGAAGAACTATTCAAACCAGAGAGCAGGGTTTATCCAAGAGAAGTTACTTGGGTAAAAAGCAGTGATGACGTTTATACAGCAGAGCTAGAATTAGCTGGGTTTGCTAAGAAAGATGTAAAGATTACGTCCAATAACGAATTCCTTACTGTAAAAGCGGAAAAAGGAGATAGAAATAAAAACTTTTCAATCTCTCTTAACGATCTGGTCTCGCCAGAAGACATTACATCAAAAATGTCCAATGGTCTTTTAACTATTACCATGCCCAAAAAGCAGGTTAAAAAATCATTATCTATTAAGATTGACTGATTTTAATTCATATTAAAATGCGAGCGGGTGTAGTTGAAAAACTACGCCCGTTTGTGTATAATAGAGTATGCCTATTTACGAATATCAAAACCCAGAAACAGGAGAACTTATAGAAGTCCTGCAAACAATGGTCGAGGATCATGTTTATTTTGATTCTGATGGGCTTGAATGGAAAAGGGTATTCACTGCACCAAACATGTCAGTAGACTCTCAGATTGACCCCTATAGCTCTAAAGACTTTGTTCAGAAAACAGAAAACAAAAAAGGCACCATTGGAGATATGATGGACTACAGCAAAGAGCTAAGTCAAGAAAGAGCAGAGAAAAACGGAGGGGTAGATCCTGTTAAAGAGAAGTATTACAAAGACTATTCCGATAAAAGAAAAGGGGCTAAACATGTTGATCAAATCAAATCAGAAATGAACAATAACAAACATGTTAGTATAGATTTGAGTAAATAAGCTAAACTAGCTTAAATAAATCATCTTCATCCCCCACCCAATTTTAGCTCCTCTCTAAAATTGCAATACCACTTGTCAATGGCGTCTTGAAACGTTAATCCTACTGCTTGGTATTTTTCACCATTCTCTGATTCGTAATAAGCGAGGAAAGCTCCAGAGTTTTTTATCTTTTTTATCTTTGGTTTTGGTTTCATTTTAATTATCATTCCATAAAGCTACTTCCATTCCTTGTGTTGGCGGGTAAAAGGCTCCCTCTCCGCCATAAGAAGATATATATTCGCTTTTTACATATAATTTACCAACAGGTCCATTATAAAACGGGTTTACAATATCAGCGCTGTCAAATATGGCGCTCTCTGGCATATCTATATATATATCCTGTATACCCGAAGATGATGTGAAAGCATTTCTTCCAATCCCAGTAAAATTATCTGGTATTACCAAGTCTCCCTGTAAGCCACAATTATCAAAAGCAAAATCACCAATTACCAAATTCTCTGCTTTAGAAAACCTAATAGATCTTATATCTCCGCTATTTAACATCCAATTATTATCAATATTACCTCCGTCATAAGCTAGTAAATTATCTGAATCATCAAACACGTATGTATAAGTATAATCATCCCTTTCGACGGTTGCGGTCATCCTTGCGTCCGAATCTCCAAGATGAGACTTATTGTCCATACTAAATGAAAATGAAGCAGAATACTGCATATCTTCATTTACATTGATTCCATAATCAAACGTTTCCAACTTTAGCTTTCCAAATTTCATTTCACAATTAGCTGTATTGTCACAGCTTTTTGCTTTTATCGTAAAATCATACGTTGATTCATTTTTTAACAAGCCAGAAATGAAACCAGTTTCATATTTTGATACAAGAGATGCTATGCTTAAACTTCCCCTTGATGGATACTGCATTTTCCTATCTCTAACATAATCAGATCCAAGACCGTGAAGGTCAACTCTGTTTATTGGAACTTCAACTGAAAGAGATTTAATAATATGATTTTCGCCCGAAATAACCTGACCACCAACTTGTAGATCTTGAAGTTCTAATATCAAATCTCCAGGCTGTGACAAAATAGGATCCGTTAAATCTAAATCTCCTTGACCAAAGAAATCTATTTTTGTAGTTATAGTTTCGCTTACATCTAAATCACCCACTGAATTGTTATTACCTGATTGTAGATTTATAGCAGGAGAAAGGATATCTCCAGTATAATTCTCAGCTCTCATATTAGAACATTTAAAACTTGTTGATACTGTCGGTAATTCACCGTCAGCGAATGAAAACCCATAACTAGCCAAATATGCGTTTCCAAAAGAGATCATTTCACCATTGTTTGGCGTGTCCACAGAGTCAGACGTTAAATACTTTATCGCATTAAAATTTTGTTGTGGGTGATTATAAAAGTAAAAATTATAAGATTTATCCTCAACTCCAGAAATAAAAGAAGATTTTGTATTACTAGGCGTAGTTATCTGTGGCAAAAACGAATCATAAACATTTAAGCCCATAGCTGACTCGTTAACCAAGGACGGAGAAAACAAATAGTTAATTTGTAAATTTACATCGGGGTGCCTGACCAAATCATCAACTGCATAATAACAAGAACCTATTTGCTTTTGGGTCTGCCTTGTCTGAGGTAATGAAAATGAAGCATTTTGGACCCCAGCAAACAAAACCCCAGTTTCGTTTTCGGTTTTAAATGCTGGCGATTCACCAATTAAAACTGCGGTATTGGCACTATTTAATACTATTCTTGACATTTTTTTATCCTTTTTTTGGTATTACGCCTAGCGGGTCTTCACTGAAAGAAACCTGAAGATTATGTGTGTTGTCGTAAACCATTGTGTGAGTCCATGAGTCACAATAATATACTTTTGGTCTGTTATAAACAGAAGGTATTTGATGTTTGAATCTTCTATATCCTTCTTTGTTTTCCAAGAAGTGTAGCATTGATTTTAACTGCTGTGTTGTTATATTACTAAAACTATAAGTCAATGGTACTATTGCTGTGTTTTTCTTGATTTTGTTATAGATAGAATATCCAAATCCGTGCTTTGCATTTTCAAACTTAACGGAATTTGTTAATCCTTGATCTGGACTCCAGTAAAATTCTTGAGACCAATTAGAAAAATCTCCAGATGGAGAATTAGAAACACTGGATAAATGATCTTCAGTACAATAGAAGAAATTATTTGTTTTTATACCATTAACCTCGGCGTAAATGATATCATCTTTTTTGTAATTTGTAGTATCTTGCCAATCTCTAAACTCATAATTTAAATAATTCAAACCACTCCAATTCAAATTAGCTGGCGATTCAAGAACCTCCAACATTGTGTTAAATTCGTAGTTTTGACTGTTTACATGATTAATCGAATATTCCGTGCAATACCCCGTTATGTCGTTGTAAATTGAATTATCTGTTCTTATAACAATAGGATTAACGCCTTTGGAATTTTCATAATAACTAGTTAGCTTTTTAGCTCCCTCTTCATTTGTTTGGTACTTCAAGCTAAACTTAGCCTTTAAGCTGTTAATTCCATTTGGGATAATCTTAAAATAACCGTCATTAGTATCAAACCTAAGATTATCCGCCTCAAAAGAAACAGCAGATCCATATGTTGGAATAAAATCTGTAAAGCTCCCTACAGAAACCCCACTTGTATTATCTATTCTCTCGTAAAATAAATCTTCGCTCATAATTTAATTAGGTGTTAGGTGTTGCTGTCGGAAAATTCTCCCACTCATAAAGATCCCTTCCGTTTGGCGCAGTGCCAACCCCTGTAGTCCAACCCAGTAATTCAGCCTCATGAATATAAAAATCTCCAGTCATTGAGTTAGTAAATGCAGACGTAGATACATCTCCAGTTGATGTATTTAAATAAACATTTCCTAAAGGGCAATCTTTAAAAGCATCATTTTCTATAACCAAATCTGGAGACACATTTACAAAATCACTTGACAATTTTGTGCAGTTTTCAAATGCCCCTGTTTCTATAAATGTTAGATAGTCTTTGTTGGTCTCTAGTGTTTCTAGATTTGTTTGATTTCTGAAGCAGCTTTGCTCTATTATATGGCATTTTACTTCTGCTGTTTTTATCCATGGGTAATCTCCAAAAAAAGCATTATCTCTAAGTTCCCGAACGCTGCTCCCTATCCTGACTTCTCCATTTGTTACGTTTTGACCAACGTCTCTAAACCCCCCAGCAAGAATTTTCCTATCATTAGTGACATTAGTATTAAACCGCCCAAATCTAACATAATTTATATTACTGCAGTTTTGAAAAGCTTTGCGATGAATGAAGTTTCCGTCGTTCATAGAAACGGAAGTTAAGCCAGTGCATCCTTCAAAAGCATTTTCTCTTATTCTCCTTACGCTATTTCTTAATGTCAAATCCGTTATATTTGATTGTTCTTTAAATGCGCCACTATCTATCTCTCTACAACCAAGGGTTAGTTTTTTTATCCATGGGTAACCTTGTATAGTACCAGCATCTTGAGCGCTGAATGATCGAGCAGACACGTTATCAACACTATAATCAATTGTAACTTCTCCGTTAGTTACATTCTTACCGCAATATCTAAAAGCAAAACCATCTATCGATGTTTTCCTTGGTCCAACATTTCTGCCTATTGTTACCTTTTTTAAATTATCACAATCTCTAGTCATAGACCATTCGTAACCAATTCTTTCGGCATTTGGAACATCTATCTCCTCCAAAGAAGTACAACCATTCAAGGAATATTGCCCCAAAACATCTAAGCTATAAGGGAAAATCATCTTCTTTATAGAAGAATTTGCTTCAAACACAGAGGTGTAAATTCCTTTAACGCCGTCCAGAAAAACATAATTATTAACACCAGAACAGCCCTTAAAAGCTTGTTCGGCAATTGTTTTTACACTGTGTGGAATAACTATAGTCCCAGTTAAATTACTGCTATTTCTAAATGCACCTGAACCTATACTATCTGCAGCGTCACCTATTTCAAGATAGTAACCACCACTCCCGTCTTTCCAATAATGGGGTATATCATTGAAGACGCCACTATCGATTAGATTGTAATTAGAGTCGTAATACTCTGTT
>Ga0228674_1001802_pt1 | contig 12394 bp, 3 predicted proteins | sample 1D_rmetaG_FD_189054 | JGI IMG/M metagenome (GOLD analysis project Ga0228674, IMG submission 189054) | Seawater microbial communities from Monterey Bay, California, United States - 1D_r | ecosystem: Environmental > Aquatic > Marine > Coastal | place: USA: California | collected 2016-09-26
GCTCTCTAGATACCGGAGTGTCATTTTCAACATCGGATGCAACTTCAGCAGGAACAGCTACATCAACAACAACTTCATCTGCCTCTTCCTCTTCCACTTCAGCAGCTCTGAGTGGAAATTATTACACTCCAAACTTCAACAATAATTCCATAATGATTGAAAATCTAGTCGTGGGAGATTATGAGCTTACAGTAAGAAATACACAAACAGACTGTAGCGTGGTGTTAAGTTTTAGCCTTGAGGAAGCTCCTGCCTTAACTTATTCAGGTGAAACAGAATTTATTATTGACCCCTGTTACGAACGTTATGAGGATCCATTCTTCGACCCTACTTTGATTGAAGGAGGTACTCCTTTTGTGAATTTGGCGGGAGAAGCCTATTATTCACTTTTCTGGAAATTCTATCCTGAAGATCCCAATCAAGGAGTTGTAAATATTAATTCATTAAGTAACAACATTAACTTTAATCCACTGCCGGGTCGTTATGAATTGATTCTAAGAGACCTAAACGGTTGTAGTATTCTGGATGGAAATGGAACTGAAGTTCCCATCGAATTTACATTCAGTAAAGAACTCGCAAATATTGTTGTTAACGGAACGGGTGGAGCAAGCGGAGACGAGCTTTCACAAGCAGTGAGTTGTGAGATTGATGCGGAAGATGGAAAGATTAATATCGAAGTAGTAAGTTCGGATCCAAATAATCTTGTTATTCCTCCTTATGATATTCAATGGCACCGACAAGCTCCAGATGATACTGCCTATGAACAAAATTTGTTAATTGAAGGGACACAGGCTGGAGATAGTCTAGAGACCTACACCATTCGTTTGAATGAAATCGCCGTTACTTACATTACTCAAGTTCAAAATGAACCCAAAGAATCTGTTGTAAATGAATTGACTCGACAAATTGATTTAACAAATCAGTTTGAGGCTAGCGTAAACCCTAGCAATAGCTCAGAAATTATCATCAAAACTGAAAGTTTGGCCTTGTTAGATATGGAGATTGTTTCCCGTAGCACAAGTCTTCAGTTGGTAAAATCTACTTCTAATATCGCTACTTGGATTCCACTAGATGGTACGGGAGGAAATCCAAATTATACGGGCTTTTTAGATCTTAATGATCTGTCAGAAGGTCTTTATCGATACACCATAACCACAACCAATCTGACTCAATGCGACAATAACTCACTTCCTAATAGTATTCAAGATGTTATTATTGTTGAAAATGAGAATATCCTAGAAATACGGGAAGGACCAATTATTGATGAATACCTATGTAACGGTCAATCTGGAACGTTGTTTTTAGATGTTTTTGATGGTGATACTGGCCCCTTAACATTTTTCTACAATGGAACTCCAGTAACTTTTGAGAAAGTAGGAACGAATCAATATCTAATTAATATCGATTCTCCTGTTGAGACGGCAAATCTTGAAATTTACAATGCAGCAAATTGTGGATTGTCTAGAGAAATAAATATTGGAAATGGAACACCCTTATTTGATTTTACCTCTACAAACTTTGAGCAAACTCAAACTTTCCTGGCAAGAGAAGATGTTACTTTCTCAGACATCTCTGAAAACGAATACGATTCTTTTGAATTTATCTTTGGAGACGGTACAAAAAGCGAACTAATGGATCGAAACACTCCCGATCCAATAATCCACGAATATGCGATCTCGGGAACCTATTATGTAACTCTGAGAATTTACAATGATATCGGTTGTGTAGAGGAATTAACCAAGACAATCAAGATAGGTAAAGGGTACAGTATTTTGGTGCCAAATGTATTTACTCCTAATGGGGACATATGGAACAGCACCTTCCGTCCAATTTTTAATGGATTAAGTGAAATTACACTTCGGGTTTATGACTCACAAGGAGGGTTGTTGTATGAAGAGGTAGGTGAAGTAGGGGCTGATCCAGAAGCCATAGGATTATCACTCATAGGTTGGGAGGGAAATAGGAATTTACCTTCTTCTCCTTATTTTATTTATTCAATTACAGCTAAAACAATAGATGAGGAACCGATCTTTAGGGATGGAACTTTTATTCTGTTACAATAAAAAAATGAAAAAAAGAATACTGACATATGGATTCGCTTTTCTGTTCTCTTTAATAGGGTTTAGTCAGGAAGATATGATTGTCAGTCATTCACGATTCATGCAAAAGGTGAATCCAAGTGCTTTCGGGATGAATAACATTAATAAAACTGGTGTGCTTTACAATTCCTTAGGAATGGTTAATAACAACCGAATCGAAAGTCAATATTTTTTTGGTACCATTTCATTTGATAATGATAATTTCAGTGTAGGTCTGGATGTGTATTCATTGAGAATGGACAATACAGGACTGGTCAATACCAAACCTACCCTAAGTTATATTTATAAAATTCAGCTAGACAACGACATTTATTTTCTTCCCTCAATTTCAGTTGGTTTCGGAGGTTCAAGATTTGACACAGGAAAATTAATTTTCGAGGATCAACTTTCTCTGGTCTCAGGTTATTTGCAAACAGAGTCTCAAGATCCTTTAGCAAGCCAAATTGGAACGGCCAATTACATGGATTTGGGTGCTTCATTTATCATTCATTCGTCAAACTATCTTTTTGGAGCGAGTGTAAAGCATCTGAATCAACCCAACATTTCATATAATAAAGAAAATACAGATTTCACTTTACCCATTCGATACTCATTACAAGGGGGGTATGAATTTGATATCAACCCTTATGATCGGTCAATTATGCCTCGATACTCTACTGTGTATGCCTTTCTCAACGCTTCCAAAATGGGAGAGAATATTGAAATTTATTTGTCTCAAGAAGCTCAGTTTGGTTCTTTTTCTATGGGTTTAAATCAACAATTTAGAAAGACCAACAGTTTTGGTTTTACCAATATTGGTCTTTCCGTCACTTTAGCATATGAAAATTTTGAATTTGGAGCATTGTATAATTTTCCTTTCCAAAACCCTCTCAATACAACCGTTTATTCGCCTAGTACGATAGAAATTTTCCTAACATTTGATTTTAGTCCTTATCTCAGAAATAGGAGAGGGGATTACCGAAGAATTAGTATCGATAATTATTACTAATTAACTTCGAATTTGAAGGAGAACAGTTTCTAAACGTTTACCTCAAATACTAGAACAGCATTTTTTTCGTTATATTTATGGTGCCCAAATCACTATGATATGTCCCTTATTAACCTAGTGCATCCTAAGCTTTTATTTTTTTACCTCATTCTAATAGGGACATTTGCATATTCCCAAAGCCCCAACGGAATAACTACTTCAGAGGGGGATTACTTTAATATTACTCTTTGTGAGGGAGATTTTGTAACCTTTACTTTAGATCCGTTTACATCTGCTCCAACAACAGGAGAAGAGTATATTTTCTACAGAATCCGATCGGGTGTTGGTACGGTTACCGTTCAGCTGCAAAGTACATCAAATAGCTTTACCATGACAGCTTCAGCAACGGGAGTGACGGGTTTGCAAAATGGCGATAAAATTTATGGAAGAAGAATTAATAATAACGTATTTCTTCCACAGATCATTGATAGTGATGTAATTACTGTTTCGATTTTAAGCTCAAGCAGTACTTCGACTTTGGATGGGGGAGTTATTGATCAGCAAAATCAATTGCTTTGTTTGGGGGATGTAGCCCAAGATTTAACTGTTTCTAGCATTTCTTCAGGACCTAGTTTTTTATACCAATGGCAAAGCTCTTTGGATAATTTAACTTACTCAGACATTCCCGGCGCAACCTTTGAGGTTTTGGTTATGGGTACTGTAACCCAGACCACTTATTTTAGGAGAAAAGTAAGTCATGCTTCAGGAGGTAGCTGTGAAAAGTTTAGCACATGGCATAAAGTGGAATTGAGTGATTTAAATCCGGGGGTATTGGATCCTTCACAAGATCAAATCCTTTGTAAAGGAGATCGTCCTGTACTTTTGGAAAGTGGTGCAGGCGGAAGTGACGCATCCGCTACAATTGGTACGATTTCTTATCAATGGCAACAATCAATTGATAAGGTTTCATGGAGTCAGATAGGTGGTGCAACCAATGCGAGTTACGCTCCGCCATCACTTTTACAAACGACTTATTACAGACGTTCGGCGACAAACACAGCTGCCGATAATGCTTCTTGTGCTTTAAGCACGAATATCATAACAATTACAGTAGATGATTTAACCTCAGGGGTTTTAGACCCGAGTCAAAATACAACATTGTGCTACAATTCAATACCTCCGACAATTGTTAGTGGAAGTGGCGGGAGTGATGCTCAAAGTAGTGTAGGTTCAATAACTTACCAATGGGAGTATTCTAAAGACAACACAAATTGGAGCACTCTTGTCTCAGCAACTTCTAGTTATTATGTTCCAACCCAAGCGGTTACTCAAACCCATTGGTTTCGAAGAATTGCTTTTTCTAAAAAAGGATCTCTTGTATGTAGTGATACAACCAATGCGATTCAATTTCTAGTTTATGATGAAATTGATCCAGGAAGTGTTACAGGAAGTCAAATCATTTGTGAAGGGGATATCCCTGCATCAATGAATTTAGTTGGAGACTCCCCTGTGGGCTTAACGTATCAATGGCAATCCTCCACAGACAATATTAATTTTACCAATATTGCCAACAATTCTTCGTCACTTTCTTTTTCTTCAACGACCCCTTGGACACCGACTTTGACGACCTACTACAGGGTAGTTGTTTCTAATTCAGGAGGTTGTACAGCGACCTCGTCTTCATCAAAAATAGAGGTGATAAAAAAACCAACCCTCTTACAAATCTCTGGAGGGGCTCCTTATCAGACCGTTTGTCCAGGAACCCAAATGACCCCTGTAGCTTTTCAATTTGGAGGAAGTGCCACTGGGATTTCAGTTACTGGTTTAACGGGTTCTGGATTAACGGTTTCCAATACATCAAGTGGCGTGTACACGCTCACAGGAACTCCAATTGCTGATATTAGTTTAACACTAACAACAACCGGTTCGGTCCAATGTATTCAACCCTCAGTTCAATACAATATTTATTTAACTCAAAGTGCTACTACGCCGGAATTAATTCGGAAAGACGTAGATGACGAATATCATACTGTTTTCGAACAAGCAGGATTATGGTATAACAATACCACCTGTCAAAGTAGTGTAGCAACAACCACTCAATTTTTTGTCTGTGAAGATGCAACTCTAATTTCATCTCCAACCTATGAATGGAGGGTCACACCTGCTAGCGCAGGTCTAATGGATGCTTCCAAGGGAGAAATTTTGTGGAATCAATCATTTTCTGGTACTGCATTAGTTGGAGTCAGGGCATTGAGTTGTGGAGGAAATTCAAATTGGCTAGATACTCCGATTGAAGTAATACCAATTGGTGCTTCAGCTTCATTACTTACAACACCAACTACTTTGATTAACGATTTTTGTGACCTTGATGCTACGGAAGTTCCTTCATGCCAAATAAATTCTTCCACACTTGACACTCATTTTTTTGCAACGACTGCCTCTGGAAGTACAGACTATGCATCAATTGAATGGTCCATAGATAATATCATACCAGGAGGGGGGCTAGGGGCAATATCAAATCCAGGAACTATAAATTCTGCAACAGGGGTAATGAGTTGGAATGTAGGTTTTTGGGGAAGCTTAAATGTAATAGCAACTGCAATCAATTGTGACGGAACGAAAGGCCCGTCAAGTTTTCTCAGAATAAATATATCCGAAGCAATAAACACAACACCAAGTATTTTAACGGTTTCCCCTACTACAATTCCAAACTGTCCAACCCAAAAGGGAGCTGTAACTAGGTTCAGATCAAATATCCCCGTAACCTGGTCTATTGATGATGCTAATGCAGGTGTAATATCCTCAATAGACAGTTATACCGGGGAAATGGTTTGGGAGGATGGTTTTTCAGGGATTTTGGAACTAACGGCTAATGCAGATGATGGGTGTTCCATCGGTGAATCTGTTTTAAGAATGAGTATTCCAGGACAGGCAAGAATTGAGTCTGCTTTGGGCATTGATAACGTAACAATTTGTCAAGGTACCTACCTCAACGGAGTAGAGTACAGTATTGAAGGATTTCCTACTTCGGCCTCAGTAGTTGTTGATACTACACTTGGAGTCACAGGGACTTTCTCTGCTACCAATCAAATCGTTGATATTGTCTATTCAGGGATAGGATTTAATGGACAAACCTACAGATTGGAAATTTTTGGCCAAACGTATAGTTACACAATTAGCGGCACAACAGAAACTGCCGATCAAATGATTGTAGGATTGTCGAATGAGGTAAACTCTTCCATAGGGAGTTTGTTTACTGCAAATAGAGTAGCTCCTAATACACTTCGTTTAAGAGCAAATGTATCAGGATTTGCCTTTTCAGGAACGGTGTATTTTATAAGAGGATCCATAGAGATAGCAAATATACTTACAGTTCAAAGCCCTAGAAGAACAATTACCTTAACAGGAACTGTAACTGCTGCACCAGGAATTTATGATTATACCATAGCTACGATTGGAGGGTCTTCTACGTGTAGTAATGTTACTAGGGTAGGAAGAATAACCGTAACAGGTCTATCATCACTAACATTAATGACGGGCAATAGTGATCAACAAATTTGCCTAGGAAACGCAATTACTCCAATTACCTTCAAATCAGAAAATGCATTGTTTACTGCCGTAACGGGTTTACCTTCAGGACTATCTCAAACTTATTCTTCTACTTCGGGGATACTTGAAATCACGGGTACACCCACAGCAAATATTACACAAACTACGCATTACCCTTATGTAGTAACTACACAGAGTAATAAGTATGGTTGTAGTCCTGAGGTAACGGCAACAGGGACGATAACCCTGTTACCTGATCAGCTCATATCATTAAGTTCTGCTGCATCTACTGCAAACCAAACAATTTGTGATTCGGCTTCGTCTCCCATAACACCCATATCTTATCAATTAAGCGGAAGTGCCAATGGCTATTCAATTACAGGAGCACCATTTGGTGTGGGCAGGGGGTATGATCCATTAACAAAAGTAATTACCCTTACAGGGACACCCACTGCAATTGTCACAAAAACAACAGTTTTCAATTATGCTATCACAACCACTGGTTCAACATGTACTCCAACAACCATTTCAGGAACCATAACACTTGAACCAAAACCATCAATTAAACTTACCTCTACCCCAGGCACGGACAATCAAGTAGCTACAAATGGAATTTGCATGAACTCGCCTATTGTCCCTATTGAGTATGAGTTTGAAAATGCGTCAAGTATTAATGTTTCGGGTTTACCTAATGGATTAATTCCCTTACAGACAGGAAATACAATAACTATTTATGGATCCCCAAGTGAAATGGTGACTTCCACAACACGCTTTACTTACACGCTCACTACTGCGGGTGGCATTTGCGTAGCTAATGCAAGTCTATCGGGTTTTATCGATATTATTCCATTACCCGTAGTAGATGCTGCCTATGTTACGAATAATGACATCATAAACGTCAGTTGTAATGGTCTTGCGGATGGTGCGATCAACATTCCGTCTTCGAGTCCAGATTTTGAATTAAGAATAAACGGGGGGCAAAATGCAGTTGCCCAAAAAGATCGAGTGCTATTAACTAACCAGCCTCTTGTTGGAGATGTTTACTCAATTGTTTTAAACGGATTGTCTTATTCACATACTGTTGTTGCTTCTTCTTTTGGAGGAACTGTTCAATCTCCAGCAGCTATTGCACAAGAATTGATTAAAGAAATTAATAAGGCAACAGGTTCATTGCTAAGTCCTGTAACAGCATCTTTTCAAGCTCCTTCATCCTTAGAACTTGTAGCCGATACTCCAGGGACTTCTTTTAGTGTTTCGACGACTTTATCAACTTCTTACACGGGTGTAGCGACGCCTTCAATCATGACATCAAATGTTGTTTCAAACGTGACTTTAAATTACACCTACGCTTGGACAGGACCTAATGGGTTTACTAGTTCTAATTTAAGTATTTCAAATCTTGCAGCAGGAGACTATTTTCTCGAAGTTACTTATGGAGGCTGTACTAGCAGTCCAGTTTCGTTTACGATTACTGAACCGGATCCGATTAAAATAGATACGGATGCTTGTAATGGGGGTCTTAAAGCTACTGTTTCGGGAGGTACAGCCCCTTACACTTTAAATTTATTTGATAGCTCAAATAATTTATTACGAACAGATTTTACAAGTTCCATTCATAATTATTCAGGGTTGGTTCCTGGGGCAAATTATCTTTTAGAGGTTTTTGACTCGAACTGTTCTGTCCCAACACAACTACCAGTAAAACTTCCATTTGCATTGAATTTTGATTCTAATATTCCCAAAGTAGTTGATGATTATTGTAATAATTCAAACGGTGACGGATTTATTGAACTGGGAGGAAATGCAGCAGGAAATGCCTTTAGCGGAGGTTCTAATGAATTTACTTACAGTTGGACAGGAGGTCCAAATTCAAATTTCAAAGCCAATACCAGAGATATCTATGGTTTGGAACCTGGAGTCTACACTGTAACGGTTACAGATAAAAATTTGGGTTGTACCGATCAACAATCTTTCACTGTGGGTTCCGTAGACCCACTTGTCATTACTCCAACGGCCAACACCCTACTTAACGCAAATCGAAAAATTGATATCATGTGTAATGGAGAGCAGACAGCATTGATTGAAATAACGGTTACTGGAGGTTTGGGGAATTATTCTTATTCCTGGTTAAAAGATGGAGTTGCAATGGCAGGAAAAACCCAGCCCAAATTAGAGAATGTCGGTGTTGGAAAATACACCATTGTAGTTCGAGATGCCCCTCCTTCAGGTATCTCGGCAACGCTTTCCTCATGTGAAGCTACCTATGATTTTGAGGTTGTAGAACCCGATGAAATTAAAGTTTTTGTGAATTCAGGAATTACGACAAGCACTTTTTGTCCTGAAGATAATGCAACAACCAGCCTAGAAATTGAAATTTTAGGAGGAGCCCCACCTTTTACAGTAAAATTAAATGATGGACAAGGAGGAACTTTCACGGTTCCAGATAATAAGCCTTTTACATATTCTAAAATTGACCCAAGTGCAACAGGTCCTGAGTATGAAGTCTCAGTTGAAGATGCGAATGGATGTACCGTTGGAACTTCGTCTGATACTACGGTGAGTTACGCAGCAATAGTTCCTATTGTTTTTAAAGAAACAATAGTCCCAATAGACTGTGAAACAGGAAATTTGGGAAGCATGAGCTTAGAAGCTGTGACGGGGTCTCTTGATGAACCCGAGAAAGTTCAAGTAGAGTGGATCAGTCCTTATGAACATTTGTACCATACATGGGACTCCAACAAGGGCAAGTTAGAAGGTATTGAAAGAGGTGGTTCTTATCAAGCCATAATTACTTACGGTGGATGTGAATTATTTAATGAAACATTTACTCTAAAAGATGTAAATGAATCGGTCTATTTAAATTCCGTTGAGATTAATGGAGGAGGTTGTAATGGAGAGTTGGGAAGTGTTTCATTAGAAATTCAAGGCGGATACCAACCTTACTCTATTGAATGGCAGCAGTTCAAATCCTCTACTGTAGTAGACGCAGGAGCTTCAACAACACCCTCTGGAACTTCTACAACAACTACTACTACTAATACTACTTCTACTACGAGCTCAACTAATGCAGGAGCCAACGGTATTTCTACGTCTACAGAATTGGCTTGGACTACTCTTTCGCAATACACAAATAATGCAATTGTAAGTCAATTAGAACCTGGAATTTATCGAGCAATTGTTAAAGATGCCTCAAGCGACACGGGAATTTGTAGTCCATATGTAATAACCGATGTAATCAACATAGGAACAAATACTTTTGAAATTAATAATGTAGAAATCCGAAATGCAAAAAGCTGTACCAGTTCTTCAACCAGTGCAGAAATTCAGTTCTCGATACTGAATACCTTACCCAATACGAAACAAATTGATTACGAATTGGAAATTTTGCTAGACTCCAAAGATCCCGAAACAGATTTGATCAGACTTTCTGATAATACCTACAAGATCATAGGCATTGGGGAAGGAAGTCATACACTACAAATTAAAACAGGGACTACTTCTCTCGTTTTAGGTTCCTATGCCGATTGTTCGATAGTGTATGCTTTTGACGTTGAAGAACAATTGCCAATCACTTATGACGGACCCACGGAAATTGAAATAGACCCCTGTGCAGCGGTTACATCAATCGTATTGGAAGATTCACAAATCTCAGGAGGAACTCCTTTTGAAGTCAACTCCGCTTTAGTTTATGATTACAAATGGATTTACAGACCTTTAGAATCAGAGACCCCAAACCAGAGTACTCAATTATTTGTAGGCTCCATCATTAACGATGCAAAAGAAGGAACATATGAACTTACCATTACTGACGGTTTGGGCTGCGAAAGTGATCCCATATTGTTTACTGTAAATGCAGGTGAAGAAACAATTCCTTTTTCAGTATCAGGAAACCTTACCAGTAATTCAGATACAGGGAATAATTTAGTCAAAGTTTTGCCGCCAACATGTACCGAGGAAAATGACGGTCAGATTGGAATTGCTATTGAAGGAGGATCAAGACCTTACACGATTGAATGGTACCGAGAGACAATTATTCCAGAAACCACTACAAGAAGTTCAACTGTGAATCTTGAAGCATTAACCAATTTTACTAATACCACTTATTTAGATCAATTAGCTCCCGGTAAGTACAAAGTCAAAATCCAATCTCAGAGTGAAGACTGTGACAGTAATTTGGAAAAAAATGAGCATTTATTCTATGAAGAGGATATCATCGTTCCTAAGAATGATGAACTTTACATTGTTGAAGGTCCCTTCATTGATGATAATTTATGCCAACTAAGCCCAGGGAAAGTAGTCGTTGAAGTATTTGATAATCAATCTGAAGATCTAACATTTTACTACAACAACGAACTCGTTACTTTTGAAGAGCAAAACAGTAGTAATGAAAATAAAATTTATACGATCTATATTGAAACTCCTGTTCAAAATGCAGATTTAATAATTACGAGTGAAAACGGTTGTCAGATTACCAGACCTTTACTAATATCTGAAACTGCGGTTCCTGAATTTACCTACACTACACCTTCATTAGAGGCAGAGAATGTGATTTTGGCAAAAGAAGAAATTACTTTTACCAATACTTCAGCACCACCGTATTCCTATTCTGAATGGAACTTTGGCGATGGCTCAGATAGTGAGACCGTTCATACCGATGGACTGATTGTGCCTGTGCATCATGCCTACGGTATTGCGGGAACTTACTTTGTGACATTGAGAAATTTCAGTGATTTAGGTTGCTACAAAGAATATGTCGAACAGATTGTAATTGGGAAAGGCTACAATATTATTGCACCTAATGCCTTTACTCCAAATGGAGATTTATTTAATGATCGGTACCGTGTATTATTCAGTGGTTTTGAAAGAGTAAACTTCAGAGTTTTTGATCAACGCGGGGATCTCTTACATTCTGAAACGGTTGAACAACTCCAGCAGCCAGCAGTAGAACCTCTTCAATTATTGGGTTGGGACGGTCAAAACGAAACAGGAAGTAGTTTCTACACCTACTACTTTTCAGGAATTCTAATTACGGATCAATCTGAAATAACACAAAGCGGAAATTTTGTTTTAATAAAATGAGAAAATTCATTGTACTCTTAGCGGTTTGTTTTTCGGTGAATTTATTTTCGCAAGACGATTTGTTCATCGGTCAAACGCGTTTTATGCAAAAATCAAATGCCAGTTATTTTGGATTCAACAGCTTGAATAGAGTAGGAGTAATGTACAATTCGTATCAGTTTAATTCCACACAAAATATTGACAACAAATACTTTTTTGGAGCCTTATCATTCGATGAAAAAAACTTTAGTCTTGGGCTGGATTTTAATTCGCTTCGTATTCAAAATAGCGGCTTGACTTCTAATCTTGCAAATTTTTCATACGTTTACAAAGTACAAATCAATAACAATTTATTTTTTTTACCTGCCGTAACTGCGGGTTTGGGGAATTCAACTTTTAACGTCTCTACTCTTGTTTTTGAAGATCAACTTGACCGAAGCACAGGATACATCAGCACAGAGACGACTGACCCTCTTGCAAATCGTTTAGTACAAGTTTCCTACATGGATTTGGGTGCTTCTTTAATCATTCACAACGAAAGGCTTCTTTTGGGTTTGAGTTTAAAACATTTAAATCGACCCAATGTGAGCTTTGATCAAGGAGCTGAAAATCGTAAACAGATCAGTATCACCACAAATGCTGCTTATGAATTCAATCTCAATCCTTTTGATCGAGGACTGTTACCTCGGTACACATATTTACTTACGTATGCCCATTACAC
>Ga0228674_1001806_pt1 | contig 12388 bp, 14 predicted proteins | sample 1D_rmetaG_FD_189054 | JGI IMG/M metagenome (GOLD analysis project Ga0228674, IMG submission 189054) | Seawater microbial communities from Monterey Bay, California, United States - 1D_r | ecosystem: Environmental > Aquatic > Marine > Coastal | place: USA: California | collected 2016-09-26
CCTATTAAAAACTGTTAAATAGCCATCCATGGAAACTGCTTTGATAAATAGGATGAATGACCGAAAGCCTTAAGCGACTTATCAACAACCATTAACTGTAAAATCAACTCTTTATCATCATCTTTAAACTCTTCAACATAGGCTTGATTCCTTTGAATCATCTCTTCTACCCATTCACTATTGTTTTTAGCAAATTCTAATTTCTCTTCTAAATCGCTAAAATCTTGAGCAATTTCAATATAATGCTCATTTGGCTTTAGCTTACCTTCCATGAACCAAGTCTCGCATGTTGGCTTGGGCATAACTGGTAAAGAGTTCGAAGACATAATCCACTTTAAATTAGTTGCCACATCATTTCCTTCTAATGATAGAATAAACTTATTATTCAATTGTTCTGAAACTGTTAGAAAATCCTTTTGATATTTTGGATAATATTCATCCATTCCTTTTACCAAGCCAATATCAAAGTTTTCATTACCTCCATAGATATCAAAAAAAGACTGCCTTTGTTTTTGTCTTTTCCAGATCGCCCCTCTCCACATTAAACTATCCTTTTTTTGATGAAAAGGAATCCCGTCATCCACAAAATAAAAATGACGAATATGATTTAGTTTAAGAAGAATTGAATTCTCAGAATTAAGGATGGGTCTGCTTTTTACAAAACTAGCTTCCTCTGGTGAGTAATCAATGTCACCAAATAAATGGTTAATGGTAATGTCTTTCGGAAAGAACTTTAAAACCTTATACAAGTCTATATAATAGTTCTTAGGCTGTTGAAAATGCTTGATTTCTTTGATTGCAACTTTTCCTTGTCCAGCTGCATTATCTGAACAATAATAATCTCTTCGCTCTATCAACCTATCCAAATCTTTTGTGGATGGTTCTTTAGACAAAAGTTGTTTCAAAAAATAATCGCTACCCATATTTAGGTAACGATTAATATATGCTTTTGAGTAATAGCTTAACTTATTGTGTTTTCTATTTCTCAGATTATCTCTAAAGGAAATCCCTTTCATACTAGAAGACCTTAACAGCCCCTTTTTTACAGAAGTAAACTACTCAATTTTAGCTGAAAGACCTCTTTCTAGCATAGCCTCGCAAAGTGGTCTTAGCTTTGAAATCGTATCTCTCTTGATACCGCATTTACCTTTGTAATGCACAAGAAAAGTACACTGCTCAGCTTGTATTGCGTCATGGTCACATAAATTAACCAAGGCATCAATCACATAGTCAAATGTGTTTACATCATCATTATATAGGATCAAATCTTTTAAATCAACTTTCTCCTCTTTTACCTCTGTCTCAAAATGTTGTAAAGTATCAAAACCCATAGTAGTTTCTTTTCAAGTTAAAGAATATTCTAATATCATTCAAATTTAACGTGCCTTCTTTTGCAATAACGGTACAAAGGAAAAGTCTCCTAATTCCTCTTTTTCATATTCGTTTTCACCCGTCTTAACAATCGCATTCATCACCTGTGTATCTCCTGACCCTACTGGTATTACAAGCATTCCACCAACCTTCAGTTGATCGATTAAAGCGTCTGGAATATATGGAGCTCCTGCTGTAACAATAATTTTATCAAACGGTGCATAGGTTGGTAAACCTTTATAACCATCTCCGTAAAACGTAGTTGCTCGATACTTTAATTTTCGAAGCATTACTTTCCCCTTCTCATACAGGTCTTTTTGTCTCTCAATACTATAAACCTTAGCTCCCAATTCACACAATACAGATGTTTGATAACCACAGCCAGTTCCAATCTCCAAGACTTTCTCTCCTTTTTCTACTCCTAACAATTCTGATTGATAAGCAACGGTATAAGGATGAGATATGGTTTGTTCACACCCAATAGGGAATGCTCTATTTTCATAAGCTATTTCCAAAAAGGCATAATCCAAGAACCAATGCCTAGGAACATTCATCATTGCACTAAGAACTTTCTCATCAGAAATCCCCTTTTCTCTTAACTCATTTATCATGCGAGTACGCATTCCTTGGTGTCGGTAATTATCTTCCATTGTCAGTTTTCAACATCAGCTATTTGAATGAAAACAAACTTAATAGGAATTCATGGATCTTTTATATTCTAGATTTGTAAAAAACAAACAGTATCATGTTAAAAATTGGAGTTCTCGGCGCTGGTCATTTAGGTAAAATCCATATCAAATTGATTCAAGAATTAAAAGATGAGTATCAATTGGTTGGTTTTTACGACATCGACGAAGAGAACGCCAAGCTATGTGCTGAGGAGTTTGGAATAAAATATTACGCTACAATCGAAGAGCTTTTAGAAAGATGCGATGTTATAGATGTAGTGACTCCAACGCTGTCTCATTACGATGCCGCTGTTAAAGCTATCAAAGGACAAAGACACGTTTTTATAGAAAAACCTGTCACCAATACGGTTGAAGAAGCGAGAGACTTAATGAATTTAGCTCATGAAGCTAAAGTAAAAGTACAAGTTGGTCATGTCGAAAGATTCAACCCAGCTTTTGCTGCTTCCGTTGAATTCCTGGATAACCCAATGTTTATTGAATGTCATCGTTTAGCTCAATTCAATCCAAGAGGAACAGATGTTCCTGTTGTACTTGATTTAATGATTCACGATATCGACATCATTTTATCTGTAGTTAAATCCAGTGTAAAGAAGGTTTCTGCATCTGGAGTTTCTGTTGTTTCAGACACCCATGATATTTGTAATGCTCGTTTAGAATTTGACAATGGAGCAGTTGCAAACTTAACTGCCTCTAGAATCTCCATGAAAAACATGAGAAAATCTAGATTCTTTCAAAAGAATGCATATATCACTGTAGATTTCTTAGAAAAAGAAGCTCAAGCATTTAAAATCAAAAACGTGGATAAAAACACGGATGAATATGCAATGACCATTGATATAGGAAATGATAAAGGTCAAAAAGAGATCTACTTTGATCAACCAGATATTAAACCTGTGAATGCTATAAAAGAAGAGTTGAGAACATTTGCTGAAGCTATTGTAAACAACACAGAGCCAAAAGTAACGATCGATGAAGGTTATCAGGCTTTAGATGTAGCTCATCAAATTCTGAACAAGTTGAAAGTAAGTGCCAATTTATTGGAGTAATTCCACTATTTCTCTTTCTTTGTACAATATCCATCTCCTAACAACGTTATGGGGGTTTTGACGAGTTTATATTTATGAAAGCCAAGTTTGCTTTACTTTCAATAATCTGCCTGATATGCTTTAGCTCTTGTGAGCAAATGTTTAAAGAAGTTGCAGAGCCTGTTTATTTCAAAATCGATTCATTTACGGTTAACACGGACTACTCCGAAGAAGGTAGTGACATTCACGACATTAGTGATGCTTGGGTTTACGTTGACGATCAATTGCAAGGAGTTTATGAGCTACCGGCTAAGTTTCCTGTCATTGCTACTGAAGGAAGTCACGACGTTCTCATCACACCTGGAATTAAATTAAACGGAATTGCGGCTACTCGATTTGATTATAAAGTGATGACTTCCTATCAAACTACTGCGATCCTGAGTATTGGTGATACAATCACTTTTGATCCTGAGGTTGAATACAGAGATAACGCTACTTTCAAATGGTTAGAAGATTTCGAACAAGGTGGGGAATCTTGGATAAAGGATGACGCTTCTGATACCACTCTAACAACTCAATCAGTTGACTCATTAGTATTTGAAGGGGATGCTTATGGTGAGATTTTCTTAGCTGACGACATGACCTTCTTCGAAATACAAAGTAATAATGACTTTTTTCTTCCGAATAGTGGGACACCCGTATTTCTTGAATTAAACCATAGAAGCATTTCAACTTCAGACTCAGATGCAAATCGATTATTAGCCATTGGATTAGTAGCATATAAGTCATCTGCAATTGTTCAAACAGAACCATTTATCTATTTAAACTCAAAGGATGAATGGAATAAAACCTATGTAAATTTAACTGCAACCATAGCTGATCATCAAGATGCATTTCTATTCAAGATCTATTTTGGAATAGCTAAAGAAGCAGGTTCTGGTGAGGTTCACACTATTCTTGACAACATCAAACTGGTTCATCTATAATGAACAATAAGCAGCAAACATTTAAGTATTTTTTCATTGACTTATTGTCTGCTGTTTTTTCTTGGACTTACTTTTTCATTTGGAGAAAGGAGTGCATTGAATCTAAAATATTTGGTGAAGCAGTAAATGTAGAATTAGATAAGAATTTCTTTATTGGAGTTATTTGCATTCCTGTTTTCTGGATTTCTTTTTACGCCATAACCGGTTACTACAATCAAATCTATCGTAAGTCTAGACTTAAAGAACTTACCCAAACCTTAGGGACTTCAGTTCTTGGAAACTCTATCCTGTTCTTCACTTTAATCTTAAACGATTACATCAGTTCTTACCGTGATTACTACATGATTTTCTTCGTTTTACTGGGAGTTCATTTTGTTAGTACTTGGTTCTTGCGTTTTTTACTTACGACCTCAACGGCCAGAAAAATTCACAGTAAACAAATCGGTTTCAACACCTTGATTATCGGAGCAGGAGAAGCTGCGCTAAGTATCTATGACGAAATAAACTCTTTGCCTAAATCGCCTGGAAACATTTTCAAAGGTCTTGTTGTGGTCAACGCTCAAAAACCTCAAACGAACGTTACTTTAGATGTTCTTGGTTCAATTGATGAACTAGAAGATCTGGTTAAGTACCATCAGATAGAAGAAATTATTATTGCTTTAGATAAAGAAGATGAAGTAAATGTGAAAGACATATTATCCCGATTAAGTAAAATGAAGGTGATCATTAAAATGATTCCGGACATGTCTGATATTGTTCGAGGATCTGTAAAGATCAATTCCATTTTCGGAGCAGCTTTAATTGAGATCTCATTCGACATCATGCCTAAGTGGCAACAGTTTTTCAAACGTTCGTTTGACATTTGCATCGCTTTACTTTTCCTAATAATAGGTTCTCCTGTTTACTTATTTACCGCTTTGATGGTAAAGCAAAGTTCTAAAGGACCAATCTTTTTTAAACAAGAGCGAATCGGTCATCACGGAATGCCATTCAACATTATCAAGTTCAGGTCTATGTTTGTAGATGCTGAAAAAGACGGACCTCAGCTTTCATCCCAACACGATAGTCGTATTACCTCTTGGGGTAAGATTATGCGAAAAACAAGACTGGATGAGATACCACAATTTTACAATGTTTTAATTGGTGAAATGTCGATTGTAGGTCCAAGACCTGAAAGACAGTTCTTCATTGATCAAATCATGGAAAAAGCCCCACATTATTACCATTTAACCAAAATTAAACCGGGGATTACTTCATGGGGACAAGTTAAGTTCGGATACGCTGAAAACGTTGATGAAATGGTTGAAAGACTAAAATTCGACTTAATCTATCTGGAAAACATGTCTTTATTAGTTGACATTAAAATCTTGATTTATACTATAATGATTGTCTTTCAAGGACGTGGTAAATAGAGGTAGAAATCTTACCTTTAAATAGCAAAATTTAATCTATGAAAAATGTTAGTGTAATTGGAGCTGGAACCATGGGTAATGGTATTGCTCACGTTTTCGCTCAGAAAGGATACCAAGTTAATTTAATCGATGTTTCAGACGCAGCTCTAGAAAGAGGTTTGGCTACTATCTCTAAAAATCTTGACCGAATGGTTAAAAAGGAAAAGATTTCTGAAGATGATAAACAAAGTACTTTAGGAAACATCACCACTTTCACTTCTATTCAAGAAGGAGTTAAAACAGCTGATTTAGTTGTGGAGGCTGCTACTGAAAATGTAGACTTGAAATTGAAGATTTTTAAAGACATGGATAAATTCTCTGCGGAGTCAGCTATCCTTGCAACTAATACTTCTTCTATTTCGATTACTAAAATTGCAGCAGTAACATCAAGACCTGATAAAGTTATTGGAATGCACTTCATGAATCCTGTTCCAATTATGAAATTGGTAGAGGTTATCAGAGGTTATTCTACATCTGATGAGGTTACCGATACAATCATGGATCTTTCTAAGAACTTATCTAAAGTTCCTGTAGAAGTAAATGATTACCCAGGATTTGTTGCTAACAGAATTTTAATGCCAATGATAAATGAAGCAATTTGTACGCTTCATGAAGGTGTTGCTGGTGTTGAAGAAATTGACACGGTAATGAAATTGGGTATGGCTCATCCGATGGGACCATTACAATTAGCTGACTTCATCGGTTTAGATGTTTGTTTAGCGATTCTTGAGGTTCTTCATGACGGATTTGGTAATCCAAAGTATGCTCCAAACCCATTATTAGTCAATATGGTTATGGCAGGTAAACTAGGTGCTAAATCTGGAGAAGGGTTTTACTCTTATGTTCACGGTACAAAAGAGCTAATTGTAGCTCCAACATTTAAAAAGTAGTTGAAAAATATACTTTACATATTATCTAAAGAGCTTTCTATTATAGGAAGCTCTTTTTCTATTTGCTTATTAGTGCTATTAGCCTCTTGTTATCCACAGGTTGAAAAAGATTTGACTAAAAGAATCAATACAGCCAGCACTGATATCGTGTTTGAACACTACCTCGACTTAGGAGAAGCCATAGCTACTGACAATGTTGATGGTATTAAAGAGTCTACAGAAAAACTCCAATACGTAAGTGCAGAGTTTCATCATGAAGATTTAATTTGCAGAATTGAGCAGATTTTAATGCAAGAAAAAAGTCAACAAGAAATATACTTCTCATTGACTTTACAAATTCAAAAAATACTAGAAAATAGTCAGGGCATTCACCACACTGTAGTTACTCACCACGATGACTCCCATCAAAAGTATTGGCTTTCTTCTTCATCAAAGAATCTTGAAAACCCCTACCAATAATTATTTTTTCAGTTTAGCAACAACCTTAATGATGTGACTTGCTGTAAAAACACCTGCAAGCATAACAATAATCGCTCCTCCTAATAATACATAATCTAAATACATAACGTTAAGCTTTTTCTGGTCCTGAAATCCCTATAAACAATGACAGTAATGTTCCTAACAATGTCAATAACATAAGTCCTCCTCTTAATGCTGTTGCCTCAATAGTATCTGGTCTTAAGGAAAATTGCAATGGTCCTAAAACCGTAATTGAAATAATAACCAAGGCTATTAATTGATTCTTTTTCATATCGTTTAGTTTAAACTTTTATTCCATTAATTGAATCAAACTTTTCTCTTAAGCTTGAAACTTCGTTAACTACATTCTCGTGACTTTTCAAATGCATACAAACCGCTAATACATCTTGTGAATATGGGTTTGACAAGCTAATGTCTCCAGTTGAAATTTTGATTATCTCCACTTCACCTGTATGAAGAATTCTAAAATCTTTACTTACTGTTTTCTCAAAACTTGACGAAATTGCTCCTTGATGCTTTTCAACAAACAACGCACCTTGATTCACCAATATTACCAAGTCATCGCATTCTGATAATACATTATCGCACTTACCTCCTGGAGGTATTTGACATAAAAAACAGGTGAAATTTTCAGTATTAGAGATCAAATGCTTGGTAGCCTTATGCTCATCGCATTCTGATAATTCTTTCGATAGATTTAGCTTGTCACTATTTAAAGCGAGCAAAAAGGACTTTACATCTTCTTTGTTAAGACGTTCCCCTTTTTTACTAACTGCGTTTAAAAACTCTGATAACTTCATACTTAAATAGCTTGGTACAAAGTTAACCTAGAGCATCTCCTTTAAGGATAAGCTAAGTCAGCTTGATAATTGAATAAAATCAGAGGTAAAACTGATAAATGATCTATTTGCAGAGGTAAAACTGATAAATGATCTATTTGGCTAATAATTTGGGTAAATACACAGACTGATTTCCTTTGTGTTCAATGTGCGCAAGCAAAGAAGGATAATAATCTATTCCATTCACTCTCGCACGTAACCAACTAAAAAAGGTCATCGCTTGAAGATCCTCTTCATCAAAGGTTAGTGTTTCAAACTTACTGTCGATACTTTCCCAATTTGCTTTATCTCCTAGCTGATGTGAATGACTGGCCAAATCACGAATAACAAAAGAAAAGTTCTTAACCCTCTTATAAATATCTAGCTTCAATAAATCACTATAGTTTCTTTGGAAGTTCCTGATCAAACTAATCACCAACTCATAGTTTTCCATCTCAAATTGATAAATAACTACGATAAGTGATTTCTTTAAAGCCCATTCTTTACCCATCTTTTTCTCCACTTGCTTATCTGTAAATGGAAACTGAGCATGAATTTTATTCGCGTCTTTGGTCTTCCCTTGAAAAAGCAAATAGATAGACTTATTGACTAAGGCAGTCATAATAGCCTCTTCATTCTTTTTATAATCATTGGACTCCAGAATGCTGTCCAAGCATTCAATCGCCTCATCTACCTTGTCCGTATAGGCATATACCGCTGCCTGAACAAGAGTTAATTTAAGATGAAATTTCTTTTTAAGTGCCTTTGGCATCTTATACAACAAAGCATGAAGGTCTTCACAGAACTCCTTACATTCGTTGAATTTTTTATTACGAAACTTGGTATGAACGAGTATATAAAGGATACCTGATTGGTATTCTAAATCCTTTTCCTTAAAACCATTTTCTTTAATATTTCTATAATGACCCTCAACAAATGGCTCAAAGTCTAAAAAACCTTTGGTTGTCATCTTCGCCGATCGAACCATTTCTATAAGCTTATAAATAAACTTAGGTCTAGACTCTAATATATCGTGTAAATCGAAACGATCGAAATTCTCTTGCATGATATGCTCCAACTCAAAGTGCATATTCTTTTTATGCTCCCTTAAACTGATTTGAACCGCAGAAAAAGCCATTTGAAAACGCTCCTCCTCATCTCTGTACTTTTTGTTGACTTCTACCCTTTCAAAGATCTCTTCAATATTGTAGTTCGGATTGAGTTTAGCATATTCTAGTTTGAGCAGATATATGTCATGCAATAAAGAAAACTGGTCGCTTTCTTCAGCAACACTTTGGGCTTTATCCAAATGCTTCCATGCTAATTCATGACAATCATTTTCAACAAGATACTTAACCAACAAGATCATGCTCATTAATGGTCCACTCGCCGTGTGATCCTCTTCAACTGTTCGTAGTGTTACGAAATCAGAAACGTTTCTAAAAAGTCTTTTTCTTAATGTATGGTATGCTGCTTTCTTCTTCGGGTCTTGGTACAAACTAACCACCATTTCTTCCCCAGAATACTCCTTTCCACTTCTTAACAGATCTATTAATTGATAATCTAAGCGATCTTCTTTAACGCCGTATCGATTGATAAAGGCTCTTAAATCAGTTATTTCATCATCATTAAAGGTGAGTAAAAGCTCCTTTAGTTTTCCCATCCAAAAGGTTTGTGTCCTAATTCAAAAAGTACCAAGTCCTAAACGAACTTAAAACATAATTATTAGTATAACAAATCCTGATTGTTTAATGCAAAAACTTCGGCTTCAGCTAAATGAACCGCATAGCTCAATTGCTCTTCTAGATTGAGCTCTGAATTATCCAAGATAATTGCATCCTCTGCTCTTACCAACGGAGACTCTTCTCTTGTCGTGTCTAAATGATCCCTTTCCTCCAGGTTTTGTTTAACTTTTTCTAAACTAATTTCTTGTCCTTTACTTCTCAATTCATCAAATCTTCTTTGAGATCGAACCTCCGTATCCGCTGTCATAAACAACTTCAATTCAGCATTAGGAAAAACTACCGTTCCGATATCTCTGCCGTCCATTACCACACCCTTATCTTCTCCCAGAAGAGTTTGCTGAGCAACTAACTTGTCTCTAACCTCTTTTAAAGCCGACACCTTAGAAACCACTTTAGAAACACGCATGTTTCTAATATTTGCCTCCACATTCTTTCCGTTTAGTAGAATTTCAGATTGACCATTTTCTTGATTGGTTTCAAACTTAAGACTTACCTCATCCAGAAAGTCTTTTGCATCGTAAACAAACTCACCGCTTTCTTTTAAAATACCATTGTCTAATAAATACAAGGTTAAAGCACGGTACATAGCACCTGTATCAATGTATTCATACCCCAGTCTCTTCGCTAAATCCTTAGCTATCGTACTCTTTCCACAAGATGAAAACCCGTCTATCGCAATGGTGATTTTTTTCATACAACTAATATAAAAGAAAGAAGTCCAAATTATCAATTGATTGTTGACAGATTTAAACAAGCAACAGAAGGCTTTGAGAGCTTTTTATTTATCTTTAATCCAGTAAAAAAACAACTATGGATTTAACAAGTATATTCTCAATCGCGGGAAAACCAGGACTTTATCAATTAGTAACACAAAGCAAAAGTGGTGTTTTGGTTCAAAATCTAGAAGACGGAAAGAAAGTTCATGCTGATGCAAGTTCAAAAATCAGTGGATTAGCTGACATAAGCATTTACACAGAAACAGAAGAAAAGCTTTTAACTGAGGTATTACTTGCTGCTAAGTCACATTTTGATGGAAAGCCTTTCGAAATCAACTTGAGTAAAGAAACGGCTAAAATGGTGGAGACTTTTGAAGCTATTTTACCTAACTACGATAAGGATAGAGTTTACAATTCAGATATCAAGAAAATCTTCAAATGGTACAATATTTTGTTAGCAAGTGATTTACTAACGGAAGAAGTTGCTGAAGAAAAAACAGAAGAAGCTAAAGCTGAATAAGGCCAATGATGCAAGAAGTTAACGTTCCTTCAAGACCAAAAAGAAACTTCATTCCAGAAGATTTTGAAGTAAGTAATTGGGATTCACTATCTCCATTTTTCAAGGATTTAGAGGATAGAGCTATTAGCTCTTCTAAAGATTTAGAAAAGTGGTTATTAGACAGAACTGAAATCGATGCGATCTTGGAAGAGGATTTCGCTTTCAGATACATACGAATGAATATCGACACCAATGATAAAGCATTAGCGGATCGATTTAATTTATTCGTTACTGAGATTCAGCCTAAGTTGGCTCCAATATCTGACACTTTAAATAAGAAGTGCTACAACTCTGAGTTTTTCAAAGACTTAGATGAAGAAGAATACAAAATATTCATTCGTTCACTTAAAACTCAAATCGAATTATTCCGCGAGGAAAACATTCCACTTCACACTCAACTTCAACAAGATGAGCAAAAGTACGGTGGTATCACTGGAAAATTGAGTATCGAGCATAACGGTCAGGAGTTAACATTACCTCAAGCTGGTAAACACTTAAAAAGCACGGATAGAACTTTAAGAAAAGATATTTTCGAAAAGATTAGTGAAAAGAGGTTATCTGTTAAAGAAGAACTTCAAACACTTTTATCTGATCTTTTAAAAACGCGTTTAGAAGTTGCTAAAAACACGGGGTACCCTAATTACTTAGAGTACAAGTTCGACGCAATGGAGCGTTTTGATTATACGATTAAGGACTGTGAAAATTTTCACGATGCGGTTCAAAAGACGGTTGTTCCTTTAATCAAAGAGCTACAGTTAGAAAGAAAAGAAAAGCTTGGTTTAGACAGCTTACGTCCTTATGACTTGGCTATAGATCCTTCTGGTAAAGAAGCACTTAAGCCTTTCGAAGTGGGTGACCAATTGGTGACTAAATCAATCGAATGTTTAACTAAACTTAATCCCTATTTCGGTGAGTGTTTAGCTATTATGGATAAAATGGGACACCTTGATCTTGTTTCTAAAAAAGGAAAAGCTCCAGGTGGATTTAACTATCCTTTATATGAAATAGGAGTTCCGTTCATTTACATGAATGCTGTTGGTACACAAAGAGATGTAGTGGTAATGCTTCACGAGGCAGGACACGCTATTCACTCATTCTTAAGTAGAGATCTTAAGTTGAATGAATTTAAGTCTGTTACTTCTGAAGTTGCTGAACTAGCATCCATGTCTATGGAATTGATTTCAATGGACGCATGGGATGTGTTCTATGACTCTGAAGAAGAATTAAAAAGAGCAAAGAAAGATCAACTAGCAGGTGTTATTGAAACATTACCATGGATTGCTATCGTTGATAAATTCCAACATTGGTTGTATTCTAACCTAGACCATAGCCATGAAGAAAGATTAGCTGCTTGGAAAGCAATTCTTAGCGAATTCGGAACAGGTGTGGTAGATCATTCAGGATATGAAGAAGGTTTACTTTACGGATGGCAAAAGCAATTGCACATTTTTGAAGTACCACTTTACTACATTGAATACGGAATGGCTCAATTAGGAGCAGTTGCCATGTGGAAAAACTTCAAAGAAAATCCAGAACAAACTATTGAACAATATAAAGCAGCTCTTCAATTAGGTTACACTAAAACAATTGGTGAAATCTACGACACTGCAGGAATCAAATTCGAATTCTCAGCAGAGTACATTAAAGAGTTAATGGAC
>Ga0228674_1001807_pt1 | contig 12385 bp, 1 predicted proteins | sample 1D_rmetaG_FD_189054 | JGI IMG/M metagenome (GOLD analysis project Ga0228674, IMG submission 189054) | Seawater microbial communities from Monterey Bay, California, United States - 1D_r | ecosystem: Environmental > Aquatic > Marine > Coastal | place: USA: California | collected 2016-09-26
CTGTTGCTCTTTTCGAAAAATGGATTGGGAAATCTTTCGAAAGATTTGAAGGCGTTCTCAATGAGCAAATGCCTGAGAATTTGACGGCTGAGATTGTCCATAGTTTGAGAGAAGATGCACGAGAAGTTTTCTGTGGAACGCGCACAGAAGCCCCTTATGAAGAAACAAGGATGGAGAAGCTTTTTGATAAAATTGCTGGTCAAGGGTTTGAAGAGGTTCTTGAAAGAGCAGTTGGGGAATCTTTAGTTAATATCCGTGCACTATTCACTGAAAAAATGGATGATGTTGTTCAAGTTGTGACACAATTTCTCCCTTCATCAGCACACGCTGCTTTAACATCTCTTGGGCTCATTCCTAATATTGAGAAACCATTTTGGGTTGATATTGTTAAAAATTCTGATGGGACTTTCACGGTTAAACTTTTTGCAAATGGGCTCTCTGCTGAGGCTTTTGAGGAAGTACAGATCAATGAAAAAACGGGACTTCAAATTCCCCTAGTTTTTGAAAAGGTTGCTGCAGAAAAACTCACAGAGGAGTTTTTCCATCTCCTTGTTGATTATGAATATCGTCCGAAATACAAGGAAGGAGTGCACTCTTTTTCTGTAGAGCAAGTTGTTTCTGGACTCACTAAGTACTTGGGAACCCCAAAAAAGGCGACCGACATCAGCGAGATTATGCCGCACCGCGTTGTTGAGGATCGCGGCCTTTTATCTTTGATGTATCTCTATCTTTTTAATCATCAGGGAAGAGATATTTCATCATTTCACGCAGAGCATTCCTTTGATTTATCCCTGCATGCTTTTGTTGATTATTGGAAAGAATTCGGCACATTTGAGGGTTTAAAGAAAAGTCGGGAGCTGAGGAGTGAAATCCGCATTGCAATCGACCACATTTCCAAGGAAGCAATACTTCTTCATAATGACGATGTCATCTCAAATCACAAACTTCAACAGGTCTATGCGACACTTTGGGAAATTGAACGTGAGATGTATAGAGCTGAAGAACATCGGGATAAAGAGCGCCATGGTGGTATTATTATTCCTCCTGGAATGCAGGATCAAATGAAGGCTCTTTTGCTGGCTTCAGGCGCAGACCCTTCTTATCTAGAAATTCTCAAGGAAGCGTTCCTAGCTGCTGCAGGTGACGACTGCGAAGAGATTTTTGATGCAGCGCTCGGAGAGCTCCTTCCCGAACTCGTCTCATCCGGGGCAGTCAAAGAGGCTGAAGTTCTAGATTGGCATGATATTTTCAAAATCGAAACCGTTAAGAAGAAGATCGAATATATCAAAATGAACCGTCTATCGATTCTTCAGCTTGTGAAGTTTTATGCAAAAATGATGGTCATCCTTTTCTCGGTCTATCGAGTAACACTCACTGCAAAAACGATTGCAAAAACAATCGAGAAATATTATCCCAACCTTAAAGAACGGCTCCCCTTTAGCCCTTTCTATTTAGGGATGGCAATGACCTTGTTTGGACCCCAAGTGTTCGCTAAAACGCTTCCTAAAGATGTCTACGAGTCAGTTGCTGCTATCTATCATCTATCCACGCAGGTCAGTTGGTATATCTTCAACCGTCTCGTAATGCATGGATTCAAACAGATCCTCAAGTATGCCATTAAGGATGAAGACAAAAACAGTATCCGCACGTTGGCTAAGCAAATGCAGCAAGAAATTTTGCGGAAGGAAGAATTGGGCTATGAAGTAGCACCGTCTCAAGGAAATGGTGATACGGTTGAACTGATTCCTATCCTGGGACCTCAACTGGCAGTTTTTGCTGCAAATGAGGTTACTCCATTATTTGAAGACACAACTCCTAAGCCTGCAGTAGTCAAACTTACACCTAAAAATTATGAAGCAACTTTAGATAGTTGGGTGAAGCATGCAGAGACGCTGCGGAGTGATCGCTTTGGAGCAGAAGATCACTATGATCTCATCTATCTAAATGAGCAAATTCGCAACCTCCCCATTCCTAGCGAACGAGATTCAAGAGATAATGTATGGGGATGTATTTCTGCTGAAGCGGCTGAATTATTTGAGCAGGCAGATGTTCTAGCAGAGTCTAAGCCTGGTGAAGCAGCTCGACTAAGAGTGCAGGCAGAAGCTCTCGTTCAAGCGGAAATCCCCGTTGTAATCGAAAAGCTTCATGGTCTTTTGGTTTCTCTTTACGAGGCTTCTCAAAACACGCAAAAAAATCCTCAACATCGCACGGAAACGGTTATCAGTTTCTACTCTCTATATGCAATCATCGACAGCTTTGCTAAGAGGTCTAATACTTCGGGGCTTGATGGCTCTCATGCGGCAAACGGTGAGGATCTTTTTCACTTTACGCAGAAAGCAGGGCTAAAAGTCACTCATGAAAGATCTTTAAAGCAGCTTCGAGCTGTTTGTGGTTACTTTGACTTTGAATTAGGAGAGAGGCTCACTACTGAACAAGTCCGAGGTAAGTTTGCTTCTGCACATTTTAATTATGCCGGTGAACCTCCTGCTGAAATTTCTAAATCCACAATGGCGGTGGCTATTCCTCTCGCTGTGCTTAATTGGGAAATTGTTGCGATAGGTGCGGTAGGTGAGGGGCTATATCGATCAACCCAGACGGGAAAAGCGTTTAGTAGCAGTGGAGACGAAATAACGGTGACTCCCTATCAACAGTATTTTAGTGTGGAAAACGCCTATTTTAGAGGTCTTTTACAAAGACCTGAAATACAAGAGCGACTAGGGGCTCACGGTGTTGGCGATAGAGCGAGCAGTATGGATAAACAGCTGATGTTATTTCGCGATCCCCCAATGCTTGATGCTCCACGCGAAGGCAAAGCTGCATTGAGAAAAAACGCAAGCGATCTTGACGAAAGAAAAGGGATTCTTCCTCGGGAATACTACATTCTGCGACTTGCCCATTTTATGGGTTCTTCGAGGGCGATCTTTGACACGGGACTTGAAGAAACGTTCCTTGAAGAGCCAATCACAAGAGGGCTTAGCATTCCTAAAGTTGATGTTCCAGAAGTGATTCCAAGTAGTATTTTTGGCAGAATAAAGGCCTTTGCTGCAAAAGCGTATCATGCTGTAACTCTGGGGGCGTTTCAAGCTCAGTTATTGAAAGGGAACCTTGCGATTCTGGCAAAGCAAGATGAAAGGTTAGAAGTGATTCGAGATCGCACCATTGGCCGCACAGTTCATGGCATTGGGACAGAACATGCGGTTGGCGCATCTCAGCGAGAGCAGACTACATACAAAGAAGAAACTTTTGGCGAAAAGCGTGTTGATCAAACGTCTGTGATTGAAGCGATTCAAACAGTAGACGAGCTAAGCCTACTAACTGTTGAAGAAAAACGGATTCTCGAAATGGTCCAGTCTTATGACAAAGACCGTCTTATCAGAGCACTTGGAATCTTTAGCTATCGCAAGGACCGTTTGCGCCATCCGGAATTCCGCGTTCTCTTCGACTTATTATGCCAGAACTTAGTTGCTTTAGAATCTCAAGCAAAAGAGCGAGTAGAAATTGGAAGGTATGTTGGTGAATTTTTCGGGGATACGATTGATCATTTCAAAGGAACTGGTGATCTAGAAACTGCGCTCTTCATGACTAAAATGGGGATTGAGCTCGAAGGGTTCTTTATCTCTCATGATCAAACGATAAAACCTTTCTTCCCTGACTTTGCTTCGGAAATTCGAGAATGTATCATCCCTGCGTACCAGGCGCTTCCAGAAAAACGGCGCGTGATTAATGTCGGTGAATCTGGAAAGATGAGTGGGATCTATTTAGCGCTTACGACTCTTGCGGTTTCCTACATGAATGTTGATTTGAGAAGCCTAGGTGATAAAGAGAGAGTGCAGGCGCTTGCTGACATTGGTAGGTTTGCATTTTACCAAGGAAGGCAGCATGAAGAATTTCAGAAACAGAGTCTTTATAGAGAAGCCAAAGGAGTTGTTTTTAAATGGGCGAATCAGTTGAGGGAATATTGCGACTATGAGAGCGATCTTGTTGGAACACAGCTACGAGATGAGCTGCTTGATCAACTCTTTGCTGATGCAGGAATTGACTTAGGTGAAGACCTTGGTGTTTGGGAAGGAAAATTCCCTGTCTTTAAAAATATGGATAAGGGGCTTGAAGTAAATCTTTCTCGAAAAACAATTCATGGACACGCGTCAGTCTTTCTAAGGGAAAAGGGGGAAGAAGAGCTTCGAAGAATTTTTGGAAAAGAAGATCTTGGGCAGTGGCAGTTTAGAGGAAATAACACCTTTGAATACCCAGACCTTGAGATAGCGATTAAGTGGAACCCTCATCAACGCCGCTTCATAATTTCTAAGGTTATTGAAGAGGAACTTGCGACGTATTGTTCACAAGAGGAAATTACGATTCACTGGGGCTTTTCTCCATTTGCTTTTAAAGCAAAGGATCTTATTTTCGTTAACCAGTCAAAGATCTTTGTCTATAGAGATGGAGAGTTGAAAGATCCTATTGCCCGTTTTACGAGATCAAATGATGGTGCAACAGTCACTAAGCGGGAACATTTTATAAGTGGCGGATGGCATCATGCCGTTGACTTAAGTCAACAAAAGCACGAATTGACATTGCTTAATTGGTTTGTGAAACTTGATGATGTTGAGGCCTATAGTCAGAAAGAGCCGGCCGCCCTGGGGAGACCTGCAAGAGATCGCTTGACATATGTGAAGCTAAAGCCACTAAATCTTGAGTTCAAAATTGTTGAAAAAGAAGATGGAACGCTTCAAGCCATTTCGATGAGTGAAGGAACTAAAGGGTACGTCCTCTGCAAACGTCAGGAAGATGCGCGCCTTTACGCTTACCCACACGCAATTATTCTTCGCAATGAAGCAGGCGCTGAAAAGGTGATCCTTAAGAGCCTTCCGTTTGCAACGGTATTCTTAAAGTTTATCGTGAATAATGTTGCGAAGACAAAGACTTCTCCAATGATCGATGAGCTTATCAACACCCAAGCAGTTGAAGGTTACGATAAACATGTTCTTGGTGGGCTTGAGAGAGACCTTGAAGGCCATAATGATATTGGAGCTCAGGCTCTTCGAACGCTCGTTGATGGAGGATATAGAAGAGTCGGTTGGGATAAGGCTCAATATTTCACAACGAACTTCGATGAAGATGGGGAACTCTCTTCAAAAGACCCGAACATGATGACCTACTTGGCGTATTACCACTTTTGTAGTGGAGATATTGAAACAGCTAAGCACTATTTTGATCGACTTGAAACCTTTGGAAATCAGTATCCCTTTACAGAAGATGCATTAAACTATATCGATCGACTGGTTCTTTTACTGGGATATTCTCCTGAACCCTTAGCAACGGAGCTAGCGCTTCGTCTTGCTGCAATTCGAGAAAAGAACTATCTGGTACAAATGCCTACAGATTCTGAAAAGGCTCCGGTAGAGGGTGAGGAAGTCATCACAGAAAGTGGCAAGAAGCTTGACCGCCTTCAGATTATGCGGGCATTGGTTCTGCAGGAAAAGTATGTCAACTATATTGATGATTTAAAGTTTGGTGGACGGCAATATTTAACACCTGAGGATGAGCTATTTATTTTCAAAACGCTCACGCGTGCATCGAAGGAAATTTTTGATGCAAAAACTTGGGATTTAGATGAATCTTGGCAAGGGGTTTTAGGGAATTTTCAGGGAGATTATGCGTCTGAAGTTCTTATGCCTCCAAAGCTTGTCCAAAGGCTTCACTATCTCCGCGCTAAATATAATGAGCCCGGCATTTGGAGGTCTCGTGCGGATCGCTTCATGTTTGAAGCACTTTGGTATGATAGAACCAACCCCTATATGCGCTTTTTAGGAGAGCCAAAGCGTAGAGGCTTTTTTGGGCAAATCAATTCTGTTGTAAAAGGAGCTGTTCAAAGTCCTCTTTCAAAGCCGTTGACAGTTGATTATGCTGTAGAATTATCAACACCAACCTTCACTATGGAAGATCTTCCTCTCTCTCCATCTGCAATGGAGCCTAAGCTCCTACTCTCAGAATTTGTTCATTACTACGCATTAGCATCAAACCAGATGCCCCCTGAATGGAAAGATAGTCCAGAGAAAGTAGAGGTTTTTCAACTAAAAAGAGCCGAGTTTATGAGGAGTTTCCCTCTTTTACTAGGGATTTTTTCACCAAAATATGCTCTTTTCTATGACCTTCTTGACCGAGTGAGTAAGGGAGCATCTACTTGGACTTCGACAAAGTTTTTTGGAGAGTTCCCAACAGCTGCGCAGGTGCGCGTTGAACTATATGCTGCGCGCGCGGGAGAAGCGGCCGTTGCAGAAGCTGTGCAAATGGAAGCAGTTGTAGCAGAGGCCGATCTGCGGCGTCAAAACGCCCCATGTGTTCAACAAGGAGATGAAGCGGTTAGGGAATCTGCTATGCAGATTGCAAAGCAGAGAGTTCAAATAAATGAGCCTGCTCTACGAGCTGAGGGAGCACGGGCTGTGCTTCGTGAGCGACTTGAACATATCCAACATCGCGACCATTTTGTTATGATTTCTCATGGTGAAGAATGCCGAAGAGAAGGAAAGAAGTGTGAGATTTTTATCAACCCTGCTGAAACGGTTTTGTATAACCCCTATACGAGGGAGATTGCCCATATTGAAAAACTCTTAAGGAGAGGCGATATCGGTGCAAAAGAGCCCTTCAATGAGATGATGCAAACATTTGTGAATAAGTCGAGAGTCATGCTGGGGATGAGCACCATAGGAGAAGTTGTGACTCTTGAAAACGCTTGGGGTGTGACAAAGAAAGTAGGCTTTTTCACTTTGGGCTTAACGGGCTTAGTGACTAGGCCTGCAACATTTCTTCTTAAACGCCTTTTAACTCCTGGATTTGTTGGTATTGAAGAGCGTTTGGCTCGTGGCATTTCTAGAGTGTGGAAGCAAGAGCGCGACGTGATGCTGGAGAATGAAGCTCCAAGGCAAGAGCCAGAAAAGGTAACCCCTGAACTAGCTCAAGTCCTTAGGCAGCGAGAAAACTTGATTACAACTGCTATGGGAGAGCTTCTGAATGAATATTGCACTGTCACAAGGACTGAAGACCCAAGAAAGACTCCTCTCCCAGCATTTAATTTTGAAGGATTAGATGATGAAGCCATTAGACAAGGTTTTGAAGAGTTTAATGAGGCCCTTACTGAGTATTACAGACGAGAGCCAGGAGTGGTTCATACGTTTACCCTTAAAGAAGGGAGATCGGTAGAGGAATTTATCAATGCCATTCGAAGGCTCAAACAGGAAGTTACCACTCTCTTGCAAAAAGAACAGCAAGCGATCGTAGATTTTGTCAATCAGGAGAAGCTTACAAGTGATGACGCAGTTGAGCGTACCCTAAGCCGCCTTGAAAAGACTAAGGTTCGAAATAAACCTCTTACATTCAATGATATTCTTCAGTGGTTCTTGACTGAGGATAACGCAATTCTTCTCAATCGCTCTGAAACGAGCAAAGAGCACATTCCGATGATTAAGGAGAAGGTTTATCTTTATCTAATGACTCTTTCTCGCTTCAATATTCTCTTTGAGAAAGTCAATAGCGCAACTCCAGAAGAGGGAATTGCCCCGCTCGCATTAGAGCTTCTGAGAAAGAGGACTTACCAGGTAAGGGCAGATGCTCCTGAACGACTTTTGAAAGCAAAGGTTGCTTACGAAGCACATACTGGAAAAATGCTTTGGGAGGTTCAAGCGAGTCACTTAGATAGAATCATTCTTCAGGGTAGTAGTAACTTGATGAACGTGATGATTATGGGTGATGGAAAGAGTAGCGCGGTCATCCCTGGCTCTGACTATGCAGCAGCAGATGGTAGAGATGCCCTTGTTGTTAACGTATGGCCTAAGTCGGTTAAAGGTCAAAGTCTCGAGATGATGGATCAAAATGCTCACGGAGTCTATGGACAAGGTGTCAATGCATTTGTTGTCGATAGAAGAAGAGATTGGGATAGTGAGCGTTTATGGGCTCTCTCGAAAGTCTTTGCTGGAGCATTGAAAAAGAAAGAGCAGATCAATGTGACGCAAGAAGATCTACAATCCCTCCTTCTTCGATTTCTTGATGAGGGGATTGATCTTGATGAAAGATTTAGAGTTGAGAAATCCGAATATGACAAGCGGATTGACCTCTACAAGGAAGTTCTTCTTACACTTCGAACGCAGGGGATTGGAAATATTGATGAAATTCATGAAGCTGCTCGTGAGGATAAAGAGCTTAACTTCCCCCTTGGAAAGAGAAAGACACTCAAATTGGAATATGCGGAGTGTTTAGAAGAGGTACTGCTTCAACTTGTGAGTACTCCAGAAGTTGCTGAGTATGTCATGATTAAACACAGAGAGCCTAAAAGGCTTGAAGCAAGCGTGTTTGAGGAATCTGTGGCACCAGAGATTGCGAAGAAACTTGTAGCTCTTAGAAGATTTGAGATTCCTCCGGAAGATAGAGAAGAAATCGCTGCTTATCTATGTGGCCAATCTGAAACCATTCCTAAGAGTGCGAGTGAGCATCGTCAATTTAAGCAAATCGCTCTTATGCGAGGAGCTTTGATGATCGTTATTCCAAAGACACTCGAAAGAATTATTCATAAGCACTTCCATTTAGCCTCGTCGGATACGGGTGTTGAGTATGTGAAGCCGAGTGAAGGAAATGTGAACACGGTAGACGAAGCTGATTTCCTTTCTCCCTTTGAGACATTTTGTAAAACTGCCTGCCTTTATCTGCGAGACCGTCTATCAGACGCTCAAGTGATGAAGATGATTGACTATTTGAAAACAAAGGCTGAAAACGAAGCAAAGAAGAGAGGAGTTGCGTTCGAGCTAACGGATACAGCAATAAATTTCAAAACGGTTTTATGTCCTGGGGTTAACCTTAGTGATCTTGGGAAAGAGGTGAGTGCTGAAATTATTGAACAGCTCAGAAGTAGCGATGCAATCACTTTAGCTTATGTTCGAAACTATATTCGTGCTGAGATCAAGTACTATCCAACGATTCTAGAGAGTAATGGACAAGATTTGATCAATATATTTGCAAAAATTCGCACTCACACGGGAACTCCTGAAGTCGAGCTTCTTCCAGATGGAACAAAAACAATTGCTCGCGAAGGAATTTTGGGGCAGAGCTTGCATACCTTTGAAACGCGTACCAAAGAGGTAAGAGTCTTTGTTAAAAGCGACCCTGAAGCACTTCTTGAAACCGATGTGATTCAAGGGTTTTTCAATCAGAGCACCAGTAACATGAATTTTATCGACCGTGGGGCGGCGGTCAATGGATTAACCACGCAAGAGGTTGCTACAAGGATTTGGGCAGGAATCCAAGGCGTGCGCACCGAGATAAAGGGTGTTGTGTTCTATCTGAATGCAACCGCGATGATTCTGACAGAAGCGGGGATCAGACCGCTGAGTGAGAGTAGAATTCAGCCTCATGAGTATGTAACCTATTTTGATGAGCCGCATACTTATGCTGCAGATGTTAAGGGAAAGAAAACTGGTGAAGTGGTGAGTCTCCTTACGGTTGGTGAAACGACAACCTTTGAGAAGGAAACTGATCAGGCAGAATATCGTGATCGCGGAATCGAATCTGAGGGGCATAGGCAGATTGTTGCAATGACGAAACATGTCAGAAATAAGGTGATTGGTGAAGAGAGAGCTCCTACCAAGCGAGAAGTCACAAAATTTTTGCGAACAAACGGAAGAACTGCTAAAAAGAAACGAAAATTCTTTATCGATAGTCAAAAGCTTGAAGGTCTTGTTAAACAAGCGGTTATCCAAAAAGCGCTTACAGCTAAGGACGCTAGTGCAACCTGTAAAATTTTAAGGGATTTCCAAGATCTTTTAGTTTCTACAGTATCCGATGATCCCACTGAGCTCTTTGGTCTACTTAGGGTTTCTGAGGACCGAAAAGTTGTGCTAAAAGCAATACGAGATAGACTCTTAAAAAAGCTCTCTGATCAAAGAGGAGTATTTACCCCTGAAGAGCTACTCCAGTTGAAAGCAAAGATTGCTGCGGTTATCGAAGGAGATCGCTTTAAGCTTGCAGTAGAAATGTATGAGACAGTGAAAACAAGAATCCTTAGAAAGGCTGAAATTCCGGAACAAAGAGTTGCGATTCTTCGCGATTTTAACCCTTTCTTAACGCTGGACATTGCTACAATTCTGGCTGACTTCTTTGATTCTGAAGAAGCGGCAGAAGAAAATCCACTTGAAATTATAAAAAAGAAAGTATTGGAAGCCATACATAACCATTATTTCACTCAAGTTGAATATGAGGAGATGACGGGTATTTTAACTGCAGTTGCACGGAGAGAAACTCCACCGGTTGCAGAAGAAAAAGTTCATGCATTCAAGTCAGCGGAAGGACTTTCAGTTGAAGTTCTTGAGTCGATGGGAAGAACTGTTCAGGTTCAAGCTGTTGCTGAAGCTGAGGATGAAGAGCAGGAACAAGAGATTGATAATGTCAATAACTTAGCACAGTCGGGTCAAGAAGATCTTCATCGAGTGGCTCCAGATACCGACATCAGTTGGTCTAAGTGGCTTACTCCTACAAACCTGGGGCAGTGGTTTAACATGGTAGAGCCAGAGACATATAAATTCCCCATTGGAAAGAGTTGGAGAGGGTACACACCCCCACTATTTGAGCTAAGAAAAGGACTCAAATTATCTTCAGATGATGCAGTAAGAGAATTTGCGGATACACTCCCTCCATCGATTTGTTGTTCTTGGAACATGTTTAAGGTTTTCACCTCTTCATATAGAAGTCGAATTGTTGAGCCCTTTGCTAGGCGTCAAAAACCGATTTTTGAATTCCTTGTTGTTCAAGATGGCCACGTGCAGAAGATTATCCTTATAGATCAGAAGGAAGCAGAATTTTGGCGCAACAAACTTAAAGAGGACCGGGACAATGGAGCGTTTGAAGACGGAAGAGTCAAGCTTGCTCTTGTTGATAATATCTCTGGTGCAATTGTCGCAACAGGGCGCAATAAGATGACTCATAAAAACATCGATACTCATGTTATTAATCAAGCAAGAGCTATTCTAAAGCTGGCATCGGGCTATACCAACTTCTCTGACTCAGAGCTTAAGATTCTAGAGGCCTGGATGAATCGTAAAGGTGTTGATCATGTGATGAACTTCTTCGAGCCAACGGCTTACCGTGAGCATAAGAAAGAAGATTTTGATCGGTCAAACCTTCAAGCACTATTCTTCAAACTCAAGGATAGAGTGAGAGAGCCGGATATTATCCGCGTATAATTTCTACAAAATGTTATCAACACATAGAAAGAGAGCGCCTAAGGTGCTCTCTTTCTTTATTTAGACCGGTACTCCCAGGACCTTGTTGAAGGCTGGAATTAAAACGTTTTCAATAGCACTATCTAGAGGTCTGCAGATTCTCCATTTTTGTAGAGAGTTCATCCACGCCATTGGAAGAAGGTAATAGGTGATCAACTTCTATGAAATGGAACGTAGAATGTTGAAACAATAATGGCTCTATCCCACTCATCATTGCTGTCGTGATATTGAAAAGATCCAAGACTTTTTTTGCTGGGCCAAATATTTTTGGAGTTAGTTGAGTGACATTACTTGCTATAGCAAGTGCGGCTCCTCTAGAAGGTGCTACAAAATCAGGAGAATTTCGAAGATTTCCCTGCATCAATCCATTAAGTGAGTTTATTATAAAATCAGGATTTGGAGAGGTTTTATGAACATAAGTTCTTTTTTTAGGGTTATTGAAGATGGCAAAGGTCAACCCTTGATAACAAACAACCTCTTTCTTAAAATCATCACGAGAGAGGATATCTTCTATTTTTTGATAAAAATCTCCAAGTTCTGTTCCTTCTTTTAGGAGCTTACAGACGCTTTTATGAGCAAGTTCTAAAGCATCCTTCTCTGTCTTCCAGTCTTCTGTTTGGCAATTAATATTACAGTAAAAAGCTTTCTTGCAAGTTCCACATCTCATCAACGTATCGGGCGATGCAAAACAGTTTGCGCAAAATTTTGACACTTTTTCTGTCTCTTGACGAAGACTATGTATTGAGGTTCCCCTTTCTCGAGGAGCTGGTAGAAAACCTAATTGCATAGGTATTTGAAATTTACGTACTACATAACCTTCTGGGATAGTATACTGACTCATATTCTCCTCCATTTTTTTGAATTTGAGTGGCCAGGATTTTACTAATTTTTCTCTTTATTAAATACGCAAGACCTTATTTTAATAAGGTTTTTCTTTATGACGAGTATATTCAGTCAGCGATTATGTTTAAGACATTATCATATTTAGAAAAGAGCACCTGAGAGACTTTCTCTGATCTAGTTTAGTTCCACAATTCTTCTCAACATTAAACGTACCATTGCTAAGTAAATCATTGAAAGGCTGCTAGTTGTGATTAACTCATAGTCTTTGCTTAACCGCCTGT
>Ga0228674_1001808_pt1 | contig 12375 bp, 11 predicted proteins | sample 1D_rmetaG_FD_189054 | JGI IMG/M metagenome (GOLD analysis project Ga0228674, IMG submission 189054) | Seawater microbial communities from Monterey Bay, California, United States - 1D_r | ecosystem: Environmental > Aquatic > Marine > Coastal | place: USA: California | collected 2016-09-26
TTGCAATTCATATTGAACCAGGGCGACCATTTGGTTATGTCTCTACCCGCCCTGGTTTGATGAATTGCGCATCTCTAGGATTAAAAATTACTCTGCATGGTAAAACTGCTCATGCAGCTGATCCAGATGATGGAATATCACCATCACATGCAGTTGCAGAATTTATACAAAAAATATCCGAATTTAATCATGGTGACGAACTAAATAATAATTTTATATTGACTACTGTTACACATGTTCAAATCGGCAAGCAAACATTTGGGATTTCTCCTGGAGACGCTTCAATATTTGTTACTCTTCGAACATCAAATGATGATAGTTTATCCCAACTTGATAAAGATGTGCGTGGATTAGTATCAAATATTTCTAAACAATTTAAACTAACCTTTGACTTTGAGATCTTTGACCATTTTGCAGCGTCAATTAATGATAAAGAAGCACATGATATTGCGGTTAATGCCATGAAGTCTTTAAATATAAATTATGGGAGTATTGGTGTGCCTATGCGTGCATCTGAAGATTTTGGTATATTTGGCAAGCAATCAAAAGCAGCAATGTTATGCCTAGGTCCAGGTGTGGATTATGCAGCGCTTCACAACCCTGACTATGATTTTAATGATGATCTGATTCCAATAGGAACAGGTATCTTTGAACGTATAACGAGGGATTTACTTGGAACTTATTAAAAGAATTTGGCAATAATGATAAAAAGTGACAGATTAGTATAAATTAATAATTTTACATTTAATATCCGCCTTGTTCTCAGAAGAAATGTATTTTAAACGAAACGAATGAAATTAAAAAATCCTTTCCGAAAAAAACGTAAGTCAGTTTCAGTTGTAACCCTTAATGGTATGATAGCAACTGGCCGTGGCTTAAATGATGCAGGTCTTGCACCAGCACTAGAAAAAGCATTTTCCAAAAAGCCTGATGCTGTAGCACTGGTCATAAATTCACCAGGAGGCAGTCCAGTTCAATCTTCACTTATTGGTGCAAGAATTAGGCGACTAGCAGACGAAAAAGGTATCCCAGTATATGCATTTGTTGAAGATTTAGCTGCATCAGGTGGATATTGGTTAGCTGCAAGTGCAGATGAAATTTATATTGATTCTTCCTCAGTTGTTGGTTCAATTGGAGTAATTTCAACTGGCTTTGGTCTTGACCAATTAATCAATAAGCATGGTATAGAGCGAAGAGTTCATACTGCAGGAAACTCAAAATCTATGCTTGATCCATTTCAACCTCAAAAGGATGAAGATATTAAACGTCTTAAAAAACTGCTAGACGACGTTCATCAAAATTTCAAAGACCATATTTCTACACGCCGTGGATCAAAACTAGCAGATAGGGATTTATTTACCGGCGAGATTTGGGTTGGCCAAAGAGCTATTGATGATGGTTTAGTAGATGGCATTGATCATGTTATACCATTTTTCAAAGGAAAGTTTGGGGATAAGGTAAGCTTCAAGACTTTTGGACAAAAAAAATCAATTCTTTCACGTTTTGGCACAAAAATTTATGGTGATATTGGTCATAGCATTGAAGAGCGCGCTGCTTTTGCACGCTTTGGAATGTAATAAACTTAATAAATTAATATTATTAACAATAAGTTAGGTGATAAAAATGCCTAGAATAAAAAACCAAAAAGCCCGAGAGGATTGGATTGCAGAAAAATTACTTGAATTACCAAGCGGAAGTTCAATATTGGATGTTGGTGCCGGTGAATGCGCTTACAAAAAATTCTGTTGACACTTAGATTATTTATCTCAAGACATTGCACAATATGATGGAACCGGAGATGGCCTTGGCCTGCAAACATCCATATGGGATACCTCAGAATTAGATTTTATCTGTGATCTATATGATATTCCTGAAAATCGAATGTTTGATACAGTTTTTTGTTCTGAAGTCTTAGAGCATGTTGTAGACCCAGTCCGCGCTATCGAAAAAATGTCTAGATTAGTTAAGCCAAACGGGAAAATAATTATAACAGCTCCTTTTAATTCTTTAACACATTTTTCACCTTATCACTATTGTACTGGTTTTTCACGCTTCTTTTACGAATTTCATCTCAGCAGACTAGGATTTTCTATAAAAGAAATTACGCCAAATGGTGGTTTTTTTGATATGATGGATCAGGAAATAGGTCGTATGCCCCGAGTAAGAAAACTATATAAATCTGGCTTTCGAGGTCCCTTTACATTCTTATTTTCTCAAATTTTACGGTTGAATGCAAGGTTCTTGTCTTCCTTAGATGGTCCCCGGATGATGCGAAGGTCTAGTGAATTACAAAACTTTGGATGGTTTGTAATAGCGGAGAAACAATCATAATTATTAAATAATTCTATAATATATTATTTCTCTTTAGAGCATAAAGTATTATTCCAAAATCACAGAGAAATTATACCTAATTTAATAATAATTGAACTCAAATGCATTATATATTTCCTAATTTTTGACATAATTTTAAATAAGGTTTGATTTTCAAGCAACTACTCACCTCGAAGCTTGTAGATATTGAATACGATCTTGCATGCGATACCAGGAAACAACAGCAGGTAAGAACCAAGGTTTTCCATTATAGAGAGGTCGCGTTGGAAAAGGCAGGTCGTCAAATGCTGTTTTACCTTCTGGTATACCTAAGACCTTTTGTCCAAGTCGCATACCAAGATAGCTCGCCATTGAAACACCCGAACCACAATACCCCGTTGAGAAATATATCCCTTTGCATTGACCAATATGAGCCATTTCATCGAATGTATAAGCAACAGTCCCAGTCCATGAATGTGAAATTTTAGTTCCTTTTAACTGAGGGAAAATTCGGAACATATCTTTTAATAATTTTGGTCCGCTTACCAATGGGTTAGTTTCCATTGCTGAGACACGCCCACCAAATAAAATACGTTTGCGATCCGGTGACGTTCGATAATAGTATATTATTTTACACGTATCACTGACAATTCTATTGGTTGGAAATAATTCTTTTACCACAACCGGATCTAATTCTTCAGTAGCGATAATGTAACTTCCAATGGGAATTACTCTTTTTTGCAACCAAGGCGTTAAATTAGTCGTATACCCATTAGTTGCAATTACTACATCGCGGGCTTTCACTTTACCTTTTTGAGTTGTTATTAAAAAACCCTCTGATTGTTTTTCAATATTCAATACAGAACATTGACCAATTACTTCAACTCCAGCTTCGATAACTTTTTGCAGAAGCCCCCTATGATACTTACCTGGATTAACCGAAGCATGTCGTGGAAATATGACACCACCGTGATAAACATCTGATCCAAGTTCTTTTAGTTGCTCATTTTTTGATACTGTATAGGCCTCAATTCCCTCTGATTGATTAACTTTTTCTGCGTCTCTTGCAATAAGTTCATAATGTTTTTGAGTGTGAGCTGCGTGGTATCGGCCAACTCTTGAAAAACTGCAATCGATCTTTTCAGATTTTATAAGGTCTTCAATCCATTTAAGGGCATTCTCACCTTCTTGTCTTATCGCAAATCCTTTTTTAGCACCAAACTTTGCTGAAAGTTTTTCTAATGAGGGCTTCACACTGGTACTTATTTGTCCTCCATTTTTTGTACTACAGCCTTGCCCAGGCACTCCAGATTCGAAAACTACAGTAGAGCGACCTCCTCTTATTGTTTGGAGTGCTGCATTCAATCCAGTATATCCAGAACCGACTATTGCAACATCTACCTGACGTGGAGGCAGACTATTAACACCATTAAATTCAGGCAATCCATCTAACCAGTAAGATGTTTTTTTACGATTATGGCACCATACCGTTTTATCAAGGTATTCTTTTCTGTTCATAAAGTTATTAACTACCGCATTTCAAAGACATCATTAATTATTATTTATAAAGATTATCTAAAATACTAGAAAAAGTAATTTATTTAAGCAAACAAAAATAAACTTTATAACGTAATGATAATATTAGGATCTATAGAATAGTTGTAGAGTATTATCATGATCTAAAAACTTAAATAGGCGTTTGAGAATATACTCCTTGTTGTTTACCATTGATAAAACTTCCACTAGTGCATATTTTCACCTCAGGTTCTGCAAATATTTAGAATATAAATGGTAACAACATAAGAGATCTTGGTACCAGTTATTTATTGGTGTTAGCCATTGGATAATCCATCAACACATTAAAAAATTATACACTCCACAATCTTAAATATAAAAAAAGCACGTGATTATTTAAATCCTTAAGCATGATTGACAATTTTTTTACTACGATTACGATTAATTTATTCGAATTAATTTTGACACCCTGTCTCGAACATTTCACGGGAGGGAGAGTAATTGCATCACTATGATTATGTTATAGTAGGAGCTGGGTCTGCTGGATCCGCGCTAGCAAACAGGCTGTCTGAAAGTGGTAAATTTACGGTTTGCTTACTTGAGGCTGGCGGTTCAGACAAAAAGTTTTGGGTTCAAATGCCATTGGGTTATGGAAAGGTATTTCATGATCCTTCTGTTAATTGGCGGTATATGACTGAACCAGAACCCAACCTTGATAATCAATCTGTCTATTGGCCTCGAGGTAAGGTCTTAGGGGGATCAAGTTCAATAAATGCAATGGTATGGGTTCGTGGGCATAAACGTGACTACGAAGAATGGGATGCTGTCGCTCCAGGTTGGGGATGGAATAATGTTCAAAAGATATTTAATAGGATTGAAAATTGGGATGGAACATCAAATATCTCACGAGGCACAAATGGCCCACAACCAGTTCACGATGTATCTTCAGATGTACACCCATTAACCATTTCTTATTTAAAGGCTGCTTCTCAGGTAGGTATAAAGACTAATACTGACTATAATGGGCCAAATATGGAGGGTGCAACTTGTTATCAGATATCTACAAAAGGTGGTATCCGCGCTTCAGCAGCTAGAAGTTATCTTTGGCCATTAGGAAAGCGTCCTAATTTAAATATTCAACAAAAGGCACATGTTACACGTATTATTTTTGAAGGTAAGCGAGCTGTAGGTGTCGAATATGTTCAAAAAGGTCAAACTAAAACAGTTCATGCAAGAGCTGAGGTAATACTTTCGGGCGGAGCAATAAATTCACCACAACTTCTCCAATTATCAGGTATCGGCCCAGGTAAACTTTTACAAAGTCACAATATTAACATAGTTCATGTATCTCATCACGTTGGTAAAAATTTACAAGACCATCTAGGGAGTGACATTTATTACCGCGCACGTGTACCAACGCTTAATCAAGAGCTAAACCCTATGTTTGGAAAACTGCGAGCCGGGTTAAAATATATTTTAACACGTAAAGGTCCATTATCATTAAGCTTAAATCAAGGTGGCGGCTTTATTCAACTTGATCCCAATGCAACCGGTCCTGATCTACAGCTTTACTTTTCTCCAGTAAGTTACACTCGCGCACCGGCTGGAGTGAGGCCGTTGATGAATCCTGACCCCTTTCCTGGGTTCTTAATGGGTTTTAACCCATGTAAACCAACGAGTTTTGGCAACATACAAATAAGCTCAACCGATCCAATGCTTCCACCGAAAATATATTCCAATTATCTTGATACAGAATATGACAAAAAAATGATGATTGAAGGCATTCGTTTAATTCGCCGTATATCAAATGCTCCAGCACTTAATTCAATCATCAAGGATGAACTGGCGCCCGGAAGCGACATCAAGAGTGAAACCGATATAGCTAAATATATCCGTCAAAAAGCATGGTCAGTATTTCACCCTTGCTCCACCTGTAGAATGGGAAATAATCCAAATATTTCTGTCGTAGATCCAAAACTTCGTGTCTATGGCGTAGATAATCTTCGAGTAGTAGATGCATCTATTTTTCCTACTATTCCTACTGGAAATATTAATGCACCCTCAATTATGGTTGGAGAATATGCTTCAGACATTATTCTCCAAGATGCAAGAAACCGAAAGGGCCTGTAATGCAATTAAAAACAATTGAAACTTTCACCAATCAAGATGTTGGCTTTGTTCGCGTTACAGCAGAAGATGGCAGTCAAGGATGGGGACAAGTTTCCACATATCACTCTGATATTACATGTCAGGTATTACACCGTCAGGTTGCACCTTGGACATTAGGACAAGATACGAACGATTTAGATAATCTTTTAGACGTTGTTGCGGAGCGAGAGCATAAATTTCCTGGCTCCTATCTTCGCCGAGCTATGGGTGGTCTTGATACAGCAATCTGGGATATGCGAGGTAAAAAATTAGGGAAACCAGTAGTTGAACTTTTAGGTGGAACACCAGGCCCAATCCGTGCCTATGCTTCATCAATGAAACGAGATATAACTCCCAAAGCTGAAGCAGATCGCCTGAAGATACTTCGCGACACAAAAGGCTTTGACGCATTTAAGGTTCGTGCCGGTGCTGAAGTTGGCCGAAATCAAGATGAATGGCCAGGCAGGACTGAAGAAATAATTCCTACTATAAGAAAAGAATTGGGTACTGATGTAGACCTTCTAATTGATGCTAATAGTTGTTATTCACCTGATCGTGCGATTGAAGTTGGCCATATTCTCCAAGATAATGGATATTGTCATTATGAAGAGCCATGCCCTTATTGGGAACTTGAACAAACTAAATTAGTCACAGATGCACTACAAATTAATGTTACAGGTGGAGAACAGGATTGTGATTTACCTACTTGGAGACGAATGATTGAAATGAAGGCTGTAGATATTATACAGCCTGATATTTTATATTTAGGGGGTATCAACCGTACATTGCGAGTTGTAGAAATGGCAATCTCATCAGGGCTTCCTGTAACTCCACATTGTGCAAACTTGTCTATGGTTACACTTTTTACAATGCACCTTTTGAAAGCTATCCCTAATGCCGGTAAATATCTAGAGTTTTCCATAGAGGGTTCAGACTATTATCCTTGGCAAGACGGACTCTTTATTGAATCTCCTTATACCATTGAAAATGGTCATGCACATGTTGTCGATTTGCCTGGGTGGGGTGTTGAAATAAATCCCTCATGGTTAGATCGCTCAAATTACCAAATTAGTGAATTTAGTTTATGAATTAGTATCAAATTTTAAGGTGCTTCACTATTAGACAGATATTTTTAGTCTTCTGTTCCTCTGACGGACATATATTATTACCGCGACGCCACTAAGTGAAGAAAGCCACATTAGCATCAATAATGGCATCTCATTACTTCCAGGAACTAAAAATGCACCAGCTAATGTTGACAGAGCAGCCCCGATTGCAATCATCATTGCCCCTCCAAGGCCTGATGCGGTACCTGCTAAGTGAGGTCGAACTGAAAGCATACCTGCTGTTGCATTCGGTATAGTAAGTCCATTTCCTAGGCCAACAAAAACCATAAAACCAAAAAATGTTTCAACCGTACCATAGCCAACATAACTGCAAACCATCGACAACGATAGGCCAGAGAATATTATCCAGAGCCCCCAAATGATCATAGCATCGATTCCAAATCGTATGGTAAAACGTCCCGACAGAAAATTTCCCAAAAAATAACCAATTGCGGGCGCTCCAAAATAAAGCCCTAGCATTTTAGGAGTCAAATTATAAACAATTGACCCCACAAATGGCCCCCCACCCAAATATGCAAAAAATGCACCCGCACCAAAGGCTGATGCTAAGCAATATCCCCAAAAACGGCGTGATAACAGAAGTTCCGGGTATTCAGAAAACTGTTGCCTAAATCCTTGAGTGCTTTCAGGAACAGTTTCACCAAGATCAAAATAAGCAATTAATAATATGAAAAATCCTAATCCACCAATGAACCAGAAATTAGCTTCCCAACCAAACCAACCATCCAAGAGCCCCCCCAATGCAGGTCCAAACATAGGACAAATAGCGGTTCCCATTGATATATATGCTATTTTAGAGCCAGATTCTTGTGTTTCAGTAGTATCTCTTACAACTGCCCGCGCAACCACAAAAGTACATGCAGCAATAGCCTGTAATGCGCGAAGAAACATAAATACAAATGTATTGGGGGCGTACACACACGAGATACTTACTACACTGAATATTATAAGAGCCCATAATGAAACTGTTCTACGCCCTATTCTATCAGAGAGTGGCCCCACCAAAATTTGGAATATTGCACTGGTTCCTAAGTAAACCCCTACTGATAATCCCATAAGTGCTGTTGAGGACCCAAAATGTTCAGCCATATTAGGAAGACTAGGTAAAAAGCTATTCATTGCTAAGGCTGAAATACTAGCCAAAAGCACCAACGTTAACATGCTTGGTTGGGTTTCTCGATTTAGGAAAACTGAGTTTGAAAATTTTGCCATAAATTTGAGCTATGCCATTTATAAAGCCTTGTCCATTATTTCAGTATTATTAAATCAAAATAATGTTCGGAAAATAATATTCTATTTTTTATATTGTTTAAAATTTCTTCTATTACGATTTTGTATATGTTCTCCCGCTGTAATCTTCTCAAATTTATTTGGATTCTGGGAGAAATCACTAGGATTTATGATAGTTTGACTGGAAGGATCACAAAATATTGGAATGGAATATCGCGCATTTTTATTACGATTTATCACACGATGTTTCGTAGATACCAAATCTCCATTTGTCCAACGCTCTAACAAATCACCAATGTTGCAAACAAAAGTATTTTCTATGGGTGGAGCCTCAATCCAAATATTATCTTTATTCAAAACTTGAAGACCCCCTTGCATATCTTGGAGTAAAATAGTTAAAACTCCAAAATCTGTATGAGGTGAAGCACCAAATCTTTGCTCATCTAAATCTTTATCTTCCATTGGGGGATAATAAACTAATTGCCCTCTACCCAATGGCTTTTTGTAGGCAATATCAAAAAAATCTTTAGAATTGCCTAAACCATAAGCCAAGGCACTCAGAATAGATCTGCTCAGGACAATGACAGAATGATAATAAGGTAGGATATCAACACTTAAAAATGGAGCAACTTGATCTGGCCATTGATTTGGAAACACCATTGGAACGCCTGAAATAACATCAGGATCATCAGCGCCAACGTCCCAACCCCAAAAAAATACTTCTTTTGCATCATATGTTTTAGAACCTTCTAATTGTGCCATACCTTGGCCCATCCATCCACGTTGATTGATATCTACCTCAACAGATGATTTTATGTCTGAAGGAAGTTCAAAAAATCTTTTGGAAGCATTAAAAGCACTAGAAATTAATTCAGGTGAAATATTATGCCCTTTTATATAAAAAAAACCTATTGATCTTGCTACATGAACTAACTCAGTTGCAATTTTTTCAAAGCCAGATTCAGTATGAATATCTGAAATATCAATTATTGGAATCTTTTCAAAACTTGTAGATTGAGCCGTTGCAAAATCATTATTAGTCATTTCGAATTTCCTTATAAAAAATACTCATGCACGGAATTCGGAAGTTTATTCTCAATGCCAGTTAGGATATCATATATTGGCACATTAGATATTCTTCGAATTTCAGATTTGTAAGCTGGCAAATTTGTACATTCCAATAAAATACTTTTAATTAATTTATTATTATTTTTTTCAATAACAGCACAAACATCTATTGCACCCTTTACTGGGTCTAATTGCTTTATATTATTTTCGATTACAGTCCTAAGATGCGCATTAGAATCTAATCCATAAATAGATCCTACAAAATCTTCACATCCTTTTGGTAAATGTGCAGCACCAAGCTTTGAGGCATCAAAGGTAATTATCTGCAACTCTGATGGTGTATAAATATTTTTCAAATGCTCTAATTGTCCAAGCGATGAAGCTATAAACGGTACTTTGCATATCGCGTCTAATTCATTTTGAAATGGCGAAAGAAAACCACATGAAGTTATAACTAAATCTCCTGTTGATTTATCTATAGCATCAAAAAAAGGATCCAAATCAATTTGAAAAGGATTGGCATTAACAACCTGTTCTACAGTAGCATTTGGTACACGTATAATTTCCAGTTCACACTTGTATGTATCTACTGAGCCAACATCTCCTGGAATTCGAGGAAAGTGAGTGTCAAGTTGTAGGAGAGTAATACGGTTCAAATGACTACTTTATTGCTAATTTCGAGATCGAATATTTTCAGGTAACCAAGTTGCAAGCTCTGGGAATATTACCAATATGACAACCATCAACAACATTAAGCCAACCATTGGAATAGCAGTTTTTGCTATATAGCCAATCTCATGTTTCGTCATGCCTTGAAGAACAAACAGGTTAAATCCAATAGGCGGTGTAACTTGTGCTGTTTCAATCACCACAACAAGGAATATACCAAACCAAATCACATCAATGCCAGCTGCGCGGATCATTGGCTCTACGATAGCCATGGTGAGAACAACAGATGATAACCCATCCATAAACATGCCTAAAATCAAGTAAAATACTGTCAACACGGCAATCAATGCAATAGGTGATAGATTATACCCTTCAATGAGTTCCGCCATTGCACGTGGCAATCCAGTGAACCCCATTGAGAGAGACAAAAATGCTGCCCCCATCAAGATCAATGCAATCATGGCAGATGTCCGAGTGGCACCCATCAAACTCGTTGAGAATGTTTTCCAGTTTAATGACCCTTGGAAAGCGGATAGCGTAAGTGCACCAACAACTCCAACTGCAGCAGCCTCTGTTGCAGTTGCGTAGCCTGTATACATTGAACCAATAACTACAAAAACCAATCCCATTACAGGCAACAAAAACATACTTTCTTTCATCATCTGCCCGAAGGACATTTTAGGTTCTGGGGTTGGGCGTGGACCTTTTGTTGTAAAATGCCAGAAGACGATATAGGCCATAAATAAGCCTGACAAAACCAGACCAGGGAATATACCCGCCATAAAGAGTTTAGTAATACTTTCGTTAATGGATACACCATAAACAATCAAGGTTAGAGATGGTGGTATCATTAAGCCTAAAGTAGCCGCACCTGCTAATGTACCAATTATCATATGTTCAGGGTATCCTCGTGAGCGTAGCTCTGGGATCGACATTTTACCAACCATATTCAAAGTGGCTGCAGAGGATCCTGAAACAGCCGCAAAAATGGTACATCCAGCAATGTTTGTATGTAACAATCCACCTGGTAAGAAGCGTAACCATGGTGCAAGACCACGGAAAAGGTCTTGTGATAATCGGGTTCTAAATAATATCTCACCCATCCAAATAAACAAAGGAAGTGCAGTTAACGTCCAACTACTCGCACCTGTCCAAATGGTTGTAATCATAGCATCACCAGCAGGACGTGATGTGAATAACTCCATACCGACCCAAGCCACACCCATGAGGGCCAATCCTACCCACACAGAACTGCCAAGCAGTAAGAATAATACAAAAAGAAAAATGAATATTGCATAGAGTTCGGTCATTCGACTGTCTCACTTTTAATGCTAGTAACTTTATTTATTAAAAGCCGGTAAAGATTATCCCACACAGCAATTGCCAAAAGTATTGTTCCAATAGACATTGCAATTTGAGGCAACCAAACAGGTGTATAAACCATTTCTGAACTAGATTTCGCCCATAATTCAGACCAATTCCAAGGCCATGTTCCAAACATAGCAACTAATGTTAGAACCCACTCAGGGACTTGATCTAGCCCTTGAGTTCTATCATTTAGCATCTCAGAGAAGAAATTTGTTTTAACTGCGTAGCGTGCAAAATATGTAGCTGTTATTGCTGAGAGCAGCATTGCGAATGCATCTAACCAATAACGTAAAAAATCATTCATATTTAGAAAAATAGAAACACGGATATGTGCCCCATGATTTAAAGTATAAGCCAACGCAAAAAATGATGTGCACGCCATTGCATACCCTGCAAATTCTGTGCCGCCCGGAAACACAGTTCCCGTCCATCTGGAAATCATTTGCCCAACAATTAAACAAAGTATTATTGCCAGAAAACTTGCTGCTATTACGCCAGAGATTTTATATATTGGATCTAATATACGCCATACAGGTGTAATAATCCGCCGTGCAATATCTCTGTTATAGAGACAAAATAGAGCAAACAAACTTGGTGCAACGAATAACCAAAACCAAAGAGGAAGACCCAAAATGGGTTGCCAATCACGCATATGTTAGTGTCCCGAATAAATAGGCCCTATCATATGATAGGGCCTTAACTTTTTTAGTTAGCCATTGATTTATAGTTATCAATAATTGCTTGACCATCAGCTCCTGCTGCAGCCAACCAATCAACTGTCATTTTAGCACCAATTGCTTCTAGCTCAGCTAGGAAGTCAGAGCTGGCGTCTTCAACAGACATGCCATTTGCAGATAACTGCTCAAAGTACCAGTTTGCCAATTCAGCAGATTTAGCAGAACATGCAGCACCTGTTTCATCAGCAGCTTTTTGTACAGAA
>Ga0228674_1001812_pt1 | contig 12364 bp, 7 predicted proteins | sample 1D_rmetaG_FD_189054 | JGI IMG/M metagenome (GOLD analysis project Ga0228674, IMG submission 189054) | Seawater microbial communities from Monterey Bay, California, United States - 1D_r | ecosystem: Environmental > Aquatic > Marine > Coastal | place: USA: California | collected 2016-09-26
GTACAAGCCAGCCAGCAGCAAGCAGGATTTAACCTGGGCACTGGCCATCGGCATGTCGTAGGCCATGCCGGTCAGGCGCTGACCACCTTTGATGGTCAGCGGCGGACGACCTTCCGGACCGGTCTCGATGACCGCACCCATTTCACGCAGCGGCTTGGCCACGCGATTCATCGGGCGTTTGGACAGCGAAGCATCACCGGTCAGCGTGGTGTCGAACGGCTGCGCAGCCAGCAAGCCGGAGAGCAGGCGCATGGAGGTGCCGGAGTTACCCATGTACAGCGGGCCGGCTGGCGCTTTCAGACCATGCAAACCGACACCATGGATGATCACGCGGCCGTGGTGCGGGCCTTCGATGACCACGCCCATGTCGCGGAATGCCTGCAGCGTGGCCAGGGCATCTTCGCCTTCGAGGAAGCCTTCGACCTCGGTAGTGCCTTCAGCCAGCGAGCCCAGCATGATCGAACGGTGAGAAATGGATTTGTCACCGGGGACGCGGATACGTCCGGACAGGCTGCTACCGGGTTTTGCCAGGAAAATCAGATCAGTCGAGTGCATAGCGTCCACATAGGCCCTGCGGGCCAGAATTTTGCTGAAATGTTCGCGGGCCACGCGGGCGCGGGTGAACACGCCCAGCAGTTGATGCCCATCCCCAGCGTCGACCGCATCGCGCAAGGCGTCGAGGTCGTCGCGAAACGTATCCAATGTGCGCAGCACGGCCTCGCGGTTGGCGAGGAAGATATCGTGCCACATCACCGGATCACTGCCGGCGATCCGCGTGAAATCGCGGAAACCGCCAGCGGCATAGCGGAAAATTTCCAGGTTCTCGCTGCGCTTGGCCAGCGAGTCGACCAGGGTAAAGGCCAGCAGGTGCGGCAGATGGCTGGTGGCGGCAAGCACCTGGTCGTGATGCTCGACCTCCATCGCCTCGACATCCGCCCCCAGCTCGCGCCACAGCCCTTCGACCAGCGCCAGAGCCGCCTCATCACTGTATTCGCACGGAGTGAGAATGACCTTGTGACGGCGGAACAGCTCGGCGTTGGCAGCCTCCACCCCACTCTGCTCGGACCCTGCAATGGGGTGGCCGGGCACCAGACGCACTGCCTTTCCAGCAAACGCCAGGCGCGCCGCGCGCACGACATTGCCCTTGGCGCTACCGACGTCGGTCAGCACGGCGTTGCCAAGATCCAGCGCAGCCAGCTGAGCAAGCACCTTCTCCATGGCCAGGATAGGCACTGCCAGCTGGATGACATCGGCCCCCTGACAGGCGGCAGCAAGGTCGCTCTCGCAACGATCGACAACGCCCAACTGTACCGCCAAGCGACGGGATTCTGCATCCAGATCGACCCCCACCACCTCCCGGCACAGACCACGCTCACGCAGTCCTTTGGCGAAGGAGCCACCGATCAGGCCGAGGCCGACCACCACCAGGCGGCCGATCTTAGGGGCATTGGATTGCACTGCAGTGACAGTCACGCCGACAGCACCTTGGCCAGCGCCTCGAGGAAGCGTGCGTTCTCTCTCGGCAAACCGATGGAGACGCGCAGGAAATTCGGCATGCGGTAACCGGCCATCGGCCGCACGATCACCCCTTCACGCAGCAGCGCCTGGTTGATCGCGGCGGTGTCGCGGCCAAAATCGACGGCGATGAAGTTGGCCCTGGAGGCAATCCAGCTCAGGCCCAGGGCACGCAAGCCCTCTTCCAGTTGCTGCATGCCGGCATCGTTGAGGCGACGGCTTTCAGCGAGGTAATCGGTATCGGTCAGCGCCGCACAGGCAGCAGCCAGGGCAAGGCTGTTGACGTTGAACGGCTGACGCACGCGATTGAGCACATCGGCAATAGCCGGCGAGCTGATGGCGTAACCGACGCGCAGCGAGGCCAAGCCATAGGCCTTGGAGAAGGTGCGCGAGACCAGCAGGTTCGGGTAGCGCACCAGGTAATCCAGACCGTCCGGAAGCTCGTCGCCTTCGGCGTACTCGATATAGGCTTCGTCCAGCACCACCAGCACCGACTCCGGCACCTTGGCCAGGAAGGTTTCCAGCGCGTCCGGGCCGAACCAGGTACCAGTGGGGTTGTTGGGGTTGGCGATGAAGACCACGCGGGTGTTGTCATCGATGGCTGCAAGCATGGCCTGCAGATCATGACCATAATCCTTGGCCGGAACGATCTTGCCCTGGGCACCGACCGCCTGCGTGGCAATGGGGTAAACCGCGAAGGCGTAGTCGCTGAACACGGCGTTGAGACCAGGTGCCAGATAGGCACGGGCAACCAGTTCGAGGATGTCGTTGGAGCCATTGCCCAACGTCACCTGCGTGGCGTCGACGCCGTAACGGGCAGCCAACGCTGTCTTGAGGGTGAAGCCATTGCCATCCGGGTAGCGGGTCAGTTCGTCCAGTTCGGCGCGAATCGCTGCCAGCACCTTGTCGCTCGGGCCGAGCGGGTTCTCATTGCTGGCCAGCTTGACGATACCGGCCGGATCGAGCCCCAGCTCACGAGCCAACTCGTCGACTGGCTTGCCTGGTACGTAGGGGGACAGTTTTTGCACGCCTGGCTGGGCCAGGGCTAGGAAATCACAGCTCATTTGCAAACCTCTTCAATCCAATTGCTCGCGACACGCACAGCCCTCACCCCTAGCCCCTCTCCCAAGGGGAGAGGGGAACCGTTCGGCGGCAGCCATCACATCCAAGCTCTATCCGCTAGCCTTATGCCCACCCCAATATCCGCCCCTAAAGCCCGCCCAACGGCAGGAGAACGGATTTTACCAGCATGCAACTAAGCCCGAGGCGTGTGCACTTCTGCTCCCCTCGCCCTCCGGGAGAGGGGCTGGGGGTGAGGGGGCTTTCAGCGATCAGAGGCAATCCGCTCGCTAGCCACCCGATAAATTTCCTGCAACACAGCCTCGGTTTCTTTCAAGGCCTGATCATTCCAAAAGCGCAGCACCATGATGCCTTCATGCTCTAAATCCAACGTTCTTGCAGCGTCGTCTTCACCACCGTGCTGCGAACCGTCCAACTCCACCGCCAATTTCGCCGCCTCACAGTAGAAGTCGAGGATATAAGGCGGCAACGGGTGCTGCCGGCGAAACTTCAAACCGCCCAGCCGCCCCGAGCGCAGGCAATACCACAGACGAACCTCGGCATCGGTTGCCGTAGTGCGCAATTCCCGCGCACGCTGCTTATGCCATGCAGGAAGCGATCTGTGCTTGGGTGGCATCCTTGCCCTCTCTTTAAATTGTGATAACCCCTGCCCTCACCCCCGGCCCCTCGGCTTTGGCATCCTGCGTCGCCCTACCTCCTGCATCCATGCAGTCGTCTCCCGAAGGGAGAGGGGAGGCAAGCAAGGCCGCGCTAGGCCGCAATCTCTTCGCCACCAAGATCATGAAGTTGTACACACTTGATCAAACCCCACCGTACACCTCCTCTCTCCCTTGGGAGAAGGAGGACAAGCAAAACGGCGCAGGGCTGAAATCTATGTCCAGGCTAACGATCGTACTGACTGCACGTGACTGATAAAACGTTCACCGCACACCTCCCCTCTCCCTCGGGAGAGGGGCCGGGGGTGAGGGTGCCTTTGTCTCAAAGCACCGCCTTCGGATATGAGCCCAGCACCTTCAGCGCCACGGCCTCCTGGGCAAGTTTTTCCAGCACATCCTTGATCAGCGGATCACGGTGATGACCAACGAAATCGATGAAGAACACGTAGGTCCACTTGCCACTGCGCGAGGGACGAGTCTCGATGCGAGTCAGGTCGATGCCGTTATTGTGGAACGGCACCAGCAACTCATGCAGCGCGCCCGGCTTGTTGCGCATGGAGACGATGATCGAGGTCTTGTCGTCGCCGGTCGGCGGCACTTCCTGGCTGCCGATGATAAGGAAGCGCGTGGAGTTGTCCGGGCGATCCTCGATCTTCTCCGCCAGCTTGGTCAGGCCATACAGGTTGGCCGCCATGTCGCCGGCGATAGCCGCACTGTTCCACTCGCTCTTGACCCGCTTGGCCGCATCGGCGTTGCTGGAAACCGCCACGCGCTCGACGTTCGGGTAGTGCGCATCGAGCCACTTGCGGCACTGTGCCAGCGACTGGGCATGGGAGTAGATGCGGGTGATCTTGTCGGTCTGGGTGGTATCGCCCACCAGCAGGTGATGGTGAATGCGCAGCTCGACTTCGCCGCAGATGACCATGTCGTGCTCGAGGAAGCTGTCGAGGGTGTGGTTGATCGCGCCTTCGGTGGAGTTCTCCACGGGCACCACACCGAAGTTGACCGCACCGGCAGCCACTTCGCGGAACACCTCGTCGATGGCCGCCATCGGCACGCTGATCACCGCGTGACCGAAGTGCTTCATCGCCGCTGCCTGGCTGAAGGTGCCTTCAGGGCCGAGATAAGCGACTTTCAACGGGTTTTCCAGCGCCAGGCAGGAGGACATGATTTCGCGGAACAACCGCGCCATATCCTCATTGCCCAGCGGGCCCCGGTTGCGCTCCATCACGCGCTTGAGCACCTGAGCTTCGCGCTCGGGGCGATAGAAGACGGGCGACTCGCCCTCCTTCAACTCCTTCATCTTCACTCGGGCGACTTCTTCGGCGCAGCGCGCACGGTCGCTGATCAGCTCGAGGATGCGCTCATCGAGGTTGTCGATGCGCACCCGCAGCGCTTGCAGTTCCTGCTCGGACATATCAGCCGTGCTCCTTCTCGAACTCGGCCATATAGGCCACCAGCGCCTCGACCGCGTCCATACCTACGGCGTTGTAGATGGAGGCGCGCATGCCACCGACCGAGCGATGCCCTTTCAGGTTAAGCAGGCCGCGCTCATCGGCACCAGCGAGGAAGGCCTTGTCCAGCTTCTCGTCAGCCAGGCGGAACGGCACGTTCATCCAGGAACGCGCGTTGTGGGCGATGGGGTTGCTGTAGAAATCGCTGTCGTCGATGGCCTTGTACAGCAGGTCCTTCTTGGCGCGGTTGATGCGCTCCATGGCCTCTACGCCGCCCTGCTCCTTCAGCCACTGGAAGACCAGGCCGGAGAGGTACCAGGAATAGGTCGCCGGGGTGTTGTACATCGAACCGTTATCGGCGGAGATTTTGTAGTCGAGCATGGTCGGGCAGCTGGAACGGGCGCGACCGAGCAGGTCTTCACGGACGATCACCACCACCAGACCGCTCGGGCCGATGTTCTTCTGCGCACCGGCGTAGATCAGGCCGAACTGCGAAACATCCAGCGAACGCGAGAGGATGTCCGAAGACATGTCGGCGACCAGCGGGGTATCGCCGACCTGCGGCACCCAGTCGAACTGCAGACCGCCGATGGTCTCGTTGCTGCAGTAATGCACGTAGGCAGCGTCTTTCGACAGCTGCCAGTCGTTCTGACCGGGAATGGCGAAATAGTCGTGCGCCTTGGCACTGGCAGCCACGTTGATGGCGCCGTAACGACGCGCCTCTTCGATGGCTTTCTTCGACCAGATGCCGGTTTCGACATAATCCGCCACGCCGTCTTCCGGCAGCAGGTTCAGCGGAATCTCGGCGAACTGCTGGCTGGCACCGCCCTGCAGGAACAACACCTTGTAGTCACTGGGTACAGCGAGCAGATCACGCAGGTCCTGCTCGGCCTGGCTGGCGATGGCCACGTACTCGTCGCTGCGATGGCTCATCTCCATCACCGAGAGGCCCTTGCCTTGCCAGTCGAGCATCTCGGCCTGGGCGCGTTGCAGTACAGCGGTCGGCAGCGCGGCCGGGCCGGCGCAGAAGTTAAAAGCTCGCTTGCTCACGTCTGTCTCTCTCAGATCGATGCCTACAAGGCCCAGCCACGCAAGGCCTTTGAATATCCTGCGGCGTCATGCAGGAGCCGGAGAAGCCTGAGCCTCACCGACGATCTAGCTGATCGCCCGCAAGCGGGCTCCTACAGTGACGACCCTCAGCGCGTTATTCCTCGCTGCCTTCCTCGGCGTCGGCGGCTGGTGCATCGGCGCTTTCGGCGACTTCAGCGCCCTCTTCACCTTCGACCAGTTCGCCCTCTTCCACCGCAGTCGGCTCCTGCACACGTTCCAGGCCAACCAGGGTCTCGTCCTTGGCCAGCTTGATCAGGGTCACACCCTGAGTGTTACGGCCGGAGCTGGAGACTTCGTCGACACGGGTGCGCACCAGGGTACCCTGGTCGGAAATCAGCATGATTTCCTCGCCGTCCTGCACCTGGATGGCGCCGACCAGCTTGCCGTTACGCTCGCTGGTAACCATGGCGATCACGCCCTGGCCGCCACGACCGCGACGCGGGAACTTGCCCAGGCCGGTACGTTTGCCAAAGCCACGCTCAGAGGCGGTGAGGATCTGCGCACCGGACTCCGGAATCAGCATGGAGATCAGTTGCTGATCCTTGCCCAGGCGCATACCGCGTACACCGCGGGCGGTACGGCCCATGGTGCGCACCTTGCTCTCGGCGAAACGCAGCACCTTGCCGGCATCGGAGAACAGCATGACTTCCTTGGCGCCGTCGGTGATGGCGGCAGCAATCAGGGTATCGCCCTCTTCCAGCTTCAGCGCGATCAGACCGGCGCTGCGCGGGCGGCTGAACTGCACCAGCGGGGTCTTCTTCACGGTACCGAAGGCGGTGGCCATGAAGATGAAGGCGCCGGTCGGTTCGGCGACCAGTTCGGGGGTTTCACCCTCGACTTCTTCGACTTCCTCGGCCTCGACCACTTCAGTGGCTTCGCCTTCGCTCACCACGCCTTCGTCGTCCAGATCTTCGTCGGCACCGGCGCTCTGTTGCAGCGCTTCGAGGTCGATCTGCAGCATCGCGGTGATGCGCTCACCCTCGTCCAGCGGCAACAGGTTGACCAGCGGGCGACCACGGGCGGCACGCGAAGCCTCGGGAATCTCGAAGGTACGCAGCCAGTACACCTTGCCCTTGCTGGAGAACAGCAGCAGCGTGGCATGGCTGTTGGCAACCAGCAGATGCTCGACGTAGTCCTCGTCCTTCACCCCGGTGGCGGACTTGCCCTTGCCGCCGCGACGCTGCGCCTCGTAGGAGGCCAGCGGCTGGCTCTTGGCGTAACCACCGTGGGAGATGGTGACGACGCGCTCTTCTTCGGTGATCAGGTCGGCAATGGTCAGATCCAGACGCGAGGCGACGATCTCGGTACGACGGGCATCACCGAACTCGGCCTTGACCTTCTCCAGCTCCTCGCGGATGACTTCCATCAGGCGCTCGGGGTTGGTCAGGATGCGGATCAGCTCGCCGATCAAACTGAGGATTTCCTGGTACTCGGCCAGCAGCTTCTCGTGCTCCAGACCGGTCAGGCGGTGCAGACGCAATTCGAGGATGGCCTGAGCCTGCTCCGGCGACAGGTAGTACTTGCCGTCACGCAGGCCGAACTGTGCATCCAGACCTTCAGGACGGCAGGAGTCGGCACCGGCGCGCTCGACCATGGCCTCCACGGCGGACGATTCCCAGGCAGTGGCGATCAGGCGTTCCTTGGCCTCAGCCGGCGTCGGCGAGGCCTTGATCAGCTCGATCACCGGATCGATGTTGGACAGGGCTACCGCCTGGCCTTCGAGGATGTGCCCACGTTCACGCGCCTTGCGCAGCTCGTAGACGGTACGACGGGTCACCACTTCGCGGCGGTGACGGATGAACACCTCAAGCATGTCCTTGAGGTTCATGATCTTCGGCTGACCGTCGACCAGCGCCACGACGTTGATGCCGAACACGCTCTGCATCTGGGTCTGGGCGTACAGGTTGTTCAGCACCACGTCCGGCACTTCGCCACGACGCAGTTCGATCACTACGCGCATGCCGTCCTTGTCGGACTCGTCACGCAGCTCGGTGATGCCTTCGATCTTCTTCTCTTTGACCAGCTCGGCGATCTTCTCGATCAGACGCGCCTTGTTCAGCTGATACGGCAGCTCGGTGACCACCAACTGCTGGCGACCGCCGACCTTGTCGATGTCCTCGACCTCGACGCGGGCGCGGATGTAGATGCGCCCACGGCCAGTACGGTAGGCCTCGATGATACCGGCACGACCATTGATGATGCCCGCGGTGGGGAAATCCGGACCGGGGATGTACTGCATCAGGTCATCGACGGTCAGCTCGGGGTTGTCCATCAGCGCCAGGCAGCCGTCGATCACCTCGGTGAGGTTGTGCGGCGGGATGTTGGTAGCCATGCCCACGGCGATACCACTGGAGCCGTTGACCAACAGGTTCGGCACCTTGGTCGGCATGACCGCCGGGATCTGCTCGGTGCCGTCGTAGTTGGGCACCCAGTCCACGGTTTCCTTGTCCAGGTCGGCCAGCAGTTCATGCGCCAGCTTGGTCATGCGCACTTCGGTGTATCGCATGGCCGCGGCGTTGTCGCCGTCAACCGAACCGAAGTTGCCCTGGCCGTCGACCAGCAGGTAGCGCAGGGAGAAGTCCTGCGCCATACGTACGATGGTGTCATACACCGCGGTGTCGCCGTGCGGGTGGTATTTACCGATCACGTCACCGACCACACGGGCGGATTTCTTGTAGGGCTTGTTCCAGTCGTTGCCCAGCTCGCTCATGGCGTAGAGCACACGGCGGTGTACTGGCTTCAAGCCATCGCGCGCATCCGGCAGCGCACGCCCGACGATCACGCTCATCGCGTAGTCGAGGTAGGACTGTTTCAGCTCGTCTTCGATATTGACCGGGAGGATTTCTTTGGCCAGTTCGCCCATGAGAAGCCTGGTTCCTTTTTCTGGTGAAACTCCGCGTCATTCTTCCTGAACGCCATGGAGCTCGTCGCGATAGCCTCAAGCCATCAGCGACTCACGACAAATCAACGAGTTATGTCACGATTCGATGCAGTGAAGGTGGCTGTAGTCAGCCCCCTTGAAAACTGCCGGAGATTACCACAAAGCGTGCTACACACCTACCCCGCGAACCCTCATCGAGAACCGGAGCAGGCAAGACGGAAACAGGCGAAACGACCAACCTGCTGGGGCTGGTGCACGGCCAACGAAAGCAAAGGCTTCGCCCCGGGGCGGGGCTCCTACGCCAAGCCATCGGGCACGGCAATCTGTGTAGGAGCCGCGCCCCGCGGCGAATCGCGGCCATTCCACGACATCCGGCCCATGCCTCGAAGGTGGCAAACCGCAAGAAAGCTGAAAAAGCAAAAGCTTCGCCCCGGGGCGGGGCTCCTACGCCGAACCACCGAACACCGCAATCTGTGTAGGAGCCGCGCCCCGCGGCGAATGGCGGCCATTCCACGACATCCGCGCCGTAAGAAAGCCGCAAGAGCAAAGGCTTCGCCCCGGGGCGGGGCTCCTACAAGGAGTAAGCCGTGCTCGATCAGCTCAGTGCAGGCGCTTGCGACACATCAGCTGCGCCAGCTTGGCACTGTCGGGACGCTCGATAACGCCTTTCTCGGTCACGATGTAGTCGACCAAGTCAGCAGGCGTCACATCAAAGACCGGATTGACGGCATGCACATCCGCTGCGACCCGGTGCCCCGCCACCTCCAGCAGCTCACGACCATCACGCTCTTCGAGCACGATGTCTTCGCCGCTTTCCAGGCTCATGTCGATGGTCGAACTGGGCGCCACCACCATCAGACGCACGCCGTGATGCATGGCGTTGACCGCCAGCTGGTAGGTGCCGATCTTGTTCGCCACATCGCCGTTGGCAGTAATGCGATCAGCCCCGACGATGACCCAGGTGATGCCCTTGGTTTTCATCAGGTGAGCGGCAGCCGCATCGGCATTGAGAGTGACCGGCACCCCATCGCCAGCCAATTCCCAGGCAGTCAACCGCGCGCCCTGCAGCCAGGGGCGGGTTTCATCGACATAGACCTGCTCGACCAGACCATCCAGATACGCCGCGCGAATCACCCCGAGCGCCGTGCCAAAGCCACCGGTCGCCAGCGCACCGGCATTGCAGTGAGTCAGCAGCACCTGCGGGTTGCCCTGATGCTTGCGAATCAACTCCATGCCCAGTTGCGCCATGGTCAGGTTGGCCTCACGGTCGCTGAGATGAATCCCCACCGCCTCGGCCTCCAGCAGAGCCAGGATGTCGTCGCCATCCTTAAGTCGCGCCAGGCGCTCACGCATGCGCTGCAGGGCCCAGAACAGGTTTACCGCGGTAGGACGCGAGCGCTCGAGACTGGCAAAATCCGCCTCCAGCGCCTCGCGCCAGTCACCACCAGCCTGCAGCCGAGCTCGGACGCCCAGCACCAGGCCATAGGCAGCAGCGATGCCGATAACCGGCGCGCCGCGCACCACCATATCGCGAATCGCGTCAGCCACCTCGGCGGCAGAATCGAAGCGCAACCAGGTCTGCCGATGCGGCAACAGGCGCTGATCGAGCAGGTACAACGCACCATCGCGCCACTCGATTGCCTGAACCTTCTCCACCGCCAGCAATTGCTCGCGCATCGCGCACTCCATCTGTCACCGCCAAAAAATCGCGGATTATACGCAGACCGACCAAGACCAGCCGAACAATCCAGCACGCCCTCACGACTTCAAGCCAGGTGCGTTCATCTATACACTGGCGATCTTCCTCGCATCGATCAAGCCAGACGGACAATCCCCCATGCCCGAAGCCCCTCTCGACCTGCTGCTCCTGCCCACCTGGCTGGTGCCCGTTGAGCCGGCCGGGGTGGTGCTACGCGACCATGGCCTGGGCATCCGCGATGGACGCATCACACTGATCGCGCCTCGTAGCGAAGCCTTGCGCCACCCGACAACGGAGGTGCGCGAGCTGCCGCATTGCCTGCTTGCCCCCGGCCTGATCAACGCCCACGGCCACGCCGCGATGACGCTTTTGCGCGGCATCGCCGACGACCTGCCACTGATGACCTGGCTGCACGAACATATCTGGCCCGCCGAGGGTAAGTGGGTCGACGAGGATTTCGTCCGCGATGGCACCGATCTGGCCATCGCCGAACAGATCAAGGGCGGCATCAGCTGCTTCTCCGACATGTATTTCTACCCGCAGACCGCCGCCGAACGCGTGCACAACGCCGGCGTGCGTGCGCAGATCACCGTCCCTGTACTGGACTTCCCGGTACCCGGCGCACTCAACGCTGCCGAAGCGCTGCGTACGGGCCTGCAGCTATTCGATGACCTCAAACAGCATCCGCGCATCCGCATCGCCTTTGGCCCCCATGCGCCTTACACAGTCAGCGACGACAAGCTGGAACAGATTCGCGTACTGGCTGACGAGCTGGATGCCGGCATTCATATGCATGTGCACGAAACCGCGCAGGAAGTGGCCGAAGCCGTCGCCAAGCACGGCGAACGCCCACTGGCGCGCCTGGCTCGTCTCGGCCTGCTCGGCCCGCGCTTCCAGGCGGTGCACATGACGCAGATCGATGACGAGGACCTGGCACTGCTGGTGGAGCACAACTGCAGCATCGTGCATTGCCCCGAGTCCAACCTCAAACTGGCCAGCGGCTTCTGCCCGATCGAACGCCTGTGGCAGGCCGGCGTCAACGTTGCCATCGGCACCGATGGCGCCGCCAGCAACAACGATCTCGACCTGCTCGGCGAAACCCGTACCGCCGCCCTGCTGGCCAAGGCCGTCGCCGGCTCGGCCACCGCCCTGAACGCTCACAGCGCCTTGCGCATGGCTACCTTGAATGGCGCTCGCGCACTGGGACTGGAAACACAGACCGGCTCGCTGGAACTGGGCAAGCTGGCCGACGTGGTCGCCTTCGATCTTTCCGGTCTGGCCCAGCAACCGATCTACGACCCGGTATCGCAGCTGATCTATGCCAGCGGCCGCGACTGCGTGAAGCATTTGTGGGTTGGCGGCAAGCAGCTGCTGGACGACGGCCGCCTGACGCGCATGGACGAAAGCGAGCTGATCGCCAAGGCCAGGGAATGGGGAGCCAGGATTGCCAGCAAGCAACACTGCTTATCCTCCCCTCTCCCGCTTGCGGGAGAGGGGCTGGGGGAGAGGGCCAGGAAACACTGAGCTATTCGCCTGGCCCTCTCCCCAACCCTCTCCCATAAATGGGAGAGGGGGCAGACCGAGTATCAACGAAATAAATGAGCAGCGGATAAACCCTGGGCGCGACAACATTCCCAAACCACTGCGACAAACTGACATACATTGAACGAATCCGCGCCGCCCCATGCCCGTTCTTAAACTGGCAACATAGCGGCGATACGCTTTCCATGCTTTGAATAGAGATGCTTATGAGCAACGTCGACCGCGCCGAAATCGCCAAATTCGAGGCCCTGGCACACCGCTGGTGGGACCGCGAAAGCGAGTTCAAACCTCTGCACGACATCAACCCGCTGCGGGTCAACTGGATCGACGAGCGCGTCGGCCTGGCCGGCAAGCGCGTACTGGACGTCGGTTGTGGCGGCGGCATCCTCAGTGAAGCCATGGCCCAGCGCGGCGCAACGGTGATGGG
>Ga0228674_1001822_pt1 | contig 12326 bp, 20 predicted proteins | sample 1D_rmetaG_FD_189054 | JGI IMG/M metagenome (GOLD analysis project Ga0228674, IMG submission 189054) | Seawater microbial communities from Monterey Bay, California, United States - 1D_r | ecosystem: Environmental > Aquatic > Marine > Coastal | place: USA: California | collected 2016-09-26
ATCTATAACTTTAGTTAGCATGCTGTCTCCGTCACTTTCTTTAAATCCATCTAAGAATCCAGTAACACCATCCCATAGAGACATAAGGATTGTAATTGGTAGGAAAAGTCTACCTAAGACTCTACCGAAACCAGCAAAGAACTTTCCAAATTTTGCAAATCCTTTCATAAAACTAGCAGAAGATTTCGCTGCTGTCATAATAGGTCTAATAATTCTCTTAATGTTTCCTACTAATCTAGCAAGTGTACCAGTGAATCTTCCAAACATTTTGAAAGTTCCACCCTTCATTATTTTTCCAGTACCACCCTTTTTGACAATATCATCTATTGCATCAAAGAACCTAACAAAAGGTGCAAACATTTTTGCAAGTCGCCCACCAGTTAGAGTGTTTAAGAATTTTACTTGACCGCCCAGTGCCTTAAAGAAGTTAACCAACATTATCACAGGCCCACCGACTAACCCAGCAAGCGAACCTAAAGCAAATGCACCTTTAGATTTAGCTGCTTTTAAGAACCCCTTCGCCATGTCACCAATACCACCAGCAATCTGTTCTAATAGTGTAGTTTGTCGTTCTCCTGCTCGTTTTTCAGAGTTTGCCTTTTCAACTTCAGCAGCAGATAACGCTCCTCCTTTTTTGTCACCACTCTCTACATTTACTACAGGGGGTTCAACAGGACGAGCAAGATGTTTTACCATCTTCTGCAACATACCACCAGCTGGTATTTGAGATACCAAACTAGGAAGAAATGAAGTTAGTGGCCCAGTAACTTGATCGGCAATTCGTTTTACGCCCTTGCCTACTTCTTCAGTAACTATTCTTCTTTGATTTTCTGGTGATGAGTCGTTCTTTGCCATTTAATTTACTTCTTTTTTGAGTATGCTTGTGTTCCAAAGAACGCAGCGACAATACCAGCAACTGCAACAAAATATGTTGGTGCCATACTGCCTAATGTTTTTTGTGCTTCAACTAAACCAATATATGATGCAATCACAACTGCAAAAGGATATAACAACAATCCAAATAACGCAAACCATGTCATCTGCCTTTGAGCATCTCTCATTGCATCGTTATCTTCAAGTTCTTTACGTTTGAACTCTAGGAACATTGCATGCTCTTCATCTGACACTTTACCATCCCCATTAGTATCTGCTGGGTGATGTTTCTTTAATTCTTCTTCTGACATAACACTCTCTCCTTTGTTATACTTATTTATGCTTTCGGTTTGCGGCGTTCTGCCTTTCCTTCATCTCTTGCTCTTCCAAATACTGCAAGAGTAAAGAAACGTATACTTCCCTCTCCCACGGTATCCAGTTTTCTATCTCAGTTAAAGAAAACTGATGATGTTTCATTAGAGCAAAATTTGTCTTAAAATAGTTCTCTAATGAATTATGAGAGAGGGCTGTTAAAAAAAACTTGCCATTCCTTCAAGTACAACATCTGATTCAACCCCAGTTTCGGGGTTCTTAACCTTAATTTCTTTCTTCACTCTAGGCATAGTAGTAAAGAATGCTTGCATATCTTCAAACTGTTCGTGAGTCATAGAGTTGATAAATTCATCTAACTCTTTCTCATCCATGTCTTTTCTATCAGTGATATTCTCACCGTCATAGATTGAACCAACACATGCTTTAACAATATCAAATGCTTTCTCAGTGTCACCACCAGCTGCATTTGCCATAATCTCAATCTTAGGATATACCATCATCATTCCGATACCATTACCTAAATCAATCTTATCATTATGTTCTACATTATTAACACATGTAACTTCAGCAAGGTTAATTTCAACCTCTACTTTAGTCACACCATCATCTGGACAAGTGATTTGCAATTTTGCAACTTCACCAACAGACTTTGCACGAAGTTGTAAAAATACATACTCCAAATCATAAAATGGCATGTTGTTAGCATCAAGTTTTCCAAACGTACAATTATTAACAATGTCTTTAATTGCCATAATCTGATCTTTGTCTGTTCCTTGCGATTGTGCCATAAGAAGAATCTTTTCTTCTTTTACTAGGAATGGACGAAATTCCACTTTTTCACCATTAGATGGTAACGTCAACTCATACTTAGCCGAAGCCAGTTTTGGTAATGCCATAATTATCTCCTATTTACATTACGATTATTAAAATCTAAGGCCTCTTCCGATTCCTAGATTACTTATTGGATTCTTAGTAATTCCTCTAAAGAAATTTCTGAATGCCAAAACTTTTTGTTGTGCGAATACTACTTTATCTCGTGCAGCCATTATATCATTTACTGCTTTACCAGCATCTTCAAACATACCTTTTTGTCTGCCTGGAAATGAATCTACAAATGCACTTCCAACTGCTCTACCAGAAGATGGGCCATCCTGTAATGTATCTAAAAAATCTCTTGGTGAGTTTGTTCTCATAACAGGTACTTCTTTGTATTCCTCATACTCAACCCAATGGGCTCTTGGACTACCAAGTTCGGATGGATGTCCACCACCTTTTGGTTGTAGAGGCACCCACTCTTTGAATGACATACCTACAGTTGTTTTAATCAATTGACTAGTAGTGTCCATATTATATTCTATTGCATTTACTGTCTTTGGAAAACAGTTACGAATTTCAATACCAGCAGTTCTCTGTCCTTGTTCATCTAACTGATAAACTCTCATATTAGAAACATAGTCATCATAATATGATACATTGTATGTAGTAGGACTCACGATAAAATCTTGCCATGCGTTAAACACAAGTCTTTCTTCATGGTTTTGTTTTAATAGAAATTCTAATGTAACCTCTTCACCATATGTTAATCCTTGTGCAACCTCATAGGAAGGGCCGTAGATATTCTCATCTGTAGTTGTACGAATGTTTTTGCCTGGAAATGATGCACCAACAATACGGAGATTCAAATCTCTAGGTATTTGTCCACGAGCAGATGATGCAACTAGTGCTGGAAGAAAAACTTCACATTCAAATCTATTTGGTTTTGCTTGTCCGAATTTTGATATAGTTGCATAGAAATCATCTATTTTAGTATTTGCCATTAACTTGGTCTCCTTGGAGCGTTTGTCATTCTTCTAGAATCTGCATATACTTTACCTTCAGTTGCGTGTACAAACTTCTGTACAGGTAACAGTACTGCAACCATCATTTCATCTGCATTAATAATACGAAATGGTGGTTTTACATGATCCATAAGATATCTTTTAATTGTTGGTTGAACCATCTTATTTCTTTTAATTCTATTCCATGTTAATTTAATTCTAGTTGCCTCATCCATAGGGCCATTGGCATACTCTGCCATCACGTTCAATAATTTGACTCGCATTGGGACTGATAGGTAATGAAAGTTTAACCCCATAAACCCATCTGATAAGTTAGCACCACCGATAGGTGTAATTGGTAATATTAGAGGGAATCTATCGTAATAAGGTAGGACATTTCTATTATCTTTGTACTTTGGACTGTACATGAAGAAATTCATCTTACCGAATACTGGGCGTGTCTTTAACTTGCCCTCACGAAGTTGTTCTCTTGGATTTATATCTCCAAGTTCTCTTACTTGCTTTCTGAACCAACGAATAGATAAATCTCTACCCCCTGCTTGTTCTACTATCTTGTCAACTGCATCTGTCATACCTCTATTTATACAGTTAACCCAAGTGGTCTTCAGTAAGAATCTTAAATTCCATACCTCTATCTTTACACCACTCTATTGCTGCTTCCCATTTTGCTTGATTAACACCCCATGTACGAACTTCGGTAATGAATCGTTTTGTCTTACGAGACTGTGCTTTGGGAGGCCCACACTGTGCTTTAGGTTTAACTTCAATAATGATTTTCTTAATATCACCATTTGCTTGTTTTACCTTAATATAGAAATCGGGGAAATAACGGTGTCTCCTACCGTCAAGGGGGGATATGTATGGTATGATAACTTCTTCACTACCCCATTCAAGGATAGAACTACTCTTATCACAATACACCATAAAACGTCTTTCCCATAGGGAACGATATATCACTTTGTCTACGTCACCCTTATATTTCTTTTGCTGAATTGGGACGTATCTTCCACTATATGCCATGTCAAACCTTATAAATACTTTAAAGAATAAATTCTTGTAAGGATATTTATATGGCACGAAACCCACATATAGACACGATGGTAGCAAAAGCATTAAAGGCTTCATCTATTGGTTCACTACAGTACCCCAAAGATATTACATCGATGTCTCGTTCTGACCATTATGTTCAGTTTTTTATAAACGAGAATGTGAATGGTAGTGCGTACTTTAATGGTGGTGCAACACCAAGTGGTGAGAGAAATAAAGGTTCAATACCAAGAGCCCCTATGGTAAGAACATCTGGTTCTATCACACTGTACATGCCTAACCAAATTCAAGTATCTCAAAAAGCAAACTATGGTGAAGCAGAAATAGGACTACTGGTAGCAGGTGCAATTGGTGGATACAAAGGAATGCTTGGTAAAGGTGGTGGTATTGACTTTTCGGCACTAGGACAAACAATAAAAGATGAAGGTGGGAATATTGGTGCGAGTGCATTAGAAGGTGCTGGTGCAACTGGAGCAAAGGCTGCAAAAGCAATCATGTCTGGTGAAACTACAAACAATAGAACAGAGATGAAATTTGAAGGAATTGATAGACGTTCATTCCAATTTACATTTAGACTAATTCCACGCTCTTCTGATGAAGCAGAACATGTTCAACAGATTGTTCAAATGTTTAGACTACACTCTATGCCATCCTTTACAGATGATGCATTAGGTAGAACACTTCAAGCACCATCTACATTTGATATTCAATATTATCCAGCACAACACCTACATAAAATAGGTACATCTGCATTAGAAGCAGTTGATGTAAAATTTGGTGGGGATAGACCACAATTCTACGGTGATGGACATCCAACAGAAACAGAATTGACATTGACATTTAAAGAGTTGGATATTGTCACTAGAGAAAAAGTAGCACAAGGATTTTAATTTATGTATTTTAGAAAATTTCCAAAAGTTGAGGTAGATGTTAAGGGTGATGGTAATGCAGTCAGCATGACAGATATTACTCGTAGAATTAAGTTTTCAGAATCTACACTTGAAAGTCTTGTAAACTTTGATTTCTATGATGTACCAGATGGTTCAACACCAGAACAAATTGCACATGACTATTATGGAGACACAGGACTACATTGGGTTGTTCTTCTTGCAAATAATATTAAAGATGTGTATAGTGATTGGCCTATGTCAGTACCAAGGTTTGAAAAGTTCGTAGCGTCTAAGTATAGTAATGTAGATGAAGTACATCACTACGAATACACACAAGAATCTGGTGATACTAAATTCTTAATAGAATTACCTAACGATCCAGCAACTACAATACCAGCTGGTGCAGTGACAATAACTAATTATGAATATGAGGAAAGAATTTTGGAATCAAAAAGAAAAATAAGATTGATTCAACCCCAATACATTAGTGTAATACGTTCCGAGTTTGAAACGAAAATAGGTAGATAAACATGGCGGAAATTCAGTACGCTGGTGAGTATCAGATTGAAGTCTGCGAGATATATGCCTCAAGTGGTACAGTACTCGATTTAAAAGACCAATTTGCATCAGTTAACATATATGAAGATATTTTTAAGAATGCACTTACTGGTGACATCTCAATTGTTGACACAAACAACCTATTAACAAACCTTCCTATTATTGGACAAGAGAAGTTAAAGTTACGTCTAGTAACGCCAAATGTTAACGATGATTCTACTCGTGGGTTTGCAATTGACTTCACAGACACCCCACTGTATATCTATAAAGTAGACAGTAAGGTTGGTATCAATGATAACACATTCGCATATACCCTATCATTCACTACTCCAGAAGCAGTACGTTCTAACCGTATTCGTATTACACAAGCATTTGATGGTGAACCTTCTGAAGATATTGTTAAGAAGATATTCAGAGATGAGGAATTACTCAACTCTAAGAAAGAATTGTATTATGAGATGACATCAAACAACTTTAAGTTTGTTGCACCAAATATGCGCCCATTTGATTTTATCAACTCTGTAGGTAAGAGGTGTCTATCTAAAGAATATAACTATGCACCTACATTCTTATTTTATGAAACTATCAAAGGGTTCTGGTTTAGAACTATCGATAGTATGATGGATACTAAAAACCCTAGATTTGTTTACAAAGAGGAAACTCCAAACATTCTACCAGAGGGGCATAAGAAACCAGATATCAATACTACACTAACAAACCTTTTAAGTTATAGTTTATCATCATCAACAGATGTAATGATGAACATGCGAAAGGGTATGTATGCATCGAATCTTCTAATGATTGATTTGGTGAACAAGACTGTAGAGAACTTTAATTATAATTATTTTGATAACTTCGAAGAAGATAAGCATGTGGACGAATACAATAACTATGGTTCACAAAATGCACCACTTGGTTCAGAAAGTAAAGATCAGTATAATAAAAGATTATCTGATTATGACACAGCAAAAATTTACATGCAAGCTGTTGACAGAGAGGCCCCTAATGGGTTATTCTCTGCTAGACATGATGGACAATACGATTACACAGGAACAGATATTTGGTTACAAAGACGTATGGGTAGATTCACTGCAATGCAGTCTGCAATTACCTTACGAATTACAGTGCCGGGCAATACCACACTCCAAGCAGGAGATATGGTTGGTATCGACATGAGAAACCAAGGACTTCTTGCAGAAGATGAACGTGACCCTATTTACAGTGGACGTTATCTTGTATCAAAACTAAAACACGAATTTACTAGAGGTGATGGTGTATATAAACACAATGTTCACATGGAAGTAATTCGTGACACAGCTTCACAACCATTCTCAGACAAAGGAGTGCCACTAATGGATAATGGTAATCCGATTGACGTTATCGTACCAACTGGTAGCGAGGACGCTGGGGATATAACATATTAAGGAGGGATGCCAACAACTCGATTCGTTATGAGACTTTTAACATTTAAATTTCACGAGGAACAATATGACAACCAAACTCAAAAACAGACTTCAAAAAATGCACTTCCAAAAGCAAATCCAAAGGAGAACCCAAATTGAGGAATCACAAGTAGATAAATATACGGAACAGTTATATGCAAATAAAGTCAATGAGTTGTTAGGACTACAAACAGATGAAAACATTCGATCAGATACAAGAGGGAGTCTACGACCCCAACATATTTAAAGCAATCTTCCTAGCAGGAGGCCCCGGCAGTGGTAAGTCTTATGTTGTTAGAAGAACAACAGGTGGACTAGGAATGAAGATTGTTAACAGTGATGATGTCTATGAGAAGATGCTCAAGGATGTAGGGTTAGATACTACACCAGAAGATATCTATTCAGACCAAGGACAAGATATTCGTGTGAAGGCGAAAAAAACTGTTAGAACAATGCAAGCAAACTATATTGAGGGTAGACTTGGACATATCGTTGATGGTACTGGTAAGGACTTTGATAAGATTTCCAAACAAGTGGGAATGTTAAGAGGACTTGGTTACGACTGTTATATGATATTTGTCAACACATCGTTAGATACTGCACAGGAACGTAATGCAATGCGAAAGCGTACATTGCCTGAAAAAGAAGTAGAAAAGATGTGGAAAGAAGTTCAAACCAATATTGGTAAATTTCAAAGACTGTTTGGTAACAAGAATTTTGTTATCGTGGATAATAATGATGCTGGAGAGGACATATTCTCTAAAGTATGGAAACGCATCATGGTATTAGTACGTCAAAAGGTAAATAATCATATCGCAAAACGATGGATTTCACAAGAATTGGCGAAAAAAGCACGAAAATAGGCCCCCATTTACATAAATTAAGAGAAAACCCACTTTTTAGTGGGTTTTTTTTGGCGAATTGCCTTGACATTTGTTTTAAAAACATGTATAATATAGGTATATTATGAAGAAAGGATTGAGAATGAAAATATACTTAGATATGGACGGTGTGATTGCCGACTTCTTTGGGGGACTAGAAGATTACTTCAATGTACCACACTGGAAGAAAATACCGAAAACTGAGGAGTCTATAATGTCACTCAAAGGTACTGATTTCTTCAATACACTAAGACCTTATGAAACGTCTACTGAACTAGTAGATTTCGTAAAATCATTAACAGACGATTGGGGCATATGTTCTTCACCATTAAGAGGTGATAGAGACAACTCTGCATTTTGGAAAAGAACTTGGTTGACTAAGTATGGTTACATGCCTAGTATTGATAACCTTATCTTTACTGGACAGAAAGAACACTATGCTGTTAATAAGTTCGATGGAACACCTAATATTCTAGTTGATGATAAACCAGATAACATTGCAAGATGGATTGCAAAGGGTGGTATTGGTATTAGATATCAGGCAAATGAAGATAGTATGGTAACTATTAAACGTAAACTAAAGGAGAGTTATGCTTAAATCATTAATGTGGTTCGCAGTATTTGTATTTGTTATGTTATGGGCACTTGCAAAATTTGCTGGATTATAGGCCAAATAAAGCCTTGACATTTGTTTTAAAAACATGTATACTGTAAGTATAGTTAATAAAAAGAGAGAGATGATTATGACTAATTTTGTGAAAGAAGAATTCAATTGGGACGGTATGTACTTGATGTACAAAGGTAACTTTGAAGGTGCTAAAATGATGATGGATGTAAATCCTAATGCTCATCCTAGTTGGGAAGGTAAACTGATGCCTGCGTTTGTTGCCCGTTTCAAGTATGGTAACTATAAACCTTGGAAAACATGGGTAAACTTTCTTGTAAAGAATGCCACTGTTGAAGAGTATATGAAACTTGCAGAGGAAACTAGTCCTGTTCAAGCAATGGAAACACTTGGTTATAAGGGGAAAATATAATGAAAAAAGAAATGTTTGGTGGAATACTAATTTGTATAGGACTTGTATTGATGGCAGGTTCTGGTGGAGACTGTGATGGTAAGTGTATGGAAAATGCAAACACCATTACTGAGATGTTACAGATTGCTGGAATCGGGTTGTGTATGACACTACTTGGTGGTTATATTGTGACAAAAAACTATTGACATGTGCCTCTGTTTGGGGTACAATATAGATTATATTATGGAGATTAATTATGAAAGTACTTGGATTTGACGCCTATGATGGTGTAAATACAAACGGAACGTCCTTACAAGGACACATCATGACCACTTATGATAAGTTGTGTGATGTTTTTGGCGAACCCACTTTCACTGAAGCTAACCCCAGAGAGAGTGTTAACTGTGAGTGGACTGTAGAGGCAGAATGTCAAGATGATGATAGACGGTTCTATAAACAATTCACAGTGTATTGTTGGAAATACGGACGAATTCCTCTTGAGGAATGCGAGTGGAATATAGGTGGTAATGATTTTGAAGCATGGAGTATTGCAAGTGATATTATCGGCGAGTGAGGTATTGCAAAGGCGTTTGAACGCAGTAGATAAGGTATTGAAACAAGATAACCTATCCCCTTGGGCAAAGAAGTATTGGAAGGGTGTTAAGAAGAAACTGCAATTCGAACACGAAACTAGAATGGTGTATGGACACGTTCCACCGTTTGATACGGTGCATTGATATGAGTGGTATGCATCTGATGCCTGTATATTATAACAGTAATAGTACACGCAAGAAAAAGAAAAAGAAAGTCAATCCACAGAAGTATGAAACTCAGTGGAGGGCGCATAATAAGTTTTTAAAGTCCATACGTTGTTCAGTCGTTACTCTTGAAGAGTATGTCGATTATGTACAAGGTAAGGCACCGAAATCTAAAGGGGTAAAGTGTTACGGTAGCACAAGTGATTCCAAACCACTAGGACGAGGTTCAATTCCTTGTACCCCTGCCAATAATATCCCATCTGTTGGGAATGGTATAGGTAATGCCTATAAACAAGAAATACCAGTGTATACTGGCAATGCTGTCATAGGACAAGCATATAATAAGGGTGGACTACAAGTTCTCTCATCACAAGAAGCAAATGACCCCATGACGGGCAAAAGGAGATAATGAATGGCGTTTGAAGTTAAAAAGATACACAAGTTGTCTGATCAAATCGAAGCACTTGCATACGATTGGGCAGTCACAGATGTGTGTGAATATTTTGGTGTAGAAGAAGTCGGTGAACTGACTGAAGAACAGGCAACAGAAATGTACAACTATGCTGAGAGTGAAGAGTGTTACGAAGGATATGTCGGCACTGTATTGCGAACCATGTACGAACAGTGGGCAGAGGAGAATCCAGAAGATGGCTAATCATGTACACTTTTATGTGCAATTTCATCAAATCAATGATGAGGCACGAACAAAATTGAAAGAGATGTTTGGACGTATTCGTGAGGATGCACCACACAAATGGTTTTCTGATATCTTTGTTGAGGGCGACTTGACATATGAAGAGACAGAAAAGTACGAGTGGACTACTGCAAACATCGGCCCTAAGTGGAGTTATTTTGAAGATTACTCTGCCGAAGAGGGTGATGTGTACTTCAATGGAGAAGCTGCATGGACTTCACCACAACAAGGGTTGGAGATGCTACTAGGTATTCTAGTAGAGTATGACCCTAAAATCATTACATCTATTTCATATGAGGATGAAGGGCCAAACTTCTTTGGTGCAGATATCTATGATGGTGAAGAGTTGTTTGATGGTATTGAATATGACTATGAGGAAACCATTGACCTTGTTATCAATGACTCAGAACAATTGACTGAAGAGTCATACAACACAGAAACAGAAGAATGGGTTGATGATGAAGCAGAAGATACTTTCAATGAGGAAATGTGGGAAACTATTAACAATACTCAAGCTAGTCTAATTGGTGAGTGTGAGGAAGTAATTCGGGAGAATCAAAGTGATGACTGAAACAGTTTTAAAACGAGTTGTAACAACTTACATTGAGGAATACTCTTCGGAAGAACCTCAGAAACGGCGAGTAAAGGTACATAAGGAAACTACTAAGTGGTTTCCTGTAGTTAGTGGGGATACGGCGAGTCATCATAATCCAGTAAAATCGACCTCGACTGAATACCTCTAAATAGGTGTATGGAAACGGAACAAGTTGTAGTGATACTGAAAGAACGTATCGCTGCATTCAAAGAGAAGTATTCTTACTTATATGATGATAGTCAAGAAAATCGATTACAGAGTAGCAACACTATTCGTACAGGAGCGTCATTACAGTCCAGTAATGCCAAAACTAACTAAGCATCATCTTGGTGCTTATGTTGATGACGAATTAGTGGGAGTTCTAACATTAGGTTGGGGAACTAACCCAATGGGAACAATTAAGAAGATGTTCCCAGAACTTTCTACATCTGACTATTATGAAATAGGTAAAATGTGCATGGATGAGTCTATGCCACGAAACAGTGAGTCTCAGATGCAAAGTCTGACGATTCAGTGGATGAAGAAACATACCCCAAACATCAAATATCTTTATACATGGGCAGACGGTATAGTCGGTAAGCCTGGATATGTATATCAGTCTGCAAACTTCCTTTATGGTGGTTTCATATGGAGTGATGTCTACGTTACAGAAGAGGGCGAGAAAGTACATTTTCGAACCATTCAACGTAAGATGAAGAAAGAGATGAATAGATACGACACCAAGTATGGCCCAAGACCCTCTGATGAGAAAATGGGTGAACTTGGGTTTAGTCGTGTGTGGGGTAAGCAGTTCCGTTACATATACCCATTAAATAAGAAGTCTAGGAAGTTGTTAAAACAATCTACAATGGATTGGAATATCAACTATCCAAAAGACAAAGACCTACAATGGAAGATTAAACGCCCAGGCGAGACTTCCTATACACTATGTGATGATATGCCTTATGAACATAAAGGTGATAGTGTAGACCATAACAAAAGTAACGTGAATCGCATCGCAGATAAACACGGTACTGCAACCCTAGAAGGATTCTTTTAATGAATGTACCACATCGAATAAATGTTCTTAAAACAAAACATAAAGAACTACATGCACGAGTAGAAGCTGCAAAAGCAGAGAATGCACCAGACCAGTTTCTAAAGGGTATGAAGCAAGAGAAATTACGATTAAAGGATGAGATTGACCGTCTAGAGTCTGAATTAGCATGAAAACCAAGATACACATCAATCAACACATTATTAAGAGTAATGCAAAGACAGGTGAACGAAAGCCTGTGATTACATGTAAAACGTATAAAGAGAATAGGTATGGACATGAGGTACATATCAAAGGCGACAGTAAAGTCGTGTACAGTCCAGACAAACCATTATCATGTGGTGCAAAGGTATGGATTGAGACAG
>Ga0228674_1001823_pt1 | contig 12323 bp, 6 predicted proteins | sample 1D_rmetaG_FD_189054 | JGI IMG/M metagenome (GOLD analysis project Ga0228674, IMG submission 189054) | Seawater microbial communities from Monterey Bay, California, United States - 1D_r | ecosystem: Environmental > Aquatic > Marine > Coastal | place: USA: California | collected 2016-09-26
CTATTATATTATATATCTCGCAAAGGTTTACAGCAAAAAAAAGACCTAACGTTAATTAGGTCTTTCTGTTATTAGATTGTCTTATTGTTTAGCCACCGCATATGAATCCGCTAACACATATGACAGTTCCGTCTTTTAAGTTGAACTGAACTTCTTGACCTCTCATTTTAGGGTCATAAGTCATATATAAAACTTCTCCGCCTTCAAATTCGTCAAAGGATAAACCTCCACCAGAAGGACCAGTTGGTCCAGTTGGTCCAGTTGGTCCGGTCGATCCAGCGCTTCCTGTATTACCTTTAGGTCCAGTTGCTCCTTTTTGTCCGCCACCACCTTGAGGTCCAGTAGGTCCAGTAGATCCAGTTGCTCCAGTTATTCCTCTAGCACCTTGTCCACCGGTTGGTCCAGTTGCACCTGTTTGTCCTTTTTGTCCTTTGGCACCTTGAGCACCTCCACCACCTTGTGGTCCAGTTGGTCCAGTTGGTCCAGTTCCACCCTGTGCACCTTCAAATCCTTGAGGTCCTCTTCCACCTTGAGGTCCAGTACTACCAGTAGAACCTTTAGCTCCACCTGGTCCAGTGTTTCCTGTATTACCTTTAGGTCCAGTTCCACCTTGCGCTCCAGTTGCTCCTTTAGCTCCAGCGTTTCCTGTATTACCTTTAGGTCCAGTTCCACCTTGAGCACCTACTTCACCTTTTTGACCTTTAGCACCTGTTGCACCTCCACCACCTTGAGGTCCAGTTGCACCTGTTTTACCCTGAGCACCTTCAAATCCTTGAGGTCCTTGAGCACCTACATTACCTTTAGGTCCTTGCGCACCTACTTCACCTTTTTGACCTTTAGCACCTTGAGCACCTCCGCCACCTTGAGGACCTGTTGAACCTGTATTACCTTTAGGTCCAATTACACCTTGAGCACCTGTTTGTCCTTTTTGACCTTTAGCACCTTGAGCACCTCCACCACCTTGAGGTCCAGTTGCACCTGTATTACCTTTAGGTCCAATTACACCTTGGGCACCTATTGCTCCTTTTTGTCCTTTAGCACCTTGAGCACCTGTTCCACCTTGAGGTCCAGTTGCTCCTGTTTTACCCTGAGCACCTTCAAATCCTTGAGGTCCTTGAGCACCTGTTGCTCCTTTTTGTCCGCCACCACCTTGAGGTCCAGTATTTCCTGTTGCTCCTTTGGCTCCTTGAGCACCTGTTCCACCTTGAGGTCCAGTATTACCAGTATTACCTTTAGGTCCAATAACACCTTGACCACCTTGGGCACCTGTTGCTCCTTTAGCTCCATTAGAACCTGCTGCTCCAGTTGCTCCTCTTCCACCTTGAGCGCCTACTTCACCTTTTTGTCCTTTAGCACCTTGAGGTCCAGTTGCACCTTGAGGTCCAGTATTTCCAGTATTACCCTTAGGTCCAGTTGCACCTGTTCCGCCCTGTGCACCAGTTGGTCCTTGGGCTCCTTGAGCTCCCTTAAATCCTGAATAATTAGTAACGTTAAAGTTTCCTGTGTGTAGTACTTCGTTACCGCCTACGGTTGTTCCTTGTTTTAAATCTGCCATTTCTTTATTCTAAGTTTTGATTTAATGCCACTAAACAGTCGTTAGAATCACAACCACTGGTGTCGCTTCCACAAACTTGACATGTATATTTTTCTGTATCGCTCATATTCTATATATTAAAATTAATATTTAAGATGATCATCTGTTTCTGTAAAATTAAATGCATTTATTGTTCCGTTAGCTCCTAAATCCATAGGATCTATTTCAATAATCATTGGTAATGCCCACCAAGTTTTATGTTCACCTCCATTTATACTAGCAGTATTGTAATAATCCAACCATCTTAAATGTATTGATCCATCTTCTGGTTGAAATCTACTAACTCTAATATTACCACCATTAGCACCTCTATAACCCGCAGTTATTTGATTATTATCTGCACTTGCATTTTCATAATTACCAGCCCATCTACACCAATGATCATTATAAAAGTCATTACCTTGTGTATCTGTAAACCAATGTGGTAAAAAGAAATATGTACATAATGACCATTTATTCTTTTCTATATGTTGTCCCTGTGGGTACATACAATATGGATTAGTAGTATTACCAGTACCTGAATATGCGTATGTTGGCACAAGACTACCAGATGTATTTCTAGTATGCGTTCCTATATAATTGCGGCCACCAGTATCGTCTTTTTGTAAATTATTCATCCATATCATAGCGGCATACATTTTATCAGAATCTATATTAACGTAACCAATATCATTATATCTGTTAGAATCTCCACTAAAGTTTTTACCTTCATGAATTGAATAATGACGCCTGTCTGTTAATTCTCTATCAAACCATACTACATTATTAGTATCAAAACCTGAACCTGTTCTAGAATCACCTAAATTAGGTCGACCTGTTAAATTCCTATCTGAATGAAATACTGTCCAATAATTATCTGGATTAGTAATTCCAAAGGCACCCGTTGATTCTACTAAAGATTTACCATCGAATGAGTCATGACCTTTAAGTGTTTGTGATCTATCTCTATTAGGATCAAATCCACATTTTTGTATAGTTACGTTTCTTACATAAGAAGTTCCAGTGTCAATACTGTTTGGCATATGATAATGTCCGTATCTAATGTATTTTCTATTTGATATGTCTTGAACTTTAAAATAAAACTCGAATTCTTCCCATTCTATAGATGTACTACTAGATTGTGCAGAATTAATCCAACCATTAGTGTCTGATGCAGACCAAATATATGAGGTTACACTACCACCAGCTTCATGTCTATCTAAGCTTACTTTATGTTGTCCTCTCATTCTAAGATACTCTTCTTCTAAAATCTGGCCTGAGCCGTTACTTGTTATTGTATGGTGAGGTCCATGATTAAAACTATAACCCGTTCCAGTATATGACATTTCTTTCATTCCAGCCCCATACATTAAATCCATTCCATAACCTTCTGATCCTATTGCACCCCAATTATTTGAAACGTGCATTGAACAAATAGATTGTGCAGCGCCCACTGTATTGGTATGTAATACTTCTTTAATAATACCTAAAGCACTAGTACCTATTGCGGCATATGGATGTCTATGTGTTGGACCATTGCCTCCAAAATGAAACCAATGATAAGCTCTTACATTTCTCATGGCCTCAGCCAATGTTGCGTTAGAGCCTATGGCATCATATGAAGATAATGTAAATATTACTTTTTCTCCGTATCCACCTTCCATTATTTTGTCTAGACAACCTGCTAATGAATTTCTAGCGCTGTCGCTACCATACACATCATAACACAATGAATCTATTAATCTACCATCATGTTGCATTATAACCACGGTCAAACCTCTACATGAATTAGTAATAGTATATGATTCTTCCGCAGAAATTAAAACATCAGTCTTTGATCCATTGGCTGGAGAAGAGTTATTACTACCAGCTGTAACTTCAATTGTATATAATGAAGCATCGCCGGATTCTCCTAAATGTCCTATTTTTAAATTTCTATCTTTGCTTAGTTCCATTTAAATAGATTAATTATATTATTTATATTATACAGTAAATCTCATTACAGTACCGTCATATAGTATTTCTGATCCATTGATATTAAGTGATGTACCGTCAAACGTTAAACCTGATTCAGCATTTACAGATGATCCACCTGTTGCAGTAATAATTCTATTGTTAGAATTGTTAGCCACTGAAAGAGTAGGCCCTGTAGCTCCTGTTTGTCCCTTCTGACCAGTACCACCTTGACCACCTGTTTGTCCTTTTTGACCTTTAGCACCTTGAGCACCTGTTCCACCTTGAGCACCTTGTGCACCTTGAGGTCCAGTATTTCCGATGTTTCCTTTTGGTCCAGTTGGTCCAGTTATACCTATTATACCTTGGGCTCCTTGTGCACCTGTTGCACCTTTTTGTCCTTTAGCACCTGCTCCACCTTGAGAACCTCCACCACCTTGAGCACCTGTTTGTCCTTTTTGACCTTTAGCACCTGTTGTACCTTTTGGTCCAACTGCACCTGTATTTCCATAAACTCTACCTACATTAATTTCACCATCTAATGTATGTTCTAATATAAGATTTACTCCTGATAAAGTAGCTGATGCAATTCCATGACCTTGACTACCTTGAGCACCTGTTTGTCCTTTTTGACCTTTAGCACCTTGAGCACCTGTTCCACCAGTAGCTCCTTTAGCTCCAGTGTTTCCTGTTTTACCCTGAGGTCCGGTTGGTCCAGTTGTACCTATTATACCTTGTGCTCCTTGAGCACCTGTTTGTCCTTTTTGACCTTTAGCACCTTGAGCACCTGTTGGTCCTTGAGCACCTGTATTTCCATAAACTCTACCGACGTTAATATCGCCTGTTGCACTATGAGTTAATACTAAATCTGTACCTGCTAATGTTGCTCTAGTATAACCAACACCTTGGCTACCTTGACCACCTGTAGGCCCTTGAGCACCTATGTTTCCTTTTGGTCCAGTTACACCTTTAGCTCCTTGAGAACCTACTTCACCTTTTTGACCTTTAGCTCCTTGTGCACCTGTTCCACCTTGAGGTCCAGTTGCTCCTCTTCCACCTTGAGCACCTTCAAATCCCTGAGGTCCTTGAGCACCAGTTGCTCCTTTAGCACCTTGAGCACCTTGAGCACCTCCACCACCTTGAGCACCGGTTCCACCTTTAGCACCTTGTGCACCAGTATCACCTACTTTACCTTGAGGTCCAGTTAAACCTTGTGAACCTGTTTGTCCCTTTTGACCTTTAATACCTTGAATACCTTGTCCACCTTGAGGTCCAGTATTTCCAATGTTTCCTTTTGGTCCAGTATCACCTACTTCTCCTTGAGCACCTTCAAATCCTTGAGGTCCTCTTGGTCCAGTAGCACCGTTAACACCACTTGAACCGCTTGAACCACTTGATCCAGAAGTTCCTGAAGATCCACTCGTTCCACTTGAACCAGATTGACCTACAACACCTGAAACACCTTTTTGACCTTTAGCTCCATTAACACCGCTTGATCCTGAAGATCCATTTGAGCCAGAAGTTCCTGAAGTTCCTGAAGATCCACTTGAACCGCTTGATCCACTTGATCCAGAAGTTCCACTTGTACCATCAACACCAGAAGTTCCACTAATACCATCAACACCCGCTGCACCTTTTTGTCCTTTATCTCCGCTATCACCTGTTCTAGCAAATGTAAGTATACATGCTTCACCGTTTGAAAATGGTGCAGTCGCACTTGAATCAATACCTGATACTGTTATTGTAAAATATCCTGAGTTTTCTGCTAGACTGTTTATTGTATAAATAACAAATTGACTAGCGTCTTCTTTATTACTTACTTTAACATGTCCTTTAATTGTTGAAGTTGAATCATCAATAGTTCTTAAGTAAGTTTGTATATCTGTACCATCTCCATCAACATCATCTATTCTTATTTGTGTTGCACTTTGTTGGGTAGTTGAATTATTGAATCCAAATCTACCAGAACCTGGGTCGCCTGTAGTACCATTATTATATGTGAATGCAAATGTTGCTCCACCGAATGCTCCTGTTTGTCCTTTTTGACCAGTCGATCCTGTTTGTCCTTTTTGTCCTTTAGCACCTGTTGCGCCTTTAGCTCCACTAGTTCCTGAAGATCCACTTGATCCTGAAGATCCACTTGATCCTGAAGTACCGCTAGTTCCTGAATTTCCAGTTCGTCCTTTTTGTCCTTTTAATCCGGTAGATGGGCCGATCCATTCTCCACTAGCATTGATAATTGAAACACCTCCTACTTGTAGAGTGTTATTACCTGTTATTTGAAAATTAATTAAACCAGAGTTAGGTACAAAAACATCTGCGCCTATAACTATGTTATTAGAATTTTCATATATAGCCTGAACGAATGCTCCACCTATTTCTACTCTTAAATCTGCAGGTATCTGAATCTTATCTTCCTCAGATCCAAAGTGATCATGTAAATACTCACCTATTCCAGCAGATTCATCTTCAAGAGCATGAATTGCATCTAAGATGTCATCTACGATTGGTCCAAGTGTATATAAATCAGTGTATTCTTGTGTAGCAGAATAAGCACTTGGTTTATGAGCACCTTTAAAACCAGGATTATTTAAACCTATTTTTGCGTTTTTTGCGTTAGCTATGTTTGTTGCATTTCTGCCAAACTTCATAGCTGCAACCATATTGGCAATACTTTTTAATGATCTTCTAGGCATTTTACTAGTTACTTTTTTTTATATAATTATTTAAGTTTCTTGATTTCATCTTTTAAAGACTTAACTTCTTCTCTAAGATCTCCTACTACTTTTACTAAGTATGCAGTTACCTTATCGTAATTTACAGAAGATACTTCCATAATGTCTTCTCCAGTTTCTTCATCTTTGCTTGGCATCCATGCTACCAATCTAGAATCAAATTCTGCAACTTCTTCCGCTATAAAACCAGAGTCTAATCTATCAGTTCCGTTCCATTTGAAAGAAACCGGTCTCATATGTTTAAAGAATTCGTCGGCACTGAAATCTAAATCAATAATATCATGCTTTAGTTTTTTAGTAGATTTTTGTATACCAAATCCATTTGGCCAAGATGCGTCCCATATAATATTTTGTGGAGATGTCATACTTCTTTCGTCCAACATAGAACCTGCTCCTATTGAGAAGTGAGATAGTCCTCCGTATTCTTCTCGTTCTCCTGTAGGTACAAATCTGTACCATTCAGTTAGGGCATAATCATTAACCATTTTATCTAAACTGTTACCCATTCCAAAACCGCCAGCATGTATGGTGTGTTCTACAGTAACACCAAAAATATTTGTATTAGTTGCTGTGTCTAAAATACTTTGTTCTCTGTGATATGTTAATGCTTCTTCAGCTTCTATTGTAGAAGTTCCAGTAGATACTAATATTCTATCTTTTACGTTGTAGTCAATAGTAGTTGTTCCTGAAGAACCACTTGATCCACTTGATCCATTAGAACCTGAAGTTCCGTTAGTTCCATTTGTTCCTGAAGAACCGCTCGAACCATTGTCTCCATTTAAATCAGTAGATTGTTTCCATTTCGCACCGTCCCAGAACCAAACCTTTCCATCAAATGCAAAGTATAATTGATTTACAAAATCACCAGTGTATTTTTCATTTGGATCGCTTTCTTCACCTGATTGTGCACCTTGATAACCGCTTGATCCACTTGAACCCGAAGATCCATTTGTTCCATTTGTTCCTGAAGAACCACTTGAACCGTTTGTTCCATTTGTTCCTGAAGAACCGCTTGAACCGTTAGTTCCATCAGTTCCACTAGTTCCATCAGTTCCACTTGTACCTGAAGTTCCACTAGTTCCACTTGTTCCTGAAGTTCCACTTGAACCACTTGAACCATTTAAATCATGTAATATTGACCAAGCTCCGGAATTACCGTCTTTATCCTCGATCCATTCATAAATTAAGCCGTCTGAAGTATAACCAAGTTCTCCGTTATAATCACCATCTGGTAAATTCTCTCTATCTTGTCCGTATTTTATGCTATATCCTGAAGTACCGCTTGATCCGTTTGTTCCATTAGTTCCACTTGAACCAGAAGATCCGTTTGTACCATCAGTACCTGAAGATCCGTTTGTACCATCAGTTCCGCTTGAACCTGAAGATCCACTTGATCCGTTTGTTCCATTAGTTCCACTTGAACCCGAAGATCCGTCTGTTCCACTGGTTCCAGATACTCCACTGCTTCCATCAGTTCCTGAAGAACCGCTTGAGCCATTTGTTCCATTAGTTCCGCTAGTTCCATTTGTGCCTGAAGTTCCAGAAGTACCATCAGTGCCTGAAGTTCCAGATGTACCATCAGTGCCGGAAGTTCCCGAAGTACCATCAGTACCAGAAGTTCCACTAGTTCCGCTAGTTCCTGAAGTTCCGCTTGAACCATCAGTTCCACTAGATCCACTAGTTCCGTTTAAATTAGATACTTTTATCCACTGATTATTTTCTTTATCCCATATCCATACAACTCCACCACCAGTATAATACAACATGCCGTTATATTCTGCATAAATTAGTGGTGAATTTGGATCTTCGCTTGAACCAGACTCGATACCTTTTCCTCCTCTATCACCACCAGATCCTGAAGATCCGCTCGATCCTGAAGATCCGTTAGTACCATTAGTTCCACTAGTACCTGAAGTTCCACTTGTTCCAGAAGAACCGTTAGCTCCATTCTTACCATCAACTCCACTTGAACCACTTGATCCATCAGTACCATTAGTACCTGAAGATCCATTAGTACCTGAAGTTCCATCAGTTCCAGAAGAACCACTTGATCCATCAGTACCATTAGTTCCAGAAGAACCACTTGATCCATCAGTACCATCAGTTCCAGAAGAACCACTTGAACCATCAGTTCCAGAAGAACCGCTTGATCCATCAGTTCCATCAGTACCTGAAGTTCCGTCAACACCTGAAGTTCCACTAATACCGTCGACACCGTCTGCACCTGAAGTTCCACTTGATCCAGAAGATCCATCAGTACCGTCAGTACCTGAAGTTCCAGCCGTGCCATCAGTTCCAGAAGAACCATTTGCACCGTCTACTCCTGAAGTTCCAGAAGAACCACTTGATCCATCAGTACCATTAGTACCTGAAGATCCATCAGTACCATCAGTTCCAGAAGTTCCAGACTTTCCACTTGTTCCAGAAGTTCCACTTGTTCCAGAAGTTCCATCAGTACCGTCGTTACCGAATAATTCGTAACCTAATAATACTTCAGTGTCTTGAGTAGTTTCGTTTCCGTTACTATCAACATCAACTGTAGATTGCCAACCACCAGTTATTTCAACAAGCTCTGCGTCTCTGAAATTTAAACCAGTTGCGATTTGGCTGTGTGAAGTAGGTACAATAAATGTTGCCGTACTTTCTGAATTTTGATCATATAATGTTAAGAATCCAGAACCCATTGTGTTATTAACACTGTTGATAGCTTGTAATTCTGTAGCAACTGATACACCCTTTGAATTAGTTGCTGAAATATTAAAATCATATGTGTCTCCTACTATTGCGTCTTGTAAATTTATATTAATGTTTATGTCGCCAGTTGAAAGAGATGTTGAACTTACGTTATCCCAATTGAATGTAAGATTTGTATTAGGTACACCTCTGTTGGCACCTGCTCCTCCAGTTTCTGTCTCTGGATCAAATGGTGGTGTATATTCTACAGTTGATAAACATAAATCATCAGCTGTTAAATCAGCACCACCACCAAAATTATAAGGGCTATTGGCAGTGAAGAATAATTTATAGGATGCATAATAAGCCGTAACTTTTAGCAGCGTATACGCTGTAGGATTTCCTATGTTTTCTATTTTAATATAATTGGTACTGGTAACATTAGTATTGAATTCTTCTCCTGCGTTTACTCCAATATTAATGTAATCTAGATTTGATGCAACTGTTGTGTGGGCCGTATACCCTGACATCAATCTAACATCACCTTGTGCACTGGAAAGATAAGTACCACCTGTAACTCGATTGTAGCTATCACATACTTGTGAAGATACACCTGAAGTTCCATTAGAACCACTTGTTCCATTAGAACCAGAAGTTCCATTAGAACCAGAAGTTCCGTTAGTTCCATTAGAACCAGAAGTTCCGTTTGTTCCATCTGTACCAGAAGTTCCACTAGTTCCAGAAGTTCCACTAGTTCCAGAAGTTCCGTTAGTACCAGAAGTTCCATTAGAACCGTTCGTTCCATCAGTACCAGAAGTACCATTTGTTCCAGAAGTTCCATCAGTTCCAGAAGAACCATTTGTTCCATCAGTACCAGAAGTTCCGTTAGTACCAGAAGTTCCGTTAGTACCAGAAGTTCCATCAGTACCAGAAGTTCCATCAGTTCCAGAAGAACCGTTCGTTCCATCAGTACCAGAAGTTCCATTAGAACCAGAAGTTCCAGAAGTTCCAGAAGTTCCATTTGTTCCATTAGCACCTGCAGGTCCTTGTGGACCTTGAATAGAACCACCAGAAATCCAACCATCTTCTTGAGTCCAAACCCATATAGAATCATCTTCTTGTACTATATAAGCATAACCATTTTCTAGACGCGTACTATTATCGTCAGCCGGTAAATCATCTTCTGTTGCAACTTGACCTTGCATATCAATACCCCAACCTGGACTACCATCAACACCCGATGTTCCGTTAGTACCAGAAGTTCCAGAAGTTCCATTAGAACCGTTCGTTCCATTAGTACCAGAAGTTCCATCAGTACCAGAAGTTCCATCAGTACCTGAAGTTCCATCAGCACCTGATGTTCCATCAGTTCCAGAAGTTCCATCAACACCCGATGTTCCGTTTGTTCCATTAGAACCAGAAGTTCCATCGGTACCAGAAGAACCGTTAGTTCCATCAGTACCAGAAGTTCCATTAGAACCAGAAGTTCCATCAGTACCAGAAGAACCATTTGTTCCATTTGTTCCAGAAGTTCCAGATGTACCATTAGTTCCAGAAGAACCGTTCGTTCCATTAGTACCACTAGTTCCATTAGTTCCTGGTGTTCCACTTAAATCAAGTCTCCAATCTTCACTACCTGAATGAGATTGAGTACCTGTGTGTGATATATGTTCAAATGTTATAACACCTGTAGAAGCATTGTAAGTAGTTACTCTTGCAGTTTGAATATTTTCAGGACTAACAACTGGAGAAATAGTAATATATTCTCCACCTATATAAGATAATCCAGATTCTATTGTTAAAGAGCCTAATGATTCATTAGGGCTACGGCTTTGGTTTGTTCCATGTGAGGCGTCAAATACCGTTGCGTATTTTACTGAAGTTCCTGATGTACCACTTACACCTGTTAAATTAATGTTCCAATCTTCACTATTTGAATAGTTAGTAGATTGAGATATGTTATCCCATGTTATTTCACCGGTAGAACTATCATATGATGTTACTTGAGCAATATCAAACCCTTGTGGATCTATTGCCCTACTTACTATAATATAATCACCGCTTTGAAAAGATAAACCAGTCTCTAGGGTTACCGTTCCCATAGAATTTCCAGCATTACCTGGATTACGATCTTCACCAAGACTATGTGGTCCATTAAATGAAGTGGCGTATTTTACATTAGTTCCATCAAGTGGAGCTGCTGTGTTTTCATATTTTCCAGTGGTTGAATTATATGAAAAGTAATCTCCGGCATTGGGATTACTACTGATTAGATCTAAAATTTGCTTTATTCTTAGTTGCATGCTCTATTTAAATTTTTTCGCGTTAATGTATATATCTATTTGATGGCTCGGTTGTGGTAAATTAAAGTATTATATTTTTAATAATCCCATATACCGTTATAATGACATCTTACGTAAAACCCATCGTTTATTAAAAAGCCTTTACCTTCTGCTCTCACCTTTCTCCAAAAAATAGAATCTTCTGAAGCTTCACCTTTACTTGGATCTGAAATAATGTCTAACCATTTAGTGTTACAATCGTGCATGTGTATTGCACCCCAAGTTGAAGACAATACATTTCCGTCTGCTATTTTTTGTTTTTGCCATTTACTTTTTAATCCTTTTATTTTTATAGGTTTTTCTACCGGAATGGCGATAGTTGATTCAGGATATTTTTCAATAAAAGCTATGTTATCGTACCAGTTTCCTAGAATTGCCCATTTATAATTTGCATCTGGGTTTTCTTTAACAGTTCCGTTCCAATATGCTTTAATTATTTGAGCAGCTGTAGGTAATATGTAATCATCACTGTCCATATATGCTATTAAATATCCTTCTGAAATTGCTCGTGCGGCCTCCCTTGGCAAACCTCTATAATATATTGATGATTGATCTTCAGATGTTTCATACATGTTAGGTACAGACTTATCTACAAACACATACGAGATGTTTTCGTACTTTTTAAAATGCTTATAGTATAACGTATGTGTTATTTCACAATTATCACTGGCTATAACGAGCTGTGATCGTGGATCGCCTATTGCTAAAAATGATTTTACTGCTCTTATAAACTTTTTATCTGAATCTGCTCTAGAACCTGGATATTCACCCAAATAACTTTGCATTATCCAACTTATATCATATTTCATTTATAAACGTTTGTTTTTAGTGAACGTGATCTTTTACTCTATCGTCCCATCCTGTATGGTTAACATATCCATCGTCGTCTCTTTCTGTTAAACTAACAATTCTATATCCCATATCTCTGTATGCATAATCAACGAGATGTTCTAATCCATACTGAGTATATCCACCTTTTCCTAATTCTAAATAATCTTTTAATCTTTTTAACGTAGGTCTATATGTGAATCCGTAATAATTTATTAC
>Ga0228674_1001826_pt1 | contig 12315 bp, 8 predicted proteins | sample 1D_rmetaG_FD_189054 | JGI IMG/M metagenome (GOLD analysis project Ga0228674, IMG submission 189054) | Seawater microbial communities from Monterey Bay, California, United States - 1D_r | ecosystem: Environmental > Aquatic > Marine > Coastal | place: USA: California | collected 2016-09-26
CTTCACGCAGTTGCTGGGAGATCTGGTGCAGGACTTCGATGTCATCCTGGTCGATACGCCGGCCGGTCGACAGTATGCGGACGGCAACATGATCTCGGTACGCACCGGGGCAAGCCTGGTGGTGGTTCGCACCAACGTATCGCATATCTCGGCGGTCCGTACCCTGGCCGAAAATCTCACCAGCTCGCAGGTCGCCGTAGTGGGTAGTGTGGTCAATGAGTTCTGACGTCGGCCCGATTCACTGAAAGCACCACGATGACTGTAGAGACCATCCGCCAGATACCCGAGCCACGTGTTTCCGGCCTCCCCTGGCTGGTGCTGGCAGCGGGTTTGGCGGCCATGTACGTACCGAGCTTCATTGATCTCTTTCACGGGGTGTGGGGCACTGAGCGTAACGCCCATGGTCCGATTGTCTTGGTTGTCGCGTGTTGCTACATGTTCGTCCGCATCCGGCAATTGCATCAGGATGGCCTCATCGAGCGCAACCCTGCGCCGCTTGCCGGTGCGCTGGCCGTGTTGCTGGGGTTGGTGTGCTTTGTCCTTGGCCGCTCGCAGACGGTATTGTTCATGGAGGCAGGATCATTGATCCCGATTCTGGTCGGGATCGTCCTGTTGCAATTCGGTGTGCGTACCTGCGGCCGCTTGTGGTTTGCTTTCTTCTTCATGCTGTTCATGGTGCCCCTGCCAGCCTCAGTGGTGGACTTCCTGACACAGCCTCTGAAGATCGGCGTCTCCTATGCCTCTGAGCTGGTCTTGCGGGGCTTCGGTTATCCGATTGCCCGCAGCGGCGTCATCCTTTATATCGGCCCTTACCAATTGCTGGTGGCGGATGCTTGCGCCGGCTTGAACTCTCTCTTTACATTGGAAGCGCTGGGTTTGCTCTACATGAACCTGGTACGCCACCAATCGTTGTTCCGCAATTTCCTGCTGGCGATACTGATCGTCCCCATTTCCTTTACGGCCAATACCGTTCGGGTGATGGTGCTGGCCCTCATTACCTACTATCTCGGTGATGCCGCCGGGCAGGGCTTCCTGCATGGCTTCGCTGGGATGCTGCTGTTCCTCGTCGCGCTGGCATTGATCATCGGGCTGGACGGAGTGTTGCGCTGGATAGCGGTACGTCATGCGCGCTGGCGCGGAAAGGCTGTACCGGAAGCGCTGCAGAGAAAGCGGGCTAACAGCATATTGCAGGATAGCGGCAAGTTTTCAATGAACCTCAGGGTGGCTTTGCCTGTTGTCATCGTGATGCTGGTCTCCGTGGGTATTGTTCATTTGCTGGTGCCGCACGAGGTCAACGTGGTCAAGACGGGGAAATTCGCCGACCTCATTCCCGTGCAGTTTGGCCACTGGCGCGAGGTGCCGTCGCCGTTTTTGCAGGTCAACGTTGGACTGGATGACGGAACCGAACGCAATGCGGACCAACCCTATGATGATGTGCTCACGCGTACCTACGTCAACGCCGAAGGCCAGATGGTGATGCTGGCGTTGGCCTACGCCAGCGAGCAGACGCAGGATGTCAAGATCCACCTGCCGGAGGTGTGCTACGTGGCACAGGGGTTCAATCTTGAGTACCTGGGTGCGGCATCCGTTCCTGTCAACGCACTTTCGGGGCCGGCAGAGGGCGCACGGTTCGTGGCCTTCAACAAAGATCGTATTGAAGCGGTCAGCTATTGGGTCCGGATTGGTGATGGTTTCCCCAACGGAGGATTCGCGGCACGCTGGAAGATCTTCAAGGATGGATTGGATGGCCGTGTATCAGACGGGATCCTGGTCCGTGCTTCCAGCCTGCTTCAGGATACCGCTGGCCAGGCCGAAGCTTATGAGTTGCAACGGCGGTTCCTGCAAGACCTGGTGATGGCCACTGACAAGACTGCACCTGGATTGTTGGTGCCGCGATAGAAAGAAAGTGATGGCCTGTCTCTTCCTGCGAAAGCGCCAGTCAGTGCATTGGGTAGCAGCTGTGGTGCCAGAGCAGACACCGAAAGAACATGAGAGCCTAAGTTGAGGATGCGTAGGAGCATGAAAAAAATTAGTCTGGATACGTCGCAGATGGTGCTGCTCGGTGCAGCCTCATTTGTCGCTGTGCTCGCAGGTCTGGCCCTGCCTGTGCTGGCCGACCTGTTGAGCGATAGCTATATGCGGCTGGCGGCAATTCCGGTCCTGCTGCTGCTTGGGGGACTCTTCGTCTTCAACAGAAGGCTGTTGCTGCTGGCGGTGCTCTTGCTCAGAGCTTCCGGCGACATCGTGCTGGAATCGACCCGCGTGGGCGCTGCCGGTGGGGCATCTGCAGGTCTGGGGGGCGCTATCAATGCGCTCATCATTTTGATTGCGCTGCTGTTCTTCATCGAGAAACCGAAGCTCCTGCCCCGCAAGGCCGCGATGGCCTGGCTGGTCTTTCTTGCCATCGAATTGGTCAGCGCGTTCGTATCGCCGGCGACAGTGCCAGCCTTCAAGTCGCTGTTGTCGATGGTGTCTTACTTCTCGGTGTTCGTCTGCGCGTTCTATATCGTACGCACTCCTGAGGATTTTCGCTTCATCATCAGATTGTTCATGGCGTCATCGGTCATTCCGGTGATCTACGGCTTGATCAGCACGGCAATGCATGCGTCAGGGGGACTGACAGGATTCCGGCTGCAGAGCACGTTTGGGCATGCCAATATTTTTGCTTTTTATCTGACCCTGGTCATTTCCTTGAGCCTGTATATGGTCAAGAGTCCCACATTCCAACTGAGCCAGTTGAAAAAGGGGCTGCTGATCGGGTACACCGGGCTCTTGTTTGTCATGCTCCTGTTCACGCAGACGCGTAGCGCCTGGCTGTCCTGTCTGGTGCTGTTCGTGCTGTATGGCCTCATTTTTGAGCGCCGCTACCTGATCTATATCGTTGTGTTGGGTGTTCTGGCGCTGATGGTGCCGAGTGTCCAGGATCGACTTGCCGATCTTCACAACGGCAACACCGTCACTACCTACGCACGGCTCAATTCGTTTGCTTGGCGCGTCTACCTATGGGAGTCGGCGTTGAGCTGGATTTCCCCGTCGCGTTACCTGACCGGGTACGGGATCGAATCGTTTGGACATTATGCCAGCGTCTTTTTCCCGCTGGCCGGGGATGTCCAGTGGGGCGCGCACAACGTCTTTGTCCAACTCTTCTTCGACAGTGGTCTCATCGGTGTGCTGGCCTATCTTGCGATTTTCTACCAGTCTCTGCGCGTGCTGCTCCGGCTGTATGCGTATGACCGGCTGGCTGCCGGGATCATGATCTGCGCCTTGGTGGAATACCTGGTGGTTTGCGTATCGGACAACATGCTTGGCTACCTCGCTTTCAACTGGTATTTCTGGCTATTCATCGGCATGGGCTGGGCCCTGTATTACTTCAACCTTTCCGAGACGTTGGGCCGCAAGTCCACGCCAAGCAAAATCTCCGGGATTCAACACTCAGCCAAAGCACTCGGCAAATAATGGGCTGCTTTCGCAACGGGCTGTCCACGTCGACCGAAGTTTATTTTATGGAAAATTACGTTTCTTCTGATTTGCCCGATGGTGGGCAACATACAGCGCGCGTGTGCATGATTGGGGTTTGGGCATGAGCAATGTGCACGCCGATCGCAAAGAGATTGCGTCCCTTGATGGATGGCGAGCGGTGGCCATTGGTATTGTTGCCTTAAGTCATGCCGGTTTGGGCCATATCATCCCAGGCGGGCTGGGCGTGACGATCTTTTTCTTCCTGAGCGGTTACCTGATTACGACCTTGCTGGACAAGGAGTTTGCGGCCAAGTCAACCATCAATATCCCGCATTTTTATTTGCGGCGACTGTTCAGGTTGACGCCTCCCTTGCTGCTCACGCTGGTGCTTGCTTATACGTTGACGTACGCCGGGATTCTGGCGGGGCACGCAACGTGGACGGGATTTTTTGCCCAATTGCTGTATTTCGCTAATTATTTCAGCCTCTTCTTTGCGGGGAATGAGTATGTTCCCTATGGCACAGGCGTGTTCTGGTCGTTGGCCGTGGAAGAGCATTTCTATTTTGTTTTTCCCGCCCTGTTTGTGCTGATGCTGCACAAGGCCGAACGCAAACACATCCCGTTCTATTTGGCTGCGCTTTGCGTATTGGTTCTTGCATGGCGCTGTTATCTGGTCATGGTTATGCACGTATCGGCCGATCGCACCTATTTTGCTTCCGATACGCGTATCGATTCCATCCTGTACGGCTGCATTCTCGCGACCCTGCCACTGTCGGCTGCATCGCGTGAGAAGTTGGGGCAGGCACGGTATCGCCTGATCGCTGTAACAGCGGGTGCGGTCTTGCTTCTGTTGACGCTGGGAGTCCGTAACGAAGTTTTCCGCGAGACGCTGCGCTATTCGTTGCAGGGTCTGGCGTTGATCCCGCTCTTCTATTATTCGGTCCATGCGCCGCGTAGTTTTCCTTTCCGTCTCTTGAACTTGGGATGGGTGAAGAAAACGGGTGTCTACTCTTATTCCATTTATCTGTCCCACCACATCTTGTGGGCTAATCTGGAACTGGTGATCGACAATGCGGTTTTGCGCGGCCTGCTGACGTTGGCGGGCGCTTGGGTGTTCGCGATGCTGGTGGATAAATTCATTGACGGGCCGCTGCGTGACGTGCGTGCGCGCTTCCGCTGACGGTGCTGCTATGGCTGTGCAGTTGCAGCCGGTCATTGAAGGCGCGCAATGTGTTCCATGCACTGCGCGCCTTTCTTGGCCGGGACCGGCCTGGCATTGTTGCCTGTCAGTCAGCCCGCAGGAGTTCGCCGCCGATATGTGAACCGTTGCCAACACCGCTCTGGGCGTAGACGGTCAAGCGAGGTGAGTTTGCGTTCCAGGTGAAGGTTTTGCTCTCGTTGTTGCCCAGGTATCCGGTGTCCGTCACCACCTTGCCCGTGAGCTGATCATAGATGGTGACACGCAATTTGCCACCACCTGTAGTACGGGCGGTCAGCTTGTATTGGGATCCCATTTGAGGTTTGGCCCAGATGACCTGATTCATGCCGCGGTTGGAGTAGTTCACGACCTCGGAGATAGATTGGGTCGCAGGAAATACGACTGCCTGATCCCATGAGCTGTACTTGGCAAGCACGTTGCCTGATTTCTGGGCCCAGACGCCGCGCATGGAAAGCAGATTGAGATTTTTGTTGGGCACGAAGGTCTTTCCGTTGCCGTCGACCCAGCTGCTGGCGCCGGTGACCCGTCGCAGACCTGCACGAATCAATTGCAGTTCGCGCGTGGCATCGGCGTAGGTTCCGAAGCTCAGGGGGTTGGCGATGGAATTGACTTCCGCATAGATGATGAAGGGAGTAATACCGTTGGAGTCGACCACGTAGGCGCCGAAGCGCTTCAAGGTCTCGGCGATGCGGCGCACTTCCTCGTTGGTGATTTTGCTCGTATCGAAGTCGGGCGGCAGCATCAGCAGGGAGCCTTCGGGAATCGTTCCGCTGTTCACCTTGGCGGCTTGTGCATCTCCCGAGGTTGCCGGAAAGACATAGGTCGGGTTTGCGCTCAGCCCCGTATAGGCCAGGGACATGCCCAGCGCATGCGGATAAAACTGCGGCTTTGCTGCGGCTTCGTGGATACGGATCAGTCCGGCCGAGGCGGGTATGCCGACCGCACGTGCGCCCTGATAGTATTGCCCGGGATCGGCCCAACCTCTGCCATTGATTCTGGTCCAGGAATACAGATTGGCTACCCATTTGCCATCTTCCTGCTTGAGTTTCCAGAATGAGTGGAGGATGCCGGTGGTGGGGTCGAGCACGTCGGCGTGGCCGTCAGTGCCAGGAGCAGGTTGAACGGAGGAAGGCCAATGCGGAAGGGTGACGTCCTGATAGTTTTCTGGATCGGCGTTGTAAAGTCCCTTGCTGCCGGCCGGACCGGTGATGGTCACCGGCGGGTCATTCGGCGATGCGAGGAAAATGCCAGTTGAATAGTCCTTGTTGGTGACCTTCGGAAGCACAGTGGTGGGAGGAATTACTTCATCGCCGAAAGTCGGATTCACTGGACGGCTGTTCCATAGTGAGTCCGCGGCGAATGGCTTGAGATAGGTACCCCATTCCTGGGCCATCGCAGACATGCTGGTCAGAGAAAGCAGGGCGGCAATCAGGGTCCGTTTGGATGGTGAAATGCTATAGGACTGTTGAGGCATGGCGGTACTCCGGTGAAGTGGCAAAAATGCTGAAGGACTTGAAGCGAAAGGCTGGTCGAGGATGGCAGTTTCCAGTTTTATTCTTGTGCCATCAAGCATAACTTTAACGACGCGTTTGGTGTAAAGCGGGTGATGCACAGGGATGTTGCTGGACCTAAATTCAAGGTGTTGCACACAGTTGATGCATGTCATTGATGTCTCATGGAACGAATTGGGCGAAGATAGTTCAAGCGGAACTGCTAGCTTTGATAGCCCATTCCCGGCGAGGCAGCGAAAACATACAGAGGATGAGGTTTCGACTTGATTGAAAGCAAAATGATGAACGCGGGCCGGGAAGCGCCTGCAGACGAGTTGCCGGATACATCGCCCTTCGCGCGCGACGTCTATTGCATCTTGGGCCTGCCCTTCGATCTCGTAGGAGTCGCCGAGGCGACCCGGTATATGCAGCGGGCCAGCGCAGAGGGACGCAGATGTTTTTTATCTACCCCCAACCTCAATTTTTCTATCGCATGCCTTGACGATCCCAAGTTTCGCCTTTCCGTGATTCAGAGCGACCTGTCCGTGATCGATGGCATGCCGCTGGTCTGGATTGCCAAGGCACTGCGCTTGCCGTTCAGAGAGCGTGTCGCTGGCTCGACTCTCTTCGAAACCTTGCGCCAGGAATCAGGCAAAAATGGTGTGGCTGCGATGAAAGTTTATTTCTTTGGCGGACCTCCTGGTGTCGCCGAGCGCGCCGGCCAAAAGCTCAACGCGGATGATTCGTCCATGCGTGCAGTGGGATTTGATAGCCCGGGCTTTGGAAGCGTTGAGCAAATGAGCAATGCGGCAGCGATCCAGAAGATCAACGACAGTGGGGCCGATTTCTTGGTGGTAGCCTTGGGAGCAAAAAAGGGGCAAGCATGGATTCAGCACAATCTGTCTTCGCTGCGTGTTCCGCTGGTGAGTCACCTTGGTGCGGTTGTCAATTTTGTCGCGGGCACCGTTTCTCGCGCGCCCATCTGGATACAGAAATCGGGATTGGAGTGGATCTGGCGCATCAAGGAAGAGCCCGGTCTTTGGCGCCGATACTGGAATGACGGAGTCAATCTCTTGCGCCTGCTGTTCAGTAACATCATCCCAGCAGCCGCGGCGGCACGCCGATCTTCCTTGCCAAGCGCCAACTTTGCCTGTGCTGAGATGGCACTGTACACCGAGGGTGGCCGATGCAGGCTGCGCCTCTCAGGCGCGGTCGGCCACCCCAATATCGCCAGGCTGAAGGTCTTGCTGGATCGGGCCGCACGCTCTGATGCCGACTTCGTGCTGGATTGCAGTGCATTGGCTAATGTGGATAGTGCTGCCATTGGCTCACTGATCTTGTTGTATGGCACCTGCCTGGCCAATCAACGTGCCTGGTCGGTCATCAATGTACCGATCGTAGTGCGCCGGCAGTTTGAACTGCATTGCGCACAGTATTTGCTTGAGCCTGTCGCTTGAAACAGCCACAGGGGTTGCCACGCAGGCGAAGATAAGGGACGTAGAGTTTTTCGTGGGGTTCTTGGTATGCCCTGCAGGCACCGTTGTCCGATCCATATTCAGAAAGTCAGAAAGAAAGAGGCCCAACATGAAAGCAATGATCCTGGCAGCGGGCAAGGGGACCCGTGTCCGCCCCCTGACCTATGCGCTGCCCAAGCCGATGATCCCCATTCTGGGCAAGCCCGTGATGGAGTATTTGATCGAGCATCTGGTGAAGTTCGGCATCCAGGACATCATGGTCAACGTCAGTTACCTGCACGATCGCATCGAGAATTACTTTGGGGAAGGCCAGCGTTTCGGCGCGCGTATCGGCTATTCGTTCGAGGGCTATGTGGATGATGATGGCCAGGTCTTTCCCGACCCGATCGGCTCGGCCGGTGGCATGAAGAAGATCCAGGAGTTCGGTGGTTTCTTCGATGAAACTACACTGGTCATCTGTGGCGATGCCTTGATCGACCTGGATATTCATTCCGCACTGTTCGAACATCGCCGCAAGGGTGCGCTGGTCAGCGTCATCACCAAGCAAGTGCCGATGGAGCAGGTCTCCAGCTACGGCATCGTGGTGGCCGAGAAAGATGGCAAGGTCAAATCCTTCCAGGAAAAGCCCAAGCAGGAAGAAGCCCTGTCCAATCTGGCCAGCACCGGTATCTACATCATGGAACCTGCTGCCCTGGACCTGATTCCCAAGGACAAGTTCTTCGACATCGGCGCCGATCTGTTCCCGTTGCTGGTGGAAAAACAATTGCCTTTCTATGCCCAGAACCGCTTCTTCAATTGGATCGACATCGGCAACGTCACCGATTTCTGGTCGGTGCTCCAAAGCGTGCTCAAGGGCGAAGTAGCACAGATGTACGTCCCCGGTACCCAGATTCAGGAAGGTGTTTGGGTGGGCCTCAATACCCGCATCGAATGGGAGGGCACCACCATCGAAGGCCCAGTCTATATTGGTGCCGGCTCCCATGTGGCCGCCGGCTCCACCATCGTCGGTCCGGCCTGGATTGGCCACGGAAGCCATATTTGCAGTGGTGCAAAGGTGATTCGCAGCGTGCTCTTCGAATATACTCGCGTGGCCAGCGGTACCACGTTCGAGAACAGCGTCGTGTATGGCGCCTACAGTGTCACCCACGAAGGCGAAATGAAACATACCTCCGATCAGCCGGACGAACAATGGAACGATGCGCGGGATCGCCGCCTCAAATCGCGCAGTGCAAATCAGGAAACCAGGAGTGCTTAATGTCTAATATCAAAATTTATCCCGTCATCTTGTCCGGCGGTTCGGGAACCCGCTTGTGGCCGCTGTCGCGTGCTGCTTATCCGAAGCAGCTCCTGCCTTTGGTGAGCGAGCAGACGATGCTGCAGGAAACGGTGGCACGGGTCAGCTCCTGGCCCGAGGTCCAAGCACCGTTGGTCGTCTGCGGCAATGATCACCGCTTCATGATCGCCGAGCAGCTCCGTGAGATCGGTGTACGACCGCTGGGCATCGTGCTCGAACCGCAAGGCCGCAATACTGCGCCCGCCGTGGCCGCCGCCGCCTTGCACCTGCAGCGCCTTGATCCGGAAGCGATCATGCTGGTGCTGCCCGCCGACCATGTCATCACCGATGTGCTGTCCTTCCACGAAGCGGTTCGCCGCGCGTTGGCTTCAGTGCAGAACGGCGCATTGGCGACCTTCGGCATCGAACCGACGCATCCCGAGACCGGTTATGGCTACATTCTCCGGGGGGCATCCGATAGCGCCGGGAGCGGCAATTTCCTGGTCGACCGTTTCGTCGAAAAGCCGGATCTGGCCACGGCCACCGGCTTCTTGCAGCAGGGTGGCTACTACTGGAACAGTGGCATGTTCCTCTTCAAGGCGCGTGATTACCTGGCCGAGCTGGAGGCACATCGTCCATTGATCGGTGCGGCCGTCAAGGAGGCCGTGGCCAAGGCTTACACCGATCTCGATTTCTGCCGCCTCGATGAGACTGCGTTCGCAGCCTCGCCCTCCGAGTCGATCGATTATGCAGTGATGGAAAATACCGCCCGTGCCGTGGTGGTGCCAGCCAGCATCGGCTGGAGCGATGTCGGTTCCTGGAGCGCCTTGCACGAAGTGCTGCCTGCCGATGCCGATGGCAACGTGGTGCGTGGCGACGTACACCTCAAGCAGGTGAAAAACACCATGGTCCGTGCCGAAAGCCGCATGGTCGCAGTGCTGGGCGTGGAAGACCTGGTGGTCGTGGAAACCGATGATGCCGTCCTGGTGGCGCATCGGGACAAGGTGCAGGACGTGAAGGCCTTCGTTGACAAGCTCAAGGATGCCAAGCGGACCGAACACGTCCACCACAAGCGTGTCTTCCGTCCCTGGGGCAGCTATGAGAGCGTTGACTCGGGTGAACGCTTCCAGGTCAAGCGCATCATCGTCAAGCCGGGCGAGAAGCTGTCTTTGCAGATGCACTATCATCGCGCCGAACACTGGGTCGTGGTCAGCGGTTCCGCGCTGGTTACACGGGGTGAGGAAGTGACGCTGCTCAGCGAGAATGAATCGATCTACCTGCCCATCGGCGTGACTCATCGCCTGGAAAATCCTGGCAAGCTGCCGCTACATCTGATCGAGGTGCAGTCGGGGAGTTATCTGGGAGAGGATGATATCGTGCGCTTTGACGACGTCTACAAGCGCGCCTGACCATCGCACCACCGCAACGCCAGGAAGGTGTACTGCTTTCCTGGCGGGTATGAGAATGGGCTGCCCCTTGCGGGGACCAGCCCATTTTTCTGACGTGGAGGTGCCGCTTAGAAATCCAGCAGAGAGACACCCATCTGCTCCATCATTCTTCCGCCCGGGCTGGGCGCGGTACCGCTGAGGACGAAATTGTAGGCGCGCGCGCCCTTGATGGCCGCCAGGTTCACCAGGCCGGAGGAGTTGTAGCCATAGACGCGCACCCCTCCGCTGCCGGCTTTGCGTAGCTGCTGGACGACAAAATCCTCCGCAACCAGCAGGCTCTCCAGCCGTGGTACCGACTTGAGCAATCCGTGCGCATCCCGCGGATGAGGCAGATAGCCGATGGGTTTGAGTTGGCAGGCGGCGCGTTCGAAAGCCTCCAGTATTTCTGGCCCGACTTCGGGATAGGGCCCGAGAAAGACGACAATATCTTCTTCGTTCGAGGCTGCCTGATCCCCTGCAGCGGGGAGGGCAAGATCGTCTGTCCCCAAGGTCAAGCGCTGCAGGCGCTGCACGACGTTGGCTTGATCGTAGATCGTGTAGTGCCGTGCCGAGCGCTGATGTACGCGTTCCGGCCACCAGCCGATGCCCGCTAGCTGCAGGATTAGCCGTTGCGGCCAACGGGTGTGCACGAAGATGGGCGGGGGCGACGGATCGATATTGGCGAATCCGTCATCGAAAGTACTCAGTTCCGACGGCTGCAAGACGGCCAGCAGGGCCATCAGCGCCCGGTCTGCAGAGCATGAGGTCACGACTTCCCGGACCTTGATTCCCGCAAATTGCTGCGCCAGCTGCAGACGCATTCGTCTCAATAGTCGCACCCAATGCCAATGGCGCAGGGGACCGGACGGCACCGGCTGATACTCTGCCTTGAAGTCGGTCGTCTCGCAAATGGCGGACAGGCGCTCGGCATAGAAGCGATGCTTGGCCGTATCGTCGTGGCAGAGGTAGAGGCCGCGCGCGAACTTGCGGCCACGCGCATGCACAATGCGTTCGGCAATGAGGACATGCAGCGGCGTCATGCAGACACACAATGAATCCACTTGCAGCATCAGGCCCTCCGGCGTTGAAGACGTCGCATCTGCCAGGCCAGCGCACCCAAGGCCAGCAAGCTCGCTGCCAGCAGCGCGGCACGCAAGACAAGCTGGTCGCCGAGGAAGCGGCACAGTTCTGCACAGGCGGCACCCAGTGCCAGCAGTGCCAGTACCGGCATCATTTTCAGCGGCAAGGTGTACCCCGCCGTGCGCAGCAGTGCGGCATGCAACACCAGCAGCAGGAGCTGGCTGGAGGTCGCAATGACGGAGGCCGAGACGATGCCCAAGCTGGGGACCAGCCAGACATTGAGGCCGACGGCCCACAACGCAGCCAGCAGCGATACCGCAGTGATCCAGCGCGCACGTTTATGGAACAGCTGAACCGTGAGACAGATGCTCTGCGCGAATTGCGCCACGCTCGTCAGCAACATCCACGGCAGCACCAGGACCGCTTGTCCATAGCTGGGAGGCGCCAGGAAACGGACAATTTCCGGAGCAGCGAACATCACGGCCAAGCTGAGCAAGGTGACGGCGGCCACGATGCGAGTAGCGATCGGCACCACGGCTGCGCTATCCTCAGCCTTCAGACGGCGCAGCATCCAGGGCGCCCAGACGGTATTGATTGCGGTCCAGAACAAGGTGATGCCCGAGGCCACCGCCGCCGCCAGACCATAGGCGCCGACCGCAGCGCGGCCTACGTAGGCGTCCACTGCAAAACGGTCGACCTGTTGCAGCAGCGCCTGAGCACCATAGTGTGGAATCAAGGTCAGGCTGATGCCGAGGGCGTAGCGCCAGTAGACCGGGTTGTACAAGCGGTGGCCGCGCATCAGCAGAAGTGCCAGCACGACTGCGCCGACGATCATCGGTGGAAGCAGCGGAAGGATGATTCGTACTTGCACCTGCAATTGCGGCAGATGGGG
>Ga0228674_1001832_pt1 | contig 12301 bp, 7 predicted proteins | sample 1D_rmetaG_FD_189054 | JGI IMG/M metagenome (GOLD analysis project Ga0228674, IMG submission 189054) | Seawater microbial communities from Monterey Bay, California, United States - 1D_r | ecosystem: Environmental > Aquatic > Marine > Coastal | place: USA: California | collected 2016-09-26
TGATCAACGACCAGGTCAAAGAGATCAAAAACGGGTCGATTGTCGATTCGCACACCACCTTCAACGTTGCGGTCCGTGGGCCGTGCAATGTGCGCAACGCCAACGTCTCGTCCTACAATGCCGGACAGTCGGCCATCGCTGGCGACGCGCCGTCGATCACCAAAGTCATGAAGGACGTGCCGCAAGAGTTTGATCCACATCCGCAATGCGGTGATGCCTACCTGTTGTGCCTCCACTTGGTGCCGGACAGCGCTCCCGACAAGATGCGCTTCGAGTATCGGTATTGGTCCGCGCGCCGACTCGAGGAGATTGCCAAACGATTCTTGACGCGCTCGGGAGCGTCGCGCGACCCTCTTGGGCCTTTTCCGGTCTACCCACACGGCATGAATCCAATCCCCGGAGAGGTCGCACAGGACGATGGCAAACGGTTCAATCGCAGTGCTCTGAGCGCGCTGCACATCCTCGAGGAGCAGCTCTTTGCAACGATCGTTGGGGCGTGGCGGATTGGACGCGTCATCGACACCCACGCCGCGGTCGACCAAGACGAGCAACGCGTGCCGTTTCTGATTGGCGGACAGCAGGTGCGCGTTGCCGTTTCGAGAGTCAACGTCGACGTCAAATGGATGGGATTGCTCGATATGCGCCAGGTTTACGGAACGAACGCCATGGAGCCAACTCTCTATGGCGCCGGTTCCGGTCTCTCCTATCCCGGCGCATCGGTCGTCCTTGGGTTGGAATACGACGCTCGTGGATTACGTTGTTTGCCAATCGACATTGGCGAGGTGTACGCTACGCTCAGTCGGGTCGATCGCAGCGTTGACTCGTTTTACGAGCTCTTTCTGGGGTACAATAAGGCATACAATCAGCGTATACGGGGCCAATTCGTGACGCCATTTGCACTCAAAGCGTTCACACTCGTCGAAACGTTGAGGTTGTTCATGTCGGCAGTCAACATTTACTACGCCGACATCCGCAATGAAGGCTCTGTGGAGGCCAAGAATGTCAAAAAGGACATCGCGAGTGTTTTTAACGCACAGTTTGAGAACGAACTCAACAAGAAGAGCGATCGGTTTGCGGCTCTCCAAACATACACGCTGCAACAGAAGTACAGAGACAATGTAAAGCGTCTCGATGCAGAGATACGCGAATTCAAGACGTCTCCAGACAGCTACGGATTCATAAGCGACACGTCCGATTGCACCGACGTCGATGGAAACGAGATGCTCAAAGCAAAGAAGGCGTTGGTCAAATTGAAGACGGACGCTCTTGACCTCATAGAAAAGTTTATGGATCAGACAGGCAGGTTTCCGGGGAAGTACATGAACGATGTCGATGCGAATGGATTGGACGGGATGCGTCGATTCATTGGAATTGTAACCAATTACTTTGAAAGCGACCGTGAGCGCAAACGGAACTTGAAGCGCAAGATTGGAAATTCGATCCTTGATGCTTTGAAAAAACAGCAACAGGAGGTGAAGAAGAAAGAGGAAGCGCTCTTGAAACTACAGAGAGCTTTCAGATCTGCAAAGGACAAGAGTGCTGCCAGCGTCAATCCATCTCCAAGTCCATCGCCAGGTACTCGGCTTACTGTTTATGAGGCACAAGCAGATCTGGCGTCAAGCAAGATTCGATTGCATATGATTGAGCGCATGATGGAGCAGATCTCGTTCCTGACGCCGATGGCAGCTCTGCAAGCCAAAAACTTTCTTGAAGGTGGAACCGTTGAGGAGTTGCTCGCCGTTCAGGCGCAATTGGGAATTCCAGTTGATGATACTGCCGCGTTGCTCATGCCGCCCCCGCCATCTCAACCACCCTTGGCACCTCAACCGCCCCCGCAACCTCAACCAACTCAACCGTCGCAACCGTCTCAGTTGCCCGAGGGAAGCGGAATAGCTTCGCAATCGTTGACGGACTTTATGCGGGGCACGGGCATCATGCGCGATTTTGTCCAGCAAAGTCGCGCGACGCCTTCGACTCAGTCGAGCTCTGGAGATCGCGTGAGCGATGCCATCTCTGCTGCATCGGACGCTCTAAACGATTATGTTATGGGAGATGCCAGCAACTCAGCAGACTCGCGGTCTTCGTCGTCGGCAAGCCGCCCATCCAGCAACGAGGGGTCGCGAAAGGGCTCTCGCTCGAGTACGCCTTCCAGAAAGCGCACAAGCAGCAGCAGACAGGTGGAAGACCACGGAGCAGGTGCAATTCCCACTGATTTGCAGCTTCAAATCGAAGACGACGAAGAGCTGCAGACCGTACGACTTCCAGAAAAACAGTCGTCCAAATCGCTCAAACGTCAACAGCGTGGGTCGGGGTCGCAAGATTAGACGAGATTTACGAAGGTTTCCATGCGAAGTGGACGATGACGCACGGCGGTACGGACGTGCATGCTGGAAGCTATCGAGAGCAATCGCGACCGTGCGAGCAGAGACGCGCATACAATCGTCTCCTAAAGAACGTCCTCACGGTAGCCACCGCCAAGGGGGGAGGTGGGAGATGGGGAGGACGGTCGTGGGTCAGCAGACGCCAATGTGTAACGTTGAACGGGTACTCGACGTGCGATCGCGTAGTCTCGATACTTGTCGTGTAATGTCTTTGCTTGTTGTTAATAATAATAAGTAGCCATGTTGCCCTTAGTGCGCGCAACCCACAAGCGTGGTCTGTGTCGTCGACCCTTGCCAAGTCGCATGGACGGTGTCGCGGGTGAACGCGTGCCGATGACGCTCTGGGACTGGTACAACCAACAGCTCCAGCTTGGCAACGTGAGCTCCGAATTTCCAAATCTGGTCCCCATCGATACGCGACTGCCGCAGTTTGCGCAGATGGGAACGGGGTTTGCCATTGGAAAGGTGTACTTTGCTACGAGTGAAAGTCCGCACCTTGGACTCTTCACGCTTGTCGATCGCAAGATCGGCGGCAACGACGGATCGGCGTTCGTGTGCGTATGGACGGGTGTCTACGCATTCAAGTACAGGATGCGTGCATGCACGATGCCGTACGGCGAAGACGATCTGATGCAAGAACAAACGACCATGGCCTACCAAAACTACAATATTACCTTGGACAAGTTCAATGTCGCGTCGAGAGCCGTCAATGCTCGTCCTGCCGACTTGAAACTTTCGGAGCTCAACACGGTGCAGAGCGTGCCGAGAATGATAGTGGAGGACCTGCCGACCAACGGCGAAGATGTGAGGACGCAACTCGAGTTCGGAGTCGACTATTGCGACGCGGGGGCTGTCATCAACCACTCGCGATCCAGCGCCAACACCGAGCCCGGCGTTTGTCTAGTAAACAACGACCAGACGGATATGCCAATTGGCATGGCGCCCATGGTCGCGATGACTCTGTCTCGAGATGTCAATGCGGGCGACGAAATCTTGTTCAACTATGGCTACGACGCGTCGGACACGTTTGGCGTCGAGGACAACAGCGCGCTCGCGGGAAGATTGCTCAACGCCTCCTCCGCTCCCACCCACCTCGTCACGAATGTTGCGGAGATGCAAACACTGAGCAATCGTGTGGTTCGATTGTGGAAGACGATTTATCCCGACCGACGCATCCGCGCCAAGTGGTGTGGTCCTCCGTTGCGATTTTCGAATCACGTCGTGTCTGGGCTGAAACGACCACTGCTTACGCTTGCACGCCAAAGTGACATACAAGGCTATGCGTTCAGCAGCAAGTCTATCACCGAGAACAAAGAGGGCGTCTTCGAAGTGGACTACAAGAAGGATGCTTCTCTTGTCACACTGCGAGACGCCATCTACAAGAGACGCTCTCAGCTTGCGTCGACGGAGTTGGAACAAAGACGTGGCAACGTCGAATCGCTTTTGACCATGCTCGATGCCGCGGATCGGTGATCGACGTACCGTCGTCCAGGCGATGTGATTCGCGTACGAGAGACGCCATAAAACTCGCCGCTAATGCAAACAAGATCGTATGCCGGTGTAGTGCATGAGTATGGTGTGACTGCGCGCACGGTAGATGGTTTCCATAACTGCCATACGAAAAACGCTCAAAACATCTGCACCTGTCACCCTTTCCAAGCGCGGGGGGTACAAATGCTTCATCTCAAAAGCTCGTGTGCAGTCACGTCGCAAACCCTTTCGTGGCCTTACAAAATGCCTTGAAAGCAAGCTATTTTCCAAAGCGAGCATGCCGCGCGCCAAGTTGCATTCGACAATTAGAGTGCGTGGATGGAAGGGCAAGATGGCGGGTCGGAGACGCGGTGTGGCGGTAGACAAGCAGCTCACGAGTATCGCCAACGGCACAGTAAAAAGCCCTGGCAGTAAAACTCGCTTGCACCAGTTGACGTCTTTGGCTCTTGCCGCCCTCGAAAAGCAAGGGCTGACGCTGGTATGCGCGCAAAGAGGCGTCTGTTCCGCATCCAGTAGCATCGCGACAGCTATCGACCTCGTGTGCATTGAAAAGGGTGTGCAGGCTCTGTGGATCGTCGAAGTCAAGTGTGGCTATCACAACATTCGCACCACCCCAGGCAAACTCAAGGGAAAGGTTGCGTACTTTCGGCAGGCCCTTTCCAGATGCACCGATACAGCGGAGCACCGGCACTTTGCACAACTTGCCAGCACACTACACATGTTTCTACAAGAAGAGCGCACGCTTCGTACGCTTCAAGAGGTTCATGGCGTCTCTAAAATCAAAGGTGCGCTGTTGTACCTGTCGGACACCCAAGTGGACTTTGTCAAGATGGACCGCTGGTGGATCGATCGTGCGACGAGCATCTTGAACGCTATAAGGAAGTGAGACCCTATCGATACGAGGTCTGCGCGCGACATGGACAGACCGTTCAACAACACCGGGATTGTATGGGACACGACCGCGTTGATCGTGTTACTCGCAAGCGCGGTCTTGTCTCTATCCATCGCAGTCGGCGTGCTTTTCTGGTGTTTGTACAAGATGAGGTCCGGTTATCAGCGAACCGACTCGGGATTCACCGAAGCAGCCGAAGCAGCCCAAGAACTCGAGACCGCTACGGCCGCCAAGCAGCAGGTTCTGAGGACCAAGCCAGTTTTGTACGTGGATTCTGGGGCCAAGCGCTCAAAATCCAAGCACTGGAGATACATAGAGCGCACCAGACCACGGCGAGTGACCTGTTTCTCGCTTCACAACGAGTCAAGAGACGCTTCAAGGGTCGTTTTGACGCCGAATGCGTCGGAATTGCGCGTATTCGTGGTAGATCGGTAGGAAGATACGCTGTAAGACAATATGTACTAAACACGCTGTATGTCGCAACGTCTACACGCGTTTGTGTTTTTTGGGGGTCGTCGAGTCCGTCGATTAAAAAATCGTGTCACGATTGTGAGCATGCTGTTAAAAGTAGTATGTGCTTTACATTGTTTCAAAGTTGGTCAGACTATGGGGCATTCTTCTCCGGAGACACCACCCCCTTGAAACATGGGAATATGCCCGTACTGACGACACCAAAGCGGATTCTGGCGCTACACTGTTTTCGAGGGGGGTCCACCCCCCGGGCGATTTTCGGAAAGTGAGCACTTTTTGCCACCCCTGTGCATCCACGGGTTTTTCCAGACGGGTGGGAATACACCATACCATACTCAATTGTTGCACGCGGTCAGACACCTACCCACGACCCTCACAGGCTTTTTATGTATGTAGCTTGGTAATAGTGCACATCGTATTCCCACCCGTCTGGAAAAACCCGCGGATGCACAGGGGTGGCAAAAAGTGCTCACTTTCCGAAAATCGCCCGGGGGGTGGACCCCTCTCGAAAACAGTGTAGCGCCAGAATCCGCTTTGGTGTCGTCAGTACGGGCATATTCCCATGTGCCAAACCTGTACCATCCACCACCCACCTGAGCGGGTGCGGGGGTGGTGCCGCCTCAGGCCACCGAAAGGACAATGTCTGCATTCTCGGACCGACTCGGTCGCGCATTGTGTATCAGTACTAGATGGATGTGGCCTGCATGCACACAGGCACACTTGACTGGCAAACAGCGTGCTGTGTCGTTTTGCGCTGCAAGGTGCGCCATGTCTTCTTGTGACAGCGCTCTGAGCGCGGTTGCTCTCGTGCCCTTGGAGCATTTACTCTGATGCATGCTGAACGCCAGCTTGGTTGTTTGTGAGGACGGAGGTCCGTGGTTGGTTTTCGCAAACCGTTCTATCTTGTCGATGACACCTGTTTGCGTCAATCCGTGCACGCTTTGAAGACAGGCTTTGAATTCGGGCATGGGTGTCGAATTTTGGAATGTGTAGCCCGCTTTCAGCACGCTTTGGATGCAAGCATTCGCAACGACACCCAACGCGTCCAACTGAGATTGGACGTGCTGATTCTGAAGCGCTTTACACAATTCATCGTTTTTAGGTTGCATGGGTGATCACTCGACGTTCTTAATACACAGACCGCCTTTATACTACTGCAGTGTGCAGACGATGCGCGTCAAGCATTCGTGGTGTACAAATCCACTTTGGACGCTGCATGGCTGTACGGACTAGCGCTCTTACAAACGACGATCTTGCACACGCCGCGCTGGGTGTGTCGCTGCAAAGAGACCTAAGTCTTTCCCACATCCTCTACTTGTGGTGCTCTCCAAAGTCGTCGGTGTAAAATGGGCACTGTTTGAGCATGTTGACAAAGTGGTCGAGCGTTGGCTCGACGCTGTCATTCAAGTGCTGTGTGCAGACCATCAGGGTCGTGTTACCGTCGAGTGCGTACTGCACCTGACAGAGAATCATGTTGTTGATGAGGTTGTTGGTGGAAACGTGCGACTTCTGTATCGTCTTGTAGCACTCCATGACCGCTGCTCCGTGCTTGGTGACAATCGGGAAGCAGCGTGACTTGGTCGCGGTCGTCTCCATCGATTCCGTGGCATAATGACCGTGCGTCGGCTGTACGTAGACCCTTGCATCCAGCTGCGGTTTCACGTTGACGTCATCCCATGACGTCACGTGGTGGGCCGCAAAGGCTGGTTCCATGTGGCTCCGCAACATAAAGTAGTCGATCAAGATGACCTGCGAATTCTTCGCGACGATCTGGATGTTGGTGTCGTTGCTCAATCCGTACACACTCCACATGGGAGTGAATTCGTTCACCGTGGCGAGCAGATTTCCTTGGACGGAGCTGTTGTAATCTCGTGGATCGATGTGGTGCCCCGGCAGGTGATGGCTCTTGGCGTGGCTTTTGGGGTAGCCATGGTCGCCATGAGCACGAGCGTCCATGACTCGTGCGCTTTCGCTGCCGGCACTGTTTGCGTCCAAGCGTGGGAGCGGCTTGCGGTGACTGTACGACGCATCTAGGTCTTGTCTTTATATTTGTGCGCACACCCAACAGGAACACTTCTTGCACAACACGACAACTATCGACATTACACACGACGCCACTCTCGCACCGATCGCGTGCAACCTAGACAACTTAGACACCCAAACAGTGTGCTTGCACAATGGCGCGTCTAAGCAGGCTCGTGATCGCAACATCTTGACGCCAGTTGTTCGAACGTCACGACGCTACAATGGCGTCGTAAATCGACATGATCTGCTTGCGCACGGCGTCCACGTCTTGAGAACCGTCGATAATGTGCGCGCGCGACGAGTCGGTGTGTTCCATCATCGCCGTGTGGCCACTCTCGATGCTCTTCATGTAGCCAACGTCGATGTTCTTCTCGCACTCTCGGTTGCGGAGGGCGATGCGACTTATCGCGCAGTCCACTGCAACGTCGAGCAAAATCTTGTGCTTGACGATGTTGGACGGAAGCATGCCATGGCTCGACTCGTAGCAAAGCTCGTACGCGTCGGCGTTGGCACCTTCGGCGAGTAGGTTGGCAGCGAATGCGTACTTGTCGGCGCTCGTCGAGCGTTCGCAAAAGATGACCTTGGGTCTCGGAGTCTGGTTGCAGGTCTTGAGCAGGTTGCTCATGCGCGTGAAGAGCGCCACCAGTTGGAACGCGGCAGGCGAGAGCAACTCTTGAGAAAGCATGCCCTTGTTGGCATCCATGTACGACTTGCCCTTGTAAAAGGCCGTCAGCAGACCATACTTCTCCCAGTCGACGAGCGGCTCGTCGCAAAAGCAGACGCGTTCGTCGTCTGCAAAGTGCTTGCGCAGCGCGTCGAGCTGCGTGGATTTGCCACTTCCAATGGTGCCGTCAATCTCGACGACGTGAATTGGTGGCAGATGCTCGGCGAGCACCGTGCTTGCAGCGCTGTTGTGCTCCGACGAGTCGTCGTCCTTGGCGGGAGCGGGCGCGCCGTCGGAAGACGTCTTGCGCGAGCGCTTGCGAGGGTTGGGAGACGACGCGACATGGTCGTTGTCGTCGACGGCAGCCTTCACGGCCATATCGTCGGTCGAGGTGTCCATCGACGCAGCTTCGTGTGCGGGTGCACCAACCGGTTCCGTGGAACGATCGCTCGTGGCCGTGTCGTCAGATCCAGCGACAGCGGGTTGCTCCATGGGGTCCATTGGGTCCGGGTGTAGTGCTCGGTTTGTGAATGCGTTTGCGAGCAAGGCGCTTGCAAACAGTCCTTCGCTTCAGCCATGAGCTGCACCCGGCATGTTTAGCTTTCTCAAAAACGATGCGGCCAGCGTGGGTTTAAGTATTGATTATGTTACAAGCGCTCGCAACATCGACTCGCCGCGTTCAACACTCCGCTTACGCTCATGCTATACGCCAATCGTTACAGCCATTACGCATACATGGCCAACCCTATTTGCATCGTATTGACAGTATGACGCAATACGCTCGCGCAAGAGCGCCCAAAACTTGTGAAACAAACTTTAGAGCGTCAAATCAAGACGAAAGAGCAGCTAAAGCGTCGATTTACCGCAACCCCGTCCAAAGAATTCGAAATTCGAAGGTCGTCAACCGGTTCGAAACAATCTCGAACGCAATCGATAACTCTGCACTTGCCATGGCCCCAATCTCGCGGCAAATCTCGTGCCCTCGTGACGTCGCGTGCCGTTGTCGTTACACATGCACTGCTGATTCGTTTTCCGCGTCGTGATTCGCGGTCTGTCCAGGTCTCGTCTCAAAGCGAGCACTTTCGAATCACAGACAACCAACAAAGCGAACGCGAACACAGAACCCCCAAAGCACACAAGACCATGTCGGACTGCGAACACGAACCAATGCACTGCGACGACGAGACAAACAACGCACTCATGATGTCCAAGAAGAAGAAGAAGCGATCGTCGGCCGACGACGACTCGACGAAGAAGCGCAAGCAGCGCGCGCGCAGCGACTCCGAGTCGTCCGGATCCGAGTCGGACGACGACGCGCGCAGCAAGAAGGACGGCAAGCAGGCAAACAAGTCGACGGACGGGCTCAAACAGGGCAAGATCCAGTTTGCGCCAAGTTCCGGTACAAGCAAGTCGCACAAGGATGGCAAGGGCAAGTCGTCGTCCGCCAAGCGCGCCAAGGCCGACTCCGACTCCGACTCCGAGTCGGACGACGACGACTTGACCAAGCAATCGAGTAAAGCGCCGGTCAAAGACGATACGATGTCCAAGAAGCCCGATCAAAGCGACTCCGACTCCGACTCCGACTCCGACGACAAGCCCAAGTCCAAGTCGACTCCCCGCAAGGCCCCGCGCGCACAGATCAAGCGCAAGAACATGAAGATTGCCAACGAGCTCATCTCCGAGTCTGGCCAAGAGATTGGCTGCGAAGAGAAGACATTCACGCCGTGTGGTCGTGCACTGTTGGCCAAGCAACACATTGAATCGCAGCGTTGCATGACTGGTTCGCGCCCTCAGGCCAAGCTTGCCAGCAACATGATTTCGCTCTTTGATACCTTCAAGCACGAAGTCTACAAGACGAATACGCAGCCCTTTGAGCCTACGATGGCAAACAACACGTTGCTGCTTTTGCCGCGTGCTCTTTCCGTCTACAACACAACGTCGATCATGACGGGCTTCCTCAAGTCGGACGACGGCAAATACCGACCCATCGTGCTGACGACCGTCAAGCGCACGCGCGCGCACGCCATCAAGTCGTGGGAAGAGTCGATGGTTACCGAGCTGCCATCGAGCGTTTACGACGACATCATTTGCTCGTCGAGCGTGGTCGAAGGCAACTGCAGCTGGCTGGTGGGCTGTCAGTACCCGATGCTCATCCACTTGATCATGCAGCACTTCAAGGTCGTCGAGTGCATCGACGCCGAAAACGAAAAGGATATCTTGTCTTACATGGGCTCCAACGCGAAGAAAATGGCCAAGAACGCTCTCTTGTTGCACATGAACGTCTGCATCGACCCGGAGAACATGACCACGGTCGACGACATCATCACGCGTCGCCAATTTGTCATGTTTGGTGGCATGACGCAAGAGCAGGGCAGCGCGTGCATCTTTGACGTGCTCAAACCCACCGACTTTGCCAACAATGAAGCCTTCTACGCCAACGTCGCCGAGCCGTACAATGCTTGGAAGCGCGCGCACAACAAGACACTGCTTCCGATCCAGGGAGAGTGGTTTGAACGCGTCACCAACAGCCTGTCGCGCAACGTGGACGACGTGGCATTTGCAACCATCAGCTCGCGCAAGCATTTCATCAAGTGGATGAACAACTTTTTTGCGCTGTCGGTGGCTGCGTTCAAAAAGGACGACGAGCAGCTCATGGACCTCTTCTTGTCCAAGATGGTCGAGCTGGAGCAAGAGACGGGCGCCATCCCTTTGGCGTATGCAAAGAAGCCTCCAGGCAAGGCAGGCAACTCCAAGTCCGCTTCAGCCAGCGAGACACCCGACAAGCACCAGGGTTCAAGCAAAGGCAAGGGCAGTGCTACGGACAAGCCCGACAAGCACTCGACGAAGCGTGTCAAAGACAGCCAAGACGTTGCCGGCAAGACCGAGCAGCGTCGCAAGCGCGAAGAGCAGCAGGCGCGCGAGATGGCCAAAGCCTTGATGCCCAAGACGATCACCAAGTCCTGCGACACCGACGACGACTCTGGCGAAGACATCGAATCCGAGACCGAGATGGACCGCAAGCGCGCTGCCAAGAAGAAGAAGAAGGCCGCGCGCAAGGCCAAGTCGTCCAAGTCGTCCAAGTCCAAGAAGCGCGACTCCGACGACGAATCGGAGTCGGAAAACGAGTCGGACGACGATGACTCTGAGTCATCCTACCAAGACGAGTCCGAAGAAGAGTCGGACGACGACGATTCGGAAGACGAAGCACCCGACAATGAGTCGGACGACGACGACGATGCCCGCAAGTCGAAAACGAAGCAGAAGACCGTCACGGTGACCAAGACCACCGTCGCGCCGATGGCTTGCAGCGTGTCTGCTTCTACCGACGAATCGGTCAAGCAATTCTCCAGCGAGTTTGTGCAGACCATGAGCGTCGCCAAGGACATGTTGCTTGGAGAAGCACCTTCCGGATCCAAGGACGCGCAGGACGAGCTCACCAAGGACTTTGTGGATGTGGAGCGCTCTTTCTGCAACGCGTCGTCCGACAAGAATACATTGGCGTTTGCAACCGCCACTCGCAGCCTCATCAACAAGTTGGTGCTGCTGTCATCCGGTGTGTTCAAGCAGCAAGGAGTCGACGACGAGAAGATCAAAAAGGTCTTTTGTCTCAGCGACTCGTACGCACAGACCGCCGGTGCGCAGTATACGTTGCTGCACACCTCCGAGCAGATTGCTCAGATGGCCAAATCGCTTCTGGAGACGTCCAAGGCGCTTCAAGTGGTCAACGACAATGCCAAGCAGATTTACGAGCACGCACTCGGCGACGACGATACACCGGATGTCGACATGACCAAGCGAGACGGCAGCCAAGGCAACGACGACGCACAGACTACTGAAGACAAGAAGGATGAGCGTGACGATCAAGAAGATCATGATTGACTGGCGAACACGGCCAGCGAGTTGCGCCGAGAATGCAACAATGCAGCAAGGGTAGCCGATTGGGCACAGATTGTCTCAAACGAGACGCATCGAGCCGACATTGATCACAACCGACCTGTTCTTTGGGATTGGGGAAGGGAATAGCATATGACATCGTGCAATAGACGAAGCGCACGGGTACACTCGCGAAACATGCAATGTGCACTGCGACTCCAATACAGTTAGGAAGATTGGTCTGTTTGTTTTGGGGCGTGTCCAACTGATATGAGTGCTGTATGTTACAAAAACGTGTAAGTCGTGGTAAACAACGCACACAGTATTTGGCATGGGTTAACGGCATACCACCGTGTTTGTTTGCTACGCTCACAAATGCACACACACACACACACACACACACGCCTGCGTATCAGTTTGAGAGGATGTTATGGAGGATGAAAGGTCAGGCGACCGTGCGTGCCCTGTGGGGAGAGAAATAGATTAGGGCGCGAAGCCACGCCG
>Ga0228674_1001835_pt1 | contig 12295 bp, 12 predicted proteins | sample 1D_rmetaG_FD_189054 | JGI IMG/M metagenome (GOLD analysis project Ga0228674, IMG submission 189054) | Seawater microbial communities from Monterey Bay, California, United States - 1D_r | ecosystem: Environmental > Aquatic > Marine > Coastal | place: USA: California | collected 2016-09-26
TTATTGTAGTGCAAATATACAAAGTTAGATTAGTCTAATAATTTCATGTTAGGGAATATGTTATTTTTGTTGAAAAAGCCAAAATGCCTACTCAGACGAAGGAGAATTATCTTAAAGCCTTGTATCACTTAGATCAAAAAAGTGATAAGATTTCATTAACTGATCTTAGTAAAAAGATGGGGGTAAGTGCTCCTACGGTTAATGATATGGTGAAGAAGCTCCAGAAACAAGGTTGGGTAGATTATCAAAAGTATAAACCATTGAAGATTACCAATGAAGGTAAGTTAGTAGCTGGGTTGATTATTCGTAAGCATAGATTGACTGAAATGTTCTTAACTCAGATTATGAGTTTTGGGTGGGAAGAGGTACATGATATTGCTGAAGAAATGGAACATTTAAAGACTCCAAAACTATTTGAAAGGATGGATGAGCTTTTAGGTTTTCCTACTGAAGATCCTCATGGTTCTCCTATTCCAGATAAGGAAGGTGTTTTTCACAGTAGCAATTATCAGCGTTTGATCAATATTGAACCAGGTAAAAGTGTAGTGATTAAAGCACTTGAAAATTCATCTGTTGATTTTCTTCAATTCCTAAATAAAAAGAACATTCAATTAGGAACAAAGCTAACCATTCATAGTGTTGAAAGCTTTGACCAAACCTACACAGTCAGTTATGCAGATCATGAAAATATCAGCCTAAGCGAAACGGTTTGTGGTAGGTTGTTAGTAGAAGAACTTTAGTCTATTACCTTTTCAATATTCGTATTAACAAAAAGTACATCTCCAATTTCGTCGTATCCTAAGAATAGCTCTGTATGCTTTCCTTTAACTGATTCGGTATTAAATCCAAGTGCAGTTAAATCGGCAGTATTTGATCTTTGATTGATAACTTCCTTCAGATTTAAGTCTGATTGGTATCCGATTACCTCAATGTTATTTGCTGAGATAGGAAGACGACCAGAAGCAATCAAAGCTTTGATTTCATTAATTCCTTGAGTTTTTTCATCGTCAGGGAAAACAGCAAAAATGCTAATCTCTGCATCTTTCCAGTCTTTATGACCCATTATAATGTAGCTCATAAGAATCATCAAGTTTGCGTTCACAAAATCCTGATGCGTAATCCAAATATGAATTTTCTGTTTATAGCCAAATGATTTCTTTGAACTACCTAGAATACAAACGTCAAACTCTGCACTTTTAATTAGTCCGAAATTATCAGCGATATCAGATAATCCATCAGGGTTGTTTTTGTCGAATTCAAACATCAACATGTTATTGTCTTTTCCTGAGATACCAGGAAGTTGAATGATTTGAGCAATTGCAGAAGTATAGGAAGGTGAGATTAACGTATCTAGATACACATTAGAACGACTTATACCAGCCATTTTAATCAATTTCTTTAAAGCAGTATCAGCTTCTTTCGTTGTCTCTTTTGAAAAGTAACCATTAATGAAGTGGATGTATGTCCCGAATCCATAGCGATGAGATATCCATTTCATCATTTCGAATGAAGAGAATCGTTGAAATGAATTACTAGAAATACAAACTACTGAAGGCCTCCAGCTTTCTTCAGCACTTTCTTTACTTGATTTCTGTAGGAAAACCTGTAATGATCTTGATATCTGGAAGATAACTCCTTGAAACATTACCGCAATACCGTGCTTTTCTTTTGTGTATTTACCTAGAACGAAGTAGATAAGTAGCATGATTCCGGCAGCTATTAAAGCATATTTAGGATTCATGTATACCATTAATGCTCCACATAAAATAGCACCAGCTAAAGACACATACCATCTTGATTTAAAAGAAGGTCTGTATGCTGGGTCAGCAGAGAAGTGTTGTAAAAATGAGATCAAACAGATAGACCCGTACGTAACCATGAAGAACATAGAAATGATTTCTGCAACAACATTTACGTCACCAATCCAAACAAAAATGACTGCTATAATACTAGTTACAATACCAGCATTTAAAGGTTCATTTTTCTTTGATTTAGAAAGGAAGGTATTTGCCTTCATGTTAGGAAGGACTTTGTCATTACCCAATGCTTGCAGTGTTCTAGGAGCAACCATGAAAGATCCTAAAGCTGATGATATAGTAGCAGCGGCAAGTCCAACAAGGACTAATGGTCCCCAAAGACTGATGTCAGCCATAACAAGTTGATTGCTATCTAAGTCTTCCGGACTTGCAGAAACAGCCAGTTTATAAGCTATGAAAATGTATATCACCATTCCTGTTAAGGTTGCTGCAAGCGTTCCAATAGGAATTGATTTTTTAGGGTCTTTTAGGTCTCCTGATAAACCTACACCAGCAGTCATTCCTGTAAAGGCAGGGAAACAAATGGCAAAGACTTTAAAGAAGGAGTCTCCACCTTCCACTTTATTGTTTAGCAGAGACATGTTAAAGTCTGGTGCTGTATCTGGACTACCAAAAAAGAAAGCCAGTAAAGCCAGACCTAAAATAACTACAACAAAGTACAAAGCCTTCATTCCAATATCAGCACCTTTCGTAAGCATCAATGCTATAAGTAATCCTAGAGCAGGTAATGTGATTAGTCTTTTATTATAAATGTAGTATCCGTATTCCCAATCAATCCATTCAATTAATGGATCAAATGCTTCTCCAAGAGCAACAATATAAAAGGCTACAGATATGGCTTGTGATAAATAAAGAGCAATTCCAATTGATGCTCCAATGTGTAATCCGAATGATCTTGAGATGATGTAGTACTCTCCACCTCCTTCAACCTTTTGGTTTGTTGCAATTTCAGCTAGACTCAATGCGGTAGGAATAGTTACCATGTGAGCAATAAATATCATTCCAACAGTCATGTAAAAACCAAGGTTACCCACAGCATAACCAAATCTCAAGAACATGATTGCACCTAAGATGGTCGAAATGGCTGTTAAAAAAACAGGAGCCGTACCGAAATTTGCTTTTGCCTTTTGGAGTAATTCTGTCATTCTCTCAATTTGAACCAAAAATAGTTAATAATAATGTTGGTAAAGAAATGGAAAGCATTTCGATTATGTATGTAAGCTATTTATTTTTATTGTCAAATTCGAATTTATGATCAAAGAGATAATTGAAATAGCTAAAAATGCAGGGGATGCGATTTTAGAAATATATAAAGATGCTGATTTATCAAACGTAGTGGACTTCAAAGGAGATGATTCTCCATTGACATTAGCTGACAATGCTTCGAATGATGTGATTGTGAAAGCATTAGAGAATCAGTTTCCTGATATTCCGGTGATGTCTGAGGAAATGGCTCAAGCGCCTTATGAGACTAGAAAGAATTGGTCAAAGTTTTTCTGCGTAGATCCTTTAGATGGAACAAAGGAGTTTATCAAAAAGAATGGAGAATTCACTGTTAACATCGCTTTGATTGAAAATGGTTTGCCAGTTTTGGGTGTAATCTACGTTCCTGTAACTGATGTAACATACGCTGGATCTTCAGCAGGGGCAATTAAAATTGAAGGAGATATGGAAGTTAAGATCCAGATAAATAATAAATCTTCAGAAAGAATTGCGGTGAGATCTAAATCTCATGCCGCAGCAGAAGAAGAGGTATTACTAGAGAAGTACAATGTTACAGACACCATCTCAGTTGGTAGCTCTTTGAAGTTTTGTATGGTTGCAGAGGGTAAAGCGGATATCTATTATCGTCACGGACCTACCATGGAATGGGATACTGCAGCAGGACAAGCAGTGGTTCAAGCAGCAGGAGGAAAGGTTTATCAAGGAGATCAAGAAAATGATTTGTTCACTTACAATAAGGAGAATCTTTTAAATGGAAGTTTCTTAGTGTTAGGGTTTTAATTACTAAATTGATAAGATGAAAAGCATAGTATTAGGAGGTTTTATTACTTTGAGTTTATTGGCTTGTTCTGATGACGACAGCCTTAATTCTGGAGGAACAGATGATTCTACGGATAATTCAGGAGATACAAATAGTGATTGTGTAGCTCAATACGAAGTAGATCAAACGCGTGGAGCTTGTGATGAAACATTATCTTGGTCTAGTTCTTTTTCATCAGTTGAGCAGAATGGGAATAGGGTAATTACTGCTAATTCGATTCCTGATCATATGGTTGGATTATTTGGAAACAGTCAAGGAGCTTTAAATCCAAATGCAATTTCAGAGCAATCTGAATCTTACACGATTGATTTAGACCCGAGTGAGGCGAGCTCATTTACTCCTTTATTATCAACTACGGGTACAGGGCCAAATGCTGGACCTCAATATGCTTTTGGAATTTTGTTTAGTGGTGTGGAGTTAGATCCTGTAGCTGCTGAGCCATTTCCGCATGAAGGGATGTTTGCAGCTGATGTTAATTGGGAATGGAATTTAGAAGCTTTAAATGTGAACTTAGGTTTGGATTGTAATAGTGCACATGTTCAACCAACTGGGAAATATCATTATCACGGTAAACCTACACTGTATTTAGAGTCTTTAAATATTTCTACAACAATAATGACTTTGATTGGTTATGCTGCGGATGGGTTTCCAATCTATTATAAATACGCTTACAGTACATCAAGTGATGCAAATTCAAATGTGGTGGAAATGACTTCAAGTTATCAGTTGAAATCTGGTGATCGTCCTGGCGATGGAGAAACAGCTCCATGTGGATCTTATGACGGAGTATATTCGAATGATTATGAGTTTGTTTCTGGATTGGGAGATTTAGATGAGGCGAATGGTAGAAATGGAGTGACTCCAGAGTATCCAAACGGAACATATTACTACATCATAACAGATGCTTTTCCTAGCATCCCGAGATATTTCAGAGGTACACCAAGTGAAGATTTTAAAATAGGAGCTTAAGTGAAGGTTTTTTGGCTTTTCATATTGACTTCTTTTATCTCATTCGGACATGAGGACGACGAAGCTTACTACACTATTCAACAAGACGGTAATAAGGTTCAAGTTCAGGCTACTTTTCCATGGACCTTAAGAAATGAATTATTGGATTTTGATGAGAGTTTGGTAAATGCACAGAGTCAGGAGTCTTTTGTAAATGTATTAAACGATTATGTCGCACAAAAATTTAAATTCTATTCTGCATCTGATAGCTCCGAATTGTTAGATATAATTGAAAAACCTACCATTGGGTTTAGCTCAGCTGATTTTGAGTTCAATTTTGAATTGAAAGGAATAGTTGAGTCGTTTAAGAATGAAATGATGTTGAATGTTTATCCAAAACAACAAAACATCCATACCTTCTTAAACTCCACTTTCGTTTCTGCAGATAGTCTTTTAATCAGTAGTAGACAGTTGCCTAAGATTTACTTAAAGCCTGAGGAAAAGCGTAAGCAAAATTTCTATTGGGTTGTTGGAGTTGTGGTGTCATTTGGTATTGCGATTTACCAATCGAAAAAGAAAAAAACTAGTACTGACTAGACTTAATTTGTCTTTTCATTTCCTTAGCTTTCTTTTTATAGAATCCTCCCGAATCAATGATAATATCAAGAAGATTGATAGTCTGTGCAATTTCACCTTTTTTGTAATGAGATTTAGCTAAATACCATTCAGCTTCTTGTAAAAACACATTGATATTGTCTTCTGCAACAGCTTGTAAAAGCTCAATAGTTCTATCATAATCTTTCAATTTATAACAGCTTAAGGCACTATAGAATTTAGCATTTAAGTCTTCAGGATAATGACTTAATACTTTGTCAAAGTGATGAATAGCTAAGTAGTAATCTCTGATGTAGAAAGCTTCCAGACCTGCCTGTAAAACATCATCAACGCTCAACTGCTTTGCATTCTTTTTTATTAATTGTTGCTCTTCCGTTGAAGCGTACTCAGATTGTAATCCTTCAATAGGCTTTCTTTCTTTTAAATATTGATTAAAGTAGTCAACTACCTTAAACTGAAGAATGTACTTTACAGGATGGTTCTCCATTATCTTAAGTTTCCTTGGAACAAAATGAATCTTAGGAGATTTTATTTTAGGGAGAATAATGATTTTTCTTTCTAATCTTTCCTTTTTGTCCTGCACACTAGGGGTAAAATCGATAGCTTCAGTCAGAGAAACAGTAGATTCTGAATGTTCACTTAAAGTTTGTTTAATGGCTTTTATTTCAATCGCCTTTTTTGTTCGGATTTCATTAAGTACATAGTCTTCAGTGAAAGGAGATGCAACTTTATGTTTTACTTCAGTTTGGGCAAAGAATAGAAAGGCAATTATCCCTAATGATGATAGAATAAAGGCAACGGTTTGACTTATGTTTGTTGAGTCCTTAAAATGGCTTTTACTGGCTATGCTTTTTAAATGATCCCAATCTATTTTCCCTAATGAATCGGATCCTTGGAGATCACCAATTTCATCACCAAATTCATCCAGGCTAATCCATTTCTCAACCTTATAATGATCTGAAGCATTTAGCTCTCCGGAAAAATACTTTTGCAGCATATCTGCATCAGGATTCCAGTCAGAATTATTTGATTTTATATGTTGATAGAGCTCCTTCATGCTTTATTCATACAGATTTTTAAATTCCTTTTTGCATTTTGCAGGTAGGATTTAATGTTTTTAAATGAGAAGCCAGTTTCACTTTCGATTTCTTGATACTTCATTCCTTTCTTAAAGAACATTTGAACACATTCTCTTTGTTCTTGACTTAACTGAGCCATACAATAATCTAATCGTTCAAATTCCTCTTCTTCTTTATCGAAGTCTTTTACCTCTTCTGTTTCCACAAACTTGTCTTCAAACTCAACAGATATAGATTTTCGATCTCTTAAATACATTAGACATGCATTTCTACTTACCTGCATTAGCCAAGATTTAAAGTTTTTAATATCGAACCTAAAAACATCTTTCATAACCTTGATAAATATGTCAGTGGTTAAATCTTGAGCTTGAGCATTGTCCTTTGCGTACTTCATGCAAACCAAATAAACGAGATGATAATATTTTTTATAAAGCTCACTAAAAGCTTTATCATCTTTATTCGTTATATATTTATGCAAAAGTTCTTTATCAGACATTTAGTGCCGTTTGTTTAAGAAGATGCAATAACCTAAAAAATTCCACAAATGAAAAAACATATTTTATTAATTGCTCTTTTGATTAGTTCTGCAGCCATCGTTAATGCACAGGAAACAGATATTGATGATTATGATTTTCATACTGAATCAAGAGGGAAGAGCAAAGGGAATTGGTTTCCAAATGTTCAAGGTTTGAAGCTGAAGTATGGTAATGCATTCAATAATGATGATTATTCTGTTTTTTCAAATCAGTTAAGTGAATCGCATAATTTAGAATCAAGCCATTTTACAAAAGCTTTCGGTTTAGAACTATGGGTGATGAAGGGTTTTGGATTTGAATATGGATCTAATAGATTAAAAGAGACAACTTACTCTAGTTTGAATGAAAATTTAAGCATTTCTTCGAACTGGAATACATTTGCTATTCACAAAGCATTATTATATAAGAAGAAGTTTTTGAGCTCTATTGGGGTGGCATATATGAATAGAAATACGAGTTTCTTTTTAAGTGATGCGAATCCAGTAAATCCAACAGATATTTTTAGTGGAAATTATAATAGTACTAAGATTTCAGAAATTAGAAGTGAAATAGGCATTTCCTTAGCTTTTAATTATACAGTGGTGGGGAAGAGATTGGAAGGATTTACTTTTTATCTAAAACCATCTTTGGTTTTGCCGATTGGAGAGAGTGACTTCGATAGTCTGGGTAATAATCTCGTAGGAGTTCAAAGCAACCAGAATCCATATTTGACAGTTGATTTTGGACTTGGATTAGGTGTTATGAAAAGAAGAAGATTGGATCGAGGTCTTCGATTCTAAATTAAAGCGTTTAGAGGCCCATTATTGAATCTATTAACATAGACTTCATTTTACATTGACTATCTAATAACCAATAGGCTTATTATACTGCTTAGATTTGTGTTGTAATAAGATGCAGATGAAAGTGGTAATTATAGATGATGAGCAGGATGTCCTGGATTTGGTCAAGTATTATTTTGATCAGAAAGGAGTAGAGGTGTTTTCATTTGTAAAGAGTGAGGAAGGTATTCAAGCAATCAAAGAAATTAAGCCAGATATTGTTATTACAGATTGGCTAATGCCAGTATTTGATGGTAAGGAAATATTGACTAGGTTAAAAGCAGATCAGGATACACAGCATATTCCAGTAATTATGCTTAGTTGCATGACTGACTTTATGGAAATAAGTTCGCTATTCTCTATTGGTTTAGCTGATTATTTAGTGAAGCCTATCAATATGAAAAGGTTGTTTGATATTGTAATAGACCATCATCAGGAAAGCTTAATAGCTTAAAAAAAGAAAGTCGTTCTTCATAGTTATAGATCAATCGATCAAGTTAGGTTAGAAGAGGCTGTCTCGTTGAGATGGCCTTTTTGTTGTCCTAAAATCTACCTATAACTTTAAGATTGATTAATCGATTGGTTAAGAAGTTTGGAACTGCATAACGGTTGCTGTAAACATCGTCAACCCAGAAGTAGGAGATCGTATTTTGAATGGCAAGAAGATTAAAGACTTCAAACTTAATACTGAAATTATGGAAAGGCTTGAAGATAGAAGCGTTGGAGATTGGTTTCAATCCTGTTCGACCAACAAACTTTGCATTTTCTACAATTTGATAAGCGAAACCAATATCAACTCTTCTGTACGCTGGCATTCGATATGTATGCAGTGCTTTAGGGGTATTAGGTGCTCCAAAAGGTAAACGGCTTCCGTAGATTAAGTTTAAGTGTACGGTAAGTGCTGGTAATTTAGGCATGTGATCAGAAAAGAATATTCCAAAGTTGACTCTTTGATCGGTAGGACGAGGAATAAATCCTGGTGAAAATAAGGTGCTATCACCCAAGCCTGCAGAGTTAACAATGCTAGTGTCTCCATCTGGGTTGTGGTATAAGTAATAATCGTCATTACTTATGTTTTCTTCTGTTTTTAATACGCCAATCGAAAACCAAGAATCCATTCCTGGAATAAATTCTCCGTAAACTTTAGACTCAATTCCAGCGGTATATCCTTTTGAACTATTTTCAGCATAATAGCGAATTCTCACATTATCTACTTCGTATGGAATTAAGTTGTATAAATGCTTGTAATACATACTTGCTGTCCATTTGAAGTCTTTGTTCCACATTTGGAAATAGTATTCAGAACTTGCAACGAAGTGAATAGAAGACTGAGCTCTTATATCAGGGTTTACTTGTCCTTGTAAGTTTCTTAATTCACGGTAGAAAGGAGGTTGTTGGTAGGAACCAACTGAAAAACGGAGACTCCAAAATAAGGAGTCATTTTTTAAAGAAGGACTAAAGGTAAAGCTTGCTCTTGGACTCAAAATCGTTTGATTGTTGTAATCCCAGTGATTAGCTCTAAGTCCAAAAGTTAAAAAGTTTCCTTTACTAAACTCATGTTCCCATTCTGCAAAAGCCATTAATCGATTAGATCGAAGAGCGACTTTACTTTGAATGGATTCGGATAAGATTAAATCGTTGTTATCAGCTAAAGGAAGCGAGTATCCAGCAGAGTCTAAAAGCGTCCATTCATTGATCTTATCATTGATTTCCTCATGTTGTGCATTTACCCCCCATATTAAATGATCCTTTTCAAAGTGATTAGTTCCTTTTATAGAAAGAGAACTTACGCTGGCATCTAAGAAATTACGTGAATGATCCAATAAAGCCCCTGTTCCTATAGTATAGGTTGTTTCTCCAAAGTTGTCTTGACCAAAATTTGTTTCTAAGTCACTTAAGAAATATTCACCTGCTATATCAAAAGTTTCTTCTTCGACTGTTTGAAAAGCAGAGGCAATAATTTTTAAAGTGAATCGCTCATTAATTATATGGTCAGAACTTACAGCGCCAAAGTAAGTGGTAAATCGATCTCTTTCTTGTCCGTCAAAATAAACTCTCAAATTAATTGCTTGCTGAAACATTCCAAAGTTGGTGGATCTTGACTCTGGACGCATATTGAATTGATTGTCTGAAACATTACCTAAAAAAGAGATTTTCCAGTTACCCCTTATTTGGTAGTTTAAAAAAGTTTGAAAATCTAAAAACTGTGGAGTGTATTCACCATCCGTATCCAATCCTCCAAGCAGATAAGCATTGGATTTGTATCGAGCTCCAAAAATGTAGTTGAATCGTTTAGATTCTGATGCATTTTCAAAATGTAATCGACCTCCTAATAAGCTTGCAGAAAAAGATCCGGCAAGACTATCTGGTGTTTTGTATTTGATATCCAGGACTGAAGAAAGTTTATCTCCATATTTCGCGCTAAATCCTCCTGCAGAAAAGTTTATGTTTTCAATCAAATCAGGGTTAACGAAACTAAGTCCCTCTTGTCGACCAGATCTTACCAAAAACGGACGATAAATTTGGATGTCGTTTACATAGACTAAGTTTTCATCGAAATTCCCACCTCGTACAGAGTATTGTGAACTAAACTCATTGTTTTGACTAACACTTGGTTCAGTGAATAAAACAGCCTCAGCGTTATCGTTACTTAAGCTTTGGTTTAAATGTTTTTTGTCTATTTGAATTTCTCCTTTATTGACTTTCTTTTTCGGAGCTCGTATAATAACGGTTCCAAGGTTTTGGCTTTTATTACTTAATTGAAACGTTAAATACTTCTTTTCTTTAGGATTTAACTTGATGCTTTGTGAAAGAGCTTGATGTGAAATATGACTTACAAATACTTGAAGAGCTTTGTTTGCATCAGCTTCCAGGGAGAATTTCCCTTTTTTAGTACTAATCGTTTGATTTATTACTTGACCTTTGTAAAGAATTTCTATTCGTGCATCAGGCAGAGGAGTGGAGTCATTACTTAATATTATTCCTTGAACCAGTCCTGTTTGTCCGAAAGACAATAAGAATCCTGTTAATAGAAGAAAAGTAATTAAGTATCTCATTATTCTTTAAAATCTCCATTTCTCCATGAAGAAATGAATTCAGCCCAAGCACCAGGGTTTAACAAATTGTTTGGTGGAATTTGTCCGATGTAGTATAACTTACTTTGGTATTCCTTCATTTGGAACTTGTAGCTTAAACTAGCATCAGGTGTTTGACTTATGTTTGGATCAATTTGAGCAATTTTTTCAAGGTTGTCTTGTGCTCTGTCTAGGTCAGATTTGGGAACTTTAATATCCTTAAAAATCTTTTTGAACTGATCGTAGGTTGGCCAAGGTTTGATTGTTAATTCATCCAGCTTAACTGTGTCAGGCTCAATAATGTGAATTAACGAGTAATTACTCAAATTTAAAGTGTCAGGTAATTTATAAGCTGAATTTTTATAACCAATTGATGTAAAAACTAGTGAATCACCAGGGTGTGCAGGAAAAGAGAAGAATCCTGAGTACGATGTTATGTGTCCTTTATGTGAACTCACGTTATAGACATTTGCGTAAGAGACAGCTTGTAAAGAGTCTCCAGAAACCAATACACCAGATAACTGAATAACATCATCCTTATCTAATTGATCTTGAGCAGATAGATTAGTAAGAAATAGTAGACTTAAAATAGTGATAACAGTTCTCATATGTGTAAAGTTACTATAAAACTCTAATTGAAGCTCTTAGCTGCGTTCAATAAAACGGAAGTTTAAGCGGATTATTACAGAACAACAAAACTCACATTTTCATGTTGATATCTATAGGAGTGTAAACTGAATTTAGAAAAAGATTCATCCGTAAATTATGGATGTAAGTCGATTGAATTGAGTGTTTAATCGATGGAATAAAGAATCAGGTAAAAAACTAAGGTAAATTAAGGGTAGAAAATTGGGGGGTATGGAAAAGCAAGAAAAGTCGTTGAGAGAGAAGTTACATGCTTTGGGAAAGAGTTATTTGAAGGAGTTTTTAGTAGATTATGACTTCATGTATTTAAAAACCATGAAACATCAATTAAACCACGTGTTTAGTGGGAAGATTCAGGTTGAAACGTTTTTGTCTGGAGCAGATTGTTTAGAATCAATGCATTTGAATCCAGATGTTGTGGTTATCGATCACTTTTTAGATGAAGACGATAAGGGGATGACAGGTTTAGATTACTTGAATAAGATTAAGAAAGGATTCAAGGAAGTTGAAGTTATTATGATATCAGCAACCAATGACATCCGATTAGCAGCATACTCACTTCGTAAAGGAGCTATAGGTTTTGTAGATAAAAGCAAGAATGCAATGTCAAGCTTGCTACAAAATATTCAGAAAGCAATCTATAAGATGGCTTAGAATAAAGAAAATAAAGACACTAAAAATTTCAGAATTGTTTTAGGTGCAAGGATTGGAGTGATCTT
>Ga0228674_1001838_pt1 | contig 12287 bp, 9 predicted proteins | sample 1D_rmetaG_FD_189054 | JGI IMG/M metagenome (GOLD analysis project Ga0228674, IMG submission 189054) | Seawater microbial communities from Monterey Bay, California, United States - 1D_r | ecosystem: Environmental > Aquatic > Marine > Coastal | place: USA: California | collected 2016-09-26
TGCCTTTCCTATCCAACGGGCTTTGCGTGCTAAGTCGTTGGATCAGATAGAGATGATAAATCCGGAGCAGTTCTCAACGCGCAGTCAAGATTTAGAGGAGTGTTTTCATGATGCGGGACAATTCTATTGGGCGAGGGCTAGTGCATGGGCAGCTGGAAAATCGATTTTCGAAGGGACGGTAGCCGGTATACCGCTTCCACGATCCCGAGTTCAGGACATCGATACGCCCGAAGATTGGGACCTTGCTGAGGCAATGTTTCGTGCTCTGGGTTTAGGCTAATTTATGCGGTATTATGCAAAAGGCCGTGAACTCCCAATCACAACACGTATTGCCTATTTTATCTATCAAATAGTTTATCATTTTGCACTGCCTCTCGCAGGTATTCTAGCTTTATGGCGTGCGCGAAAAGAGCCGGGTCATATTCAAAATGTAAGCCATCGTTGGGGACTAGGGCCCGTTGGTGCTAAGGGTGGGGTTTGGGTATATGCAGCATCGCTCGGCGAAATGAACGCTGCGCGTCCTTTAGTGCAAGAATTTCTAAACCATGGACACCACGTCCTCTTAACACACCTGTCACCAGCAGGTTTTAATCGAGGCGTACAACAGTTTGGAAATAATCCTCAAGTAACCCACCTTTACATGCCGTTCGATTGTTTCTGGGCAGTGCAGTTGTTTTTAAGACGCGCAAAGCCAGCCTTTGGTATTGTTCTGGAGATTGAAATTTGGCCCTCAATGTTAATCGAAGCGGACAGATTGTCCATTCCAATGTTCATGGCGAATGGCAATCTTCTACCCAATCGCATGAAACGTTTGCAAACATGGCGGCGGCATGGACTATATCTATACCGTTTGTTCGATCATATTTTTACTCGCTCACAGGATTATGTTGAGCGCTATATCGCTACCGGGGTGCGTCCTGAGAATATATCTATTGTTGGAGAGTTACGCCTTGATACGCTACCAGATCAAGACCTTTTAGCCTTTGGTCGTAATCTACGACAAACTTGGAATACAACGTTCACCTTCATGATTGCATCATCCGTTAAAGGTGAAGAAGTTATTTTGCAAAAAATCGTCGCTAATTTTCTTCAAGCCGTACCGCAAGCACGTGTAATATGGGTACCGCGCAGCCCACAACGCTTCGATGCCATCGCTGATTTACTGCACTCTTGTGAAATTCCCTATACGCGCCGCAGCCAAATAACTGATAGTATAAAATCAAAAAATAAGGTACTCATAGGGGACACACTTGGTGAAATGGATCTTTACCTTGGACTTGCGGATGTAGTTTTTGTGGGTGCGAGTTTTACCGATATGGGCGGACATAACATTATCGAGCCTTTGTCTGCTGGACGCCCAGTTATTATGGGACCTTCTACCTACGGAATCGATTTTATTGCAAGGCCTGCGCAACAAGCAGGAGTGTTTGAAACATTTGAAACCCCGCAGGCCATATACACCCACCTTCTTGCTTTAAACGAGGATCCACAACATGTTCAGTTGAAGCAAAAAAAGGCTAAAGTGTTTGCGTCATTAAATAGTAATACGGCTAAACTTACTTTTGAAATTATCAGCAAGCATAACAGTTATACAAATGGTTCATGAAAGAAAAAACATACTTCTAATCATGTCACACATGCCAGCGTTCGATTCATGCATACCTTTAATGATCCGCCTTCATAATCGGGCAATGTTGATGTTAAAATTATCGCTAGCCACAGGCTGATAAAAATTGACGCACGGGTTGACCAAACACTAAAAGCATCAGTAGGTGCCTTTTGAGCCAAATTTTTCTTCGTGGTGGAACTTTTTAGCTGCCTGAAAATTGCACGTTTAATTTTTAGTTTAACTCATTCCGAACCAATTGCCTGCGGCGATAAGTTTCGCTTAAGAGATAATTTTATCAAGATCCTAAAAGATTAAATTATTCAGCCTGCAATAGGGCGTTGAGGCTAAGAGCGGGCTTCACTTTGGAATACTGCCACCCCAAGCCTTAAGTTGACGCTCAGCTGCCTGAAAATCATTCATTGTGTCAATGTCATGCGAGCACTCTTCCGGCATTTCAAAACCTACATTATCTTCAAATACTAACCGTTTCTCAGACCAAAATCTCTCTACTGAGATGAAATAAAAAGCGCCGTTTAGTATTAGTGCCTTAGGTAATTCCTGTCGGCGAAGACCCAAGGGCGAAAAAGGCAAAATACGCTCCAATCGACCAAATTCTCCGCTTAAATACATGAGCCAAGGCGACTCAGAGGCCTCACAAACAGACACACAGCCACCTGATCCAAGTCTATCTTGCCAAAGAGCAAATGCCAAATCGAGGTGCTGCGCCGTCCGAAACGGTGAAGTGGGTTGAAGTAGAACTGCACGATCATATTCAGGCTCTGCATCCAACGCATGCGCCATCACATCGACCGAGGTCGCCGTGTCCGAAGCCAGCTCCAAAGGACGCATAAAAGGCACCTCAGCTCCAGCTTCGCGCGCAGCTTGCGCAATTTCATCGCTGTCGGTCGATACCAACACTCGATCTACGCAACGCGCCTCCAAAGCGGCGCGCACCGTCCAAGCGATTAGTGGCCTCCCGCCCAGCGGAAGCAGGTTCTTACGAGGCAAGCCCTTAGAACCGCCGCGCGCCGTAATTACTGCTAGCACACCCTTCGCGTACCTCATTATGCAAACACCGACTCATATTCACCACGAGCACGGTCGAGATCCTCGACCCTGCCGATATCCATCCAATATTCCTTAATCGGAAGGACAGATACCCTGTAGCCCGCCTCCTTTACGCGGCAGATTAAGTCCGGCATATCCAAATTTTCGTTGTACTGGATACACTCAAGGGCAAGCGGCGAAAGCGCGTAAATACCCGTATTAACTAAGTATTTGTGAACTGGTTTTTCCTCCATAGACAACAGGGTGCTTCCGTCAACTTTTAAAACACCATAAGGGACTTGCAGATTAAATTCGCGCGCGCAAATGGTCACCGCGGAGCCGGTCTCAACATGATAATCCATCACGTCACTAAAGGAAATCGTTGTAAGAATATCGCCATTCATCACCATGAAAGACTCCTGGGGGCGTTCTGGCATAAGCGATAGGGCACCTGCAGTTCCCATGCGGTTTGGTTCTTCGATGTAATCGATATTCACTCCAAGGGATGATCCATCGCCAAAATAATCTCGAATTATGTGACCAAGGTAGTTTAGAGAAAGCGTGAAGCGATTGAACCCCTGATCAATAAATCTCTTTATAATACGCTCTATAAGCGGCTTATCACCTATCGGAATCATTGGCTTTGGTATCGTCTCTGTTAAAGGGCGCAGCCGCATTCCAAGACCACCTGCCATTAGTATTACCTGATTAGAACGTGGCACATCATTAATTAACCTATCTCGCGACACCAGCTCCACAAGCCGGCCTTCCAAATCGACAAGGGGAATGTGTTGCAAACACTTTTCTCTCATTATTCGCTGCGCAGACGCAATAGAGGATCCCTTGAGCAAGGTCGTCGGATTGCAATTCATAACCTCTGATACATTAGCGTCTAAGTTCAATCCGCTAAGCAACCCACGACGTACGTCACCGTCTGTGACCGTAGCAATCAAATTACCCCTATCGTCGGTCACTAGCGCAATCTGTATTGCACCTCTGTTGATGATTTCCATCACATGGCGGAGCGACGCATTAACACTCACTGTCCATTCGTTTATGTCAGTCATCACTTAATTCCAAATTATCTAAATTTCACAAGATCAGGTCGGCGGGCGGGCTAAAAGACGCGCAGGGTTTCCTATAACAGTATCGCCCGGCGCCACATCAGTAGTCACCACGGCGCCCATGCCGATTACGGCTCCGGCGCCGATCGTCAAAGGCTTGTCCGGTACACCTTGCCGCATTACCGCCCCAGCACCAATATAAGCTCCATCCCCAATGACCGTATTGCCATTACAAGCGACGGACGGGGCTATGGTTACATAGTCGCCGATAACACAATCATGGGCAATGTATGAATTTAAATTTAGGTGAAACCCCCTGCCAATGCGCACGTTCGATGTGATTGTTGTGTGTCCGCACAACACTGCCCCAGGTCCAAACTCTACCGCATCTAGTACCTCTGCTGAATGCGCACGAACGTCGAGCGGCATCGCACCTTTAGAATGAGCCAGATAGTCCAGCCTGCGGCGCGTGTTTCCGTCGGAGATGGCGATTACATAACGCTTTTCCCCGCCCCAAGAAAAGTATGATGCTTCGTCAATGACCTGATATCCATTAACCACTGGCCGCTCTTCACGATCAACAAAAACTATTCGATCCCCAAACAATGCTTGTGATGCGACCAGAGGCATCACCTCTCGGGCGAAACCCGACGATCCAAAAACGCCAAGCAACCGCGTCATGCCAGATCTTCCTGATTGATCGTCTGGTCTGGCTCCATCCGGTTAAGCAGCCTGCGGCCAACGCAATCCCACAAGTCCACCGGGGCGATGCCGTTTCCAGGACGTTTGACTGTCATATCTTTAGCTGTCAGAACATGGTTAATGGGTAACGCGCGTACTGCCACGACGCTGCGCCGTACGACGGAACGGTTGCATTGTTCTGGCAGACTAGGGCGCTTGATCCCTGTACCCAATGCCTGTTCGACTTGTCTTATGCTGGAAACCAGATCGCGCAAGGCCCGTGGCTCGATAGAAGCTGCATGGTCTGGCCCAGACATCGTTCGATCAAGTGTGAAGTGTTTTTCGATCATTGTCGCGCCACGTGCGACAGCAGCGATAGATACTGCATTTCCTTCGGTGTGGTCAGAATAGCCAACTTCTAAACCAAATGCGCCTCGCAAAGTTTCCATTACCCGCAGGTTACTATCCTCCGCCAAAGAGGGATACTCTGTGGTGCACTGCATTAGCGAAACGCGCGTACGCAGCTGGTCAAAGATTTTAGGTTCCAGCAAGGCCGCCGCAAACGCGTTCCTACCTGCGCCCCGATTATCGGCGTTCAGCATGCCAAAGGCTAGAACTCCGAGCGCAGTTTCAATTTCTGAAAGAGTTGCCATGCCTGTGGACAGTATTAGCCGTGCATCGCTGCGAGCTGCGGCCAGTAGAAGTGGAGCGTTTGTCACTTCGCCTGAACCGAGCTTGATAAGCGGCAGTTTTAGGTCTTCGGTAAGAAAACGTAAACTGTCACTCTCACCTGCAGTTGACAAAAACGTGATGCCTTTTTCGGCACACCGAGTTGTCAACACGCTATGCGCCTCTTCAGACAACTGCAGTCGCGATAGCATCTCAAGCTGGGTTTCTTCAGTGTTCGTTGCACGTTTCTGATAATCCGCTTTAAGCGCGCCCTTTGCCGCAAGCTTTTCCGCTTTAAAGGTCTGAAATTTAACCATATCTACTCCAGCTTCCGCAGCTGCATCAACCAATTGAAGTGCTGTTTGAAGATCACCATTGTGGTTAACTCCAGCCTCAGCAATAATGACGGTGCGCAGATCAGCCATAGTCTAAATCCTCAAATGATTTGCGAACGAGCGCTGCCGGGTTGGTCACGGCTGCAAGATGCGACAGGATGCGCGGGGCGGCCTGCCCATCACCGTAAGGATTTAATGTACCAAACCAATTATTGGCCAATGCGGAATGAATAGCGGTACGAATTGCACCCTCCTCAGGCATACAGTCCATTATAGAAGCAGCGCGTAAGCGTCGTGCCTGCCTATCCCCGATATTGACGGTAGGAATGCCAAAACTGGGAGCCTCAGCGAGACCACTGGACGAATTACCAAGTACCAAATCGCAGTGTTTGAGTGCCGAAAAGTAACGCTTGGAGCCCAGCGAGGAATGAAAAACAGCATTGACACGACCTCCAACCCAAATTCGAATTATATCTTCTAGTTCAGCGGCGCCGGGATCGGCATTCGATCCAGTAAAAATTAGCCCAACCTCAGGAAAGGAATCAAGAGCTGCGAGCATAGCTCGCACCATGCTTGTATTTTCATAGGATAGCGTAGCAGGATGGAGGGTAATCACAAAATTTCTATTTCGCAACTTTAGCCCGACACTGTCAAAGAATTCACTACGATCCATTAAAGATATTGCCATTATTTGGTCGATTCCTGGGCTGCCTGTTGCAAATACATTTTGTTTATTCTCGCCCATTTGGCGAACGCGTTCAGCAGCTTTTTCAGAAGTCGTAAAATGCAGCGCGGACATCTTGGTTATGGCGTGGCGAATAGCATCATCAAAAGCACCTTCGGTGACATCACCACCAGCGATATGCGCGACTGGAATTTTAGACAAAAGCGCCGCGGTAACCGCACCAAGGATTTCGTATCGGTCACCCAATACCAGCATAATATCAGGTCTACTGCGGGCCAATACTGATCCGGCGCCCGCCACAGCCTGTCCCATGACATTACAAAGCGAGGCGTCGCTTTCGCCTCCTTCAAGCCCTATGTTCACAAAATAATCAATCTCAAAACCAGCTGCAGCTATATCATCGAGGGACTTAGCTCCCATCATTAAGTGCTGACCAGTAACCAGAATTTCCAATGTAAAACGGGGATCTTCTCGCAACAACATTAACACCGGCTGAAGCAAACCCCAATCCGCTCTGGTACCCGAAACAGCAAGTATTTTCATAATGCTGCCCTTCCCCGAATACCTAGATAAGCTGATGACGGAATATTAAGCACACGCGTTTCCAAATCCTCAGCAGAGCTAAGGTCAGCGCGTGGATTTTTCATATACATATCAAGCCGGTGCATCGGGGTCCATACAGGACGGGTCATGATTCCTTCCTCGTTGAGCACCTGCAAGAGATGGTCGCGCTCACCTGAGTACGCCCGATCGATTATTAACGTCACCAGCCAGTTGTTCGAGACTGAGCCATCGGGAGCGCGTAATAACTGTACGCCCTTTACTTCTTGAAAAGCTTTTTCATATGCAAAAAATAGCTCTCGCTTCTGGTCAAGCCGTGCGTCAAGCTGTTCTAACTGAGCAACACCCAAAGCAGCATTAAGGTTCGGCAACCGATAATTGAATCCCACTTCGTCGTGTACGAAGGCCCACTCATGCGGCAGTTTTGCTGTCGTTGTGAGGTGCTTGGCACGCATGGCCAGCTCTGCGTCATCCGTTACGATTGCACCACCACCACCCGTCGTGATAATTTTATTTCCGTTAAAACTTATTGCAGCTATGTCGCCAAGGCTACCACACAACCGCTCTTTATAACGACTTCCAAGGCTCTCCGCAGCGTCCTCAACTACCACCATTGGCCAGTCAGACACAACTGCATTGACCTCATCCATCTCAACGGGACACCCAAAGACATGCATAGGGACCACAGCGGCGATACGCCGCCCGGTATGCCGATTCCAAGTTTGTTTATCGCGGACTTCGGCTACCTGCTCGAGATGCGCGCGCAGCTTCATTGGGCAAATACCTAGTGTGTCGTATGCGCTGTCTATGAAATGCGGAACCGCACCAACATGAGTGGTGGCATTTGCCGTAGCAACGAAGGTAAGCGCCGGCATCAGCACCTCATCTCCCGATTTAACGCCAGCAACAATCAGTGAGATCTGTAAGGCAGCAGTGCCATTAGCAACAACCACACCATGTGTGCATCCCGACCAACGCGCCACTTCTATTTCGAATTTTTCAACATAGGAGCCCACTGAAGAGACCCAACCCGTATCTATACAATCAAGAATTAGCTCGCGTTCACGGCCATTAAATTCCGGCACGTGTAGGGGGACAAAGTCTTCCTGGGTGCCAATTACGTCCCTAATACGCCGCACAAGATCTTTTGCTAAACTCATATTACCTCCCGAGTACTCCTACATGAATTAGACGTTGTATAGTCCAGGCTTGTAGGCTCTGAGATTAGCTGGATCCTGAAACCATTCAACGGTCTTAGAAATTCCCTTTACAAAACCTTCATGGCCATCATGAACGGGGGCCCAACCAAACAGGCGACGTGCTTTATCTACCCCTGCGAAAAGGCGCTCGACTTCACTATCAGCAGGCCGCATCCGCTGCTCATCGGCAACTATCTCAATCTCTACATCCATAGTTTCCGCTATCAGTTTTACCGTATCTTCGACAGAAATTTCGAAACCTGATCCAATATTAATCGCCTCACCGACGCACCCGTCACATTCCATTGCCTGCATGAAGCCCTGCGCCGTATCACGTACGAAGGTAAAGTCGCGAGTGGGATGAAGCGCTCCCAGCTTTATCTTTCGTTCCCCAGAAGCTATTTGACTGATGATCGTCGGTATTACTGCACGGGCTGACTGGCGAGGGCCGTAGGTGTTAAATGGTCTCAGCACTGAAACGGGAGTACCGAAACTCTTCTGGAACGATAGTGCCAGCTGATCAGCAGCTACCTTTGTAGCAGCATAAGGTGACTGTGCATTTAACGGGTGATCCTCGGTGATAGGAACGAATTGCGCCGTTCCATATGTTTCCGAAGTTGACGTAGATATAACTCGTTCTGTGCCCAACCGACGAGCAGCTTGCAATATATTCAGCGTACCTTTTACATTAGTAGAAACGTAGCTATCCGGTGAGTTATAACTGAACGGTATGGCAATCAACGCCGCGAGGTGCAGCACCGCGTCACACCCATCCATTGCATTAGCCACACCGTGCGGATCGCAGATATCTCCTGGCACTACATCGAAGTGACCTTTTACATCAGCAGCAGCGTGATCTAACCAACCCCAAGAGTTCAATGAATTGTACATGACAAACGCTCGCGTATCATAGCCAGCCCGCACTAGTGCTTCTGTAAGGTGAGATCCGATAAAACCATCCGCCCCTGTCACTAAAACTCTTTTTTTGCTCATAATTTAAGACACTCCTTAAAAGTCATAAATTTCGATTATGCTAGACTTCACCAAAACAGACAACTGACCGTAGGCTGCCGCAAAAAAGATCCACATAAGCAATCTTTCTTGAGATATTTTTGCTCTACTTGACACAAACCGACGTTGCCAATTTCTTTGGCTGGGCCGCTCTTCTACCATGCGCCCGAGCGCGTAATATGAAACTACCTTTACCGCAAGCACTTGAACGAACTAACACCACTGCGATGCTTCGGAAAGCCATAAGTCTTCGTCGCCCTTGCATCAAAGCCAACAAACACAACCTTCGCACCGCATGTGACCTCCCCAGCCAAATTTGACAGTTTCTTCTTCTACAAGACAACATTCAAAACTAGCACAATCACGGGAATGTTTTGTTCAGTCAGAGCAGTTGGAATAGCGCTTCAGGTTACCAGCTCCGTAGCAATCAGCGTAGATGTAACAAAATGCAAAATTCATGGGCCACCTTTAAGGCGATCGGATAGAAGATCCAATACCCCAGGAAATAGGCAGCGGTCGCACCCGCTATTTTGTCCATCAAGGTTTCTAATTCATGGTTATCCGAGCATATTTATTACGATTTATCATAGGGCACTACGCCCATAGTTTTTATTTAAAAGAACTAGCACAGCGATTAATTTCAACACAAAACAAACATAAACATCAAATTGTCGTCAATCCTACGTAAGATTTAAAATAGAACATCGGCAACGATCCAATACAAACCGCTTAATAAAGCAAGCTTACTGATTACCAATAAAATCAATTATATATTTTGCTGCATTGTCAGAATTTTCAGGGAAATTGCCGTATACAGCTGATATTCTTTTTTTTTGTGCTTTAGGTTCTTCGGGATTTTCCAAGAACCTTTCAGCAGAATTTAAGTCTTGAATTTGGGCCAATGATCCAAAATGGGGCCACTGGTTTTGCAGAACGGCTGTTGGTACTAACTGGTAAACAGCGTCTAACACTACTGTTGAGGCATGTGATATGCAGACATCTACTACAGCCAAAACGTCCACAATCTCTGAATATCTCATTGGTCCAGTCCAACGATCAGAAACAATAAAGTTAGAGTTTCGTTCCGCAGAAAGCTTGAAGAAATCAGCTCCTTTTTCGGTATTTCGCGCCCTATGAGTCCGATAAATAAAAAGAGTTTCAGGATACTTTGAAACCATCGCCTGGATAATATCTTTGCCGTGTTGAATATCACTAGGTGTGAAACGGAAGGTTTCGTTGTAGTTTGTACAAATAAGAACTTTACGCTCAAAACCGTTTAAAAATTGACGGAATTCATCGTCAAAAGCTCGAGGAGGACATAACCTATCTTTCGGAAAACCAAAGGCCTTGCAACGTGCTCGTACTTCGTTAGAAAGCCACAAATGCTCGTAGCATTTAACTTTTTCCCAGATCAGAATGAGCTGCGCAAAAAAAGCCACTTGGCCACCACTTTGGACCGGCCAATTAAAACCGAATTGTATCGCTCCATGTTGGATCAATACTGTTGGTATATTAAAAATTCGACAAATCAGATCTTTTGGTTTCTTCTTTTTGTTGTGTAAAATTGGATCTGTTAGCGTCAGGAAGGCCGATGTCCGAAAAAGGGTTGGCGTCACCAAAAGTTCGTAGCCTAAAACACTTTTTATTCTTGTATCAACGCCTGCATCTTTGAGGGTTTTTAAAATTGTAGGATTTCGTCGAAGTAATTTTCGGGAGACAAGCACAGTTGGTTGGATATCACTGTGCCGCGCCAATGCCGCTAAAATGGGTGTTAAAACCTCATATTGTGGGAAGTTAGATATTACCGCCAATATGTTTTTGGCTTTAAGCTCTTTATTCAAAAGATTAAACAACGCAACAATTCCTATTTTTTACAGATACCTAGCACAACCTCTTTATGAATATGGATCAATATTGTAAGCTTCACAAGTTATCTCCCACAATGAATTTGTTAATAGCAACGCATCCTGACCAGACAGGCAATTTCAATACATTTTATTTTTTGACAGAATACGAGGAGAAAACGCAAATACGTCACGAGGGCCGTCCCATATGGGCTGATAAACACGTTTAAGTAGCTTTCGAATTAGTAGAAGAACAAAACAGGTTTCATGTAAGAAATGGAGTTTTAAGTGCTGCCAAATTTTATAACTTACATGAACGTTAAGACCTGGCAGGTAGCTGAAAACCGCTGCAGTACAGCCAAAGGCCGCGACGCGGACTGCCTTAACTTACCTCTTTAGAGGCTCATAGACGCATCCCATCTGTTAGAAGCATCGTGGTTTTCGCTGGCTATATTGCACACCTCTGAAACAAAAATTAACTATTATTATATAAGTTTCGAACAGATAGACAATTTAATGTACCATCCACAGGCTTAGAATGATATGCTCCGACCACAGCCAAAATTTTGTGAGAAATTTCTAAAAAGCCCTGTCTGTTCTCGACAAAGCGCAATAGGTAGTGGAATAACATAATCGACAAAATTCCAATTTAAGTGCAAAGGACTAGCTCCATGTTCGAAAATTCAAACATTGTGGTTACAGGCGGCACCGGATCCTTCGGCCATGCTTTTGTGCCTAAAACACTCAAAAAATATAACCCAAAAAAGATCATAATCTTTAGTCGTGATGAAATGAAACAGTGGGAAATGGCCAAACTCCATGGCGACGACCCACGCGTACGTTTTTTCATAGGCGATGTTCGAGATCGCGAGCGGCTGTACCGCGCCTTTCGCGGTGTTGATTATGTGGTCCATGCGGCGGCTACCAAAATTGTACCTACTGCCGAATACAACCCGTTTGAGTGTGTGAAAACTAATATTAACGGAGCAATGAACGTTATTGATGCAGCAATAGATTGCGGAGTAAAGCGGGTTGTTGCGCTTTCTACTGACAAAGCATCGTCACCAATAAACTTGTATGGTGCAACAAAATTGGCTTCCGATAAATTGTTCGTGGCCTCAAATTCTTATGGGGGTGAACACGGCACGCGCTTTGCGGTAGTCAGATACGGTAATGTTATGGGATCGCGCGGTTCCGTCATCCCATTCTTTATGTCAATCAAAGATAAGGGTGAATTTCCAATAACCGATGCACGCATGACTAGGTTCATGATTTCCCTGAACGAAGGGGTTAAGCTGGTATGGCAAGCTTTTGCAGATATGGAAGGCGGAGAGATTTATGTAAAGAAAATTCCATCCATGAAAATCACAGATATTGCCACATCAATTTCGCAAAACGCAGTCCAAAAGATTGTTGGGATCCGACCAGGGGAAAAACTACATGAACAGATGATTGGCGAAGAAGACGCTCCGCACACCTACGAATACCCTGAACATTTTAAAATTCTGCCTGCGATCAACAATTGGTCGTCGAGTGCGAATCGCATCAAAGATGGTATTAAAGTGCCTGAGGGATTTACCTA
>Ga0228674_1001841_pt1 | contig 12263 bp, 10 predicted proteins | sample 1D_rmetaG_FD_189054 | JGI IMG/M metagenome (GOLD analysis project Ga0228674, IMG submission 189054) | Seawater microbial communities from Monterey Bay, California, United States - 1D_r | ecosystem: Environmental > Aquatic > Marine > Coastal | place: USA: California | collected 2016-09-26
GGTCCACGTATGGTTAGACAGTTGGTCCCTGCGCGTCTAACGGCAGACAATCGTATTTACCCCAACCGTTGTTCGTTTGGGTCAGTAGGTCTAGTTCGTATGGCACCACTTGCCGACACTCTTGTTCGTTATCGAACAGTATCGAATTGCGTACCATTGCGTGGCAGTTTTGGACCTCTGCCGTGATCGTTAAGTCTTCTATGGTTACATTCGCGCAGATCATAATGACGCCTATCCACATCGGTTCGCTCCTCTTTATGTTCGTTACGCACCGCCCTTGGGGTATGCTTTCCAAGCAAGCTGGACGTGGGGTCCATCAGGAAAATTCTTCCATTTCGCTCCCGCATCGATAGCGACGTCCAGTTCCTTGGCGACCTCAATGATCACGTCAGCGATCTGGTGGTACAAAGGCCAATCCCACCGGACTTCTCCAGCAACTACAGCGAAGAAGTCTATAGCGTGACCGGTCAGGTGTCGGCTGTTCATGGTCGTACTGGCCCCAGAAGCGACTAGTTCCTTCTGCCGTTCCACTGTCCGCATACCCTCTGATATCCCAAAGTCTACCGGTACTCGTTTGATTGACTCTGTGATGACCTCAACGAGGTCTGGGTGTACGCCTTCGAGACGGCCCATAGACCGTTTAGACAACTTATATGTCATCGATAGTTCCTCTTTATGTACTTTAATCGTTCGTTACGACCGGTCTGTGGACCACACTTCAGTACGCACGCCGTTCTTGCGGACACCACGGGATCGTCCCATGATCGCACCGCCTTCCATGAACTCCAGAAAGTCGTCTATTTCGTCGTCCATGCGTTGCTGTAGTACGCCTCTGGCTGCTTCATCGACGTCTTGACCCATTGATCTCATGTAGTGCGCGACGGCCCCGCTGAGAGCGTCTAGGCGGTCATCATGACGTAGTGCACCACGGTCTCTTGTGATGTGCGTTAGCTGGTACAGTAGGGAGAACGTGTGGTCCTCTGTACGTGCTTCACGTTTCGCTAGGTCTTCGTCCAGTACTAGGCGGTGTTGCGCCATGACCGGCTCCAACGTGTCGATGATACGACCTTCTTTCTGACCTTTAGCCCATTCGGACTCCACCACGGTACAACCGCCTTGCCATATGTTCGACAGTATCGGTTGGAACGCGGTGACCCACATGCCTTGCCCGTAGTTCGGCTCGACCTCTATACAATTCACATTGTATTTCTTAGCGTCTACAGCGATCCGTGCCATTGCTTCAGCGGGGTCGGACGCAAAGCCACAACACTGGAGAACGTACAGTATCCCATTGAGTGCACCTACGATGGCCCACGCCGTTTCGTCTTTGCCACGTCCTGATGGATCAACGAATAGTACCTTGGACTCGTAAGGTTCCCATTCTGTGTCCACAAAGAGCGGTCGTAGCATATGGTCTCCACTGAAGCCCACGTTTGGTATGTCTTTGACCAGATTGTGCTTATCGTTGTGTCTCCCCCACTGGACCGTAAGTGGTGCTTTAAGGGGATTGCACGACATCACGATCAGATCGGACTGTCTCAGCGGGTAACGCTCTGCGTCACTAAGGGATGTGTCGAGCATGTACTGCAGCGCAAAGGACGCTTTGCCTTTTGCTTCGATGTGCATCAGTTCGTCTTCCGCAAAGCGGCTGTCTGTGGGTCCACCGTGCTTGATCTTGTTGTTGTCGAATAGATCACGCAAGTAGTGCGCTAGGATATTTACTTCACGGCCCGTTTGATTGTCTGTCAGAATGTAGTTTTTCAGTTTGTCCGCTGTGGGGAACCTGACGGGGATCGTGAAGCACCGGAAGCCCATCTCTTTGACGAGCGTATTGTACACACTCTCCTCGGTCTGTGGTGTCCCAAGGAAGATGATGTCGCCTTTACCCCATTCTGTTTTGGTGATCGGAACGAAATCTGACTGAACGATCTTAACGATCCGACGTCTAGCTTCTTCAGTCAGTGAGTTCCGTTCCACTTCGATGTCATCAGCGATTAACAACGTGGCCCGTGACCCAGTGATCTGCCCAGTGATACCCCGCGCCACGACCGAATACGATTGAGACAAACTGGCTCCAGCGACGTCAAACTGTTCTGCCATGTCCCGTCGTGTCGCGCCGTTATCGCGTGGACCTTCGAGTAACCACTGTACGAGGGGCATCGATTGGCAGATACCTTTAGTCTGCGCCACGAACTCTTTGGATTTACTACCGGTAGCCGACACGACCATGATCTTTTCGTCGCGAGGGTTTCTCATGAGACGCCATATTGCATACGCACTGGTGATGTACGACTTACCCAGCGACCGGAAGCACCTGATGATGTCTTCCCTGGGTCCACTTGTGATTTCGTCTGGTGATTCAGTAGTGTCCACGCCGTATTGGAGACGATACGCGATCTCGTATTGGGCAGGGGTTGGTTCTGGAAGACCTAAATGTTGCCATGTGAGGTACAGAAAGTTCCGAAAGTCCTCGTATGCGGCCCAAACGTGGACAGGAAACGTCGTTTCCCAATGGGGCTTATCGTTTATCACCAGTTCTTTGAGCATCTTCACGTCTCTTTCTGATTTCTAAAGCTTGCTGCCGAATGATTTCCGCTTGTTGCTTCAGTTCGAACTCTTGTCGCGTCACGTCGCACACCGGCTGGACGCGCTGCGACCGGTCGGGGAACTTAATGACCTTCACGACCGGAACGGCATTTCTTTGGAGTACGCATGGAGACTGTCAGCCAGCTTTACGCTGCTTGTCAGGTCAGTCAGGTCTGCTTCTGGTGGGAACGTTTTCAGAAAGTTCACACATGCTGACACCATCGACGGGCTAAGGTCTTCTGACGTGTCTGCGACGATGGTGTTTAGCCGCTCTAACAGGCGGTCTCTAAGTGGTGCGGTGTCTTTCACTTCGCTATTCCTTTCATCTTTTCAAATGATCGCAGCCCCGCCATACCCAAGAGTGCAAACAGCAACTCAAACAGTAAATCGGTGGGGAACACGGGTAGTTTGTCTAGGGGGTAGTCGTTAGCTACAGCGATCCATTGTGCCGCCGGACTGCCGATAAACATCCAGAAGACGCCCAGCGCACAGCACCACCCGACAGCGGGACGCCAGCCAGAGACCCACACAGATCGATGTGCTGCTTCTGTTTTGTTCGTCTCGACTTGTGCCAAGTTGATGTCGTTAGCAGCTTTGATCAATTCGAGTTCGATTGTTTGCTTTGCTTTTTGCGCTGCGTCAGCGTCGGGGATAACTTTGTCTACCGTCGCAAGGACTTGAGGTAGCAACGACGTAATGAGGTTTAACATTAATGACTCCTATAGGATTGCGAGAAGAACAGCCGCCGTGATCGCTAAGATCAGAATGCCAATCAGAACGGATGTTCCAACGACCGCCATGTCTCCACGCATTTCGGCTTGTGCTTCTTGTTGTCTCCGCTTGGCAGCGGCACGGGCCTTCTGTTCTAGCTGTGCATCACGTTGCAACTTTAAGATGTCCTGCCACGCATAGTAACCGAAACGCCCAATGATTAACGCTTTGACTTCTGCAATGTGTTCTGCAGCAAGCTGTTGGTTTATAACGATTTCTGTGACTGACTGCCCGTTCTGACGTGCTTTACGCTCTTCAACTTTTAGTTGCTTAGAGCCTTCGAAGAGATCGTCTATTTGTTTGGCAACGCTTGAGATATCCTTCGCAGTACCCAAGGTTGACTTTAAGAACTCGACCGACTTGGTGATCAGCGCGATGCCCGTTAGTATTTCTGCCACCGCCATTTTGATCTCCTACTGGTCACGGTCGTGTTGCTAGCCTTTCGATTGCTGCCATGATTGCTTTTGTGTTTTCTTCAATTCGGGCTATTGCCACTGCTTGAACTTGAGTGGAACTTTCGAGCGACCCGACACGCATTTGCATTGCATCGATGTCTTCCGAGTTTCGATGAATGTCAGACATCATCATACTCACGGTCCACACTATGGCTGCGCCTTGAACCACAAGGCCAAAGATTAGCGGTGCGTGAATTAGTTTGTCTCTATGGTCCATTAGTACACCGTTGTTTTGTCTGGATCGATCACCGTGGGTACACAGTAAGCGAGACCAAAATGTTCTTGAAACTGCAGTGTTCCAAAGCGACGAACCGTCTCTCTAGCATAATAGAGGCACGTTTCGATCTTATAGAAATGCATGGGGGGTTCGATTGGGTTTCCCCCAATGACCAACATCAGGGCAAACACATGGGTCATGTTGTTAGCTTGGTGGGGTCGGGAATGTCACGTCAGGAAAACCCTCTGCCGCTGGCAGGTCTCTGAGTGCCTGTCGGTACGTGCGCCACTCGTCTGACATCGTAACGTCACTGTTAGCCATCCAATCACATGCAGCTAGTTTGGCATCCCGTTCTGCACGCACTCGTACAGCAGCCCTGTCATTGGCTCCGTTAACCCATGCTGCTTCTTCTGCATCACGGGCGGTTTCTTCATCAGCGGTAAACTGAACGTTTACTCCATCAATATGGTGAAATCTTGGCATGTTTTTTCCTTTATATCTTAACACCATAGCAAAGTATTCGGCCTGAAGTTAGATTTCCAGATGAGGGAAGAAATCGTATTGCGTTAACTGCAGTTTTTACTTGGTAATGACTGACGGCGTTATTGTTACCAGTTACTGTTGAAGAGCCACCATGATTTCTAGCTACACGCGAAACAAAAGTAGTGTAAGCAGTTGTGTCGGCAGGGTCATATACATATACAATGCCACTGCTTGCATTGTGGTCGCCCAGCGTTGATGTGTTGTTTACAAAAATACTACTTGTGGACCCGCCTTGATAATTTGAAGTAGCGTAATTACTACCGCCATCAGTACTAGCAAGTGCTTTCAATGATATGTATTGCGTATTTGGCTTGATACTCTGAAAATAAAATTGATAGTTTGAATATTTGCTTGCATCAAAACCAGTGAAATCTAATGTGCTAGAGTTGCTGGCTGTTAGTGTTGCTATTAACTCTAAAGCACCGCCAACAGCCGCCCCTCCAATCGTTACTGAGCCGCTGGTCGCTGAAATGTCATTTGTTTGATGATTGATTGTCAAAGACATATCTAACTCCTAAGCTGCCGAACTGCTCGACATGTCAGCTTGAGTCATGACCCATGTGTAACACTGAGCCATAAAGGTATCGCCTGATGCCGATTCAATTTCAGTAAGCGGTGCGTGGTAACGGCGAAACATTACTTCGCGAGTATCGTCTGTAGGGCTATTAGTTCCGTAAGCCGACAAATCAATCATTACGCTAAACTTGGGGTCTGACCCACGTTGTCGGCTAACCGCTGCCGTCACAATCCGAAAGTACGCACCGTCAAAAGCAATTCCGTATTCGCTATCTGACTGTGAAATATTATTAGTTATTGCCATTTTGTTGCTCCTTTAAGCGTAGACGACTTCTGTTGTTTTTATGGTTCCGACCCACCTCAAATCTGTGGATGCAAGGCCAGTGCATGTTATTGCTAAGCCCCCGTTTGTGGTATCAGCGGATAATGCCAGACCTAAACTTGAGGCGTTTGATAAAACTTCAATGGCTGAGTTGACCAACACGGTTGACCCCGCATTTGCCTCTCTGCGTATCAGACCCTTAACTTGCCATGCGGCTGAGATTGTTCCGTCTGCCGCTTGCTGACGGGTTACGATTGTGCCGTCAAATGCGTAAGCCCCATTGTTGGGCAGAACAATATAATTGTCCGTGTTCCCTGCTGCACCTATTGCTAACTCGTCGGGAGTTGCATCTGAGGTTGAGGCCGACATAACGTATTGTCCCGCTTGTGCTTCACCAGCACTCCCGCTTGCACCCCAAATACCGTGAGCTAATGAATATGAGCTTCTTGGCATTGCGTGGCGACCAATGGCAAGACTATATGTTTTATTATATATTTGATGCCCGTATCCTATTGCAGTAGAATAAACTCCAGAAATATAATTGTCGTGTCCAAGCGTTACCGCACCAGCAGCTACTGACTGATTTCCGCTACCTATACTGACACTGTAGTTATGACTGCTTTTGTTGTTTTTGCCAATCGCCACACTGTTAGCGGCAGTAGCCCCGTAGGATGAAGTGTTGTTGTCTATAGCCGCTGCGAAAGAATACTGACCACTGGCATAGCTCTTTGTTAAGGCTGTTGCCCCAAACGATGTATTGGCTTGAGCGTTGTAGCCAATAGCAACAGCAAAGGCGTGGCTCGCGACAGTACCACTACCAATAGCGATACTTTGACTTGCACTACTCGTTGCATTTGGCCCGATACTTACAGAATTAGCCCCAGTAGCAGAAGGCGCAGTAGGACTGCTTGGGTTTTCAGCATAAAGTTCTAGGGCTGCACCGCCAGAAACGGTAGCGAACGAAACCACTCCAGAACCGTTTGTGGTCATCACTTGTCCGTTTGTACCGTCCGATGTTGGTAGAGTGTAGCCTTCTGAAATGCGTACTGTGTCAGCCGTACCACCTAGATTAATTTGGTTTGTGGCTGTTGATTGTACGCTATCACCGATAGAAACCGAATTATCATGTGATGCCGTGCTAGTTTCACCCATCACAACGCTGTGGTTGCCAGAGGCTGTATTATTTTGCCCCCCAAGAGCCGTTGAATAATTGGCACTAGCGGTGTTAGACCTACCAGAAACGGTTGAACTATATCCACTTGCTGTATTTGCAAAGCCTGTTGCAAAAGCATAATTGCCAGTAGTGATGTTGTCTTTGCCGCCTACCGCTGCACCATAGACCGCATTAGCTTTGTTGTTTGTTCCAATGGCTATATCACCATTACTAATAGCCCCGTAAGAAGATGTATTGTTTCCTATCGCCGCCGCAAGACTATCTGTGCCACTGGCACGGGATTTACCGATTGCGCTTGCTCTGGTAGCCGTACTTACAGAACTATTCCCTAAAGCATTGCTTTCTGAGCCACTCGCTGTAGCGTCTCGGCCTAATGCGACACCCTCATTTGAAGAGGTTGCACTGGTGCCGATTGAAATACTTGTGTTTCCAGCGTCTGCTCCGTGTCCCAAAGCCAACGCACGATACGCTGTGGCTGTAGCATTAAAACCCGCAGCTAAACTTGCTTCACCTCCAGCCTCACTTTCACTTCCGATACTTACAGCGTTGGTTCCGCTGGCCGTAGGACTTGTGGCTGACGATGGATTGGCTTTATACAAGTCAGCCGATGCAGAAGCACCACCAGCTAACGCTGCACCGTTGACAGTAATTGCGCCCGTAACGTCTATGCCTGTGGCTGTTGTTTCAAACTTTTTTGCGTTGTTGTGGTATAAACTTGTGGCTCCATCCGCAACAAAGTTCGCATATTCCTCGCCGCCACCCGCTTTGGCAAACGTCATATTTGAGCCAGTTAATCTTGTTGACCCCCACGAATTTACATTGAGCGTACTGCCGTTTGAGAAAATAAAAGCCGCAGCCGGTTGACCGCTAAATGTACCTAATTTGATTAGGTCATTATTCCCCATCACAACGTCATGGCCGTTAGTGGATAAGTCGCCGCCAAGCTGGGGGCTGGTATCGTTAACTAGGTCGCTACTGGCAATAGCTGTACTATCAACCCACGCCGTGCCATTGTAATACCGCAATTTATTAGTCGTTTGGTTGTAAAACAAGTCACCTTCATCAAGGCTCGTAGTCGGGTCAGATGTACCAATTCGATACGTCTCATGAAATGCGTTTACGTTAGTTAAATTGCTGGCAACCGTGTTCACTGTCGCAATGTTTGAAGCAACATTATTTACGTTAGTAATTGCGTTCCCGACAGTATTAACATTGGTGCTGTTGTTGCTGACGTTGGCGATTTGCTGAGATTGAATGGCGCAAGTCGTTACGCCGTTAGCAATACCCGAAACTGTCGTAATATCTGAGCCAATACTGCCAAGAGTGTTAATATTGCTCTCTATTGCCAAAATGCTTGTCATCTTGCTGTCAAGGCCAGCAACAGTGTTTACGTTAGATATTGAGCCGCCAACATTATTTACGTTAGTGATGTTTGTTGCAACGGTGTCAATTTCAGACGTTGCCTCATTTAAATCATCAGCCGCAGTAACAACCGCCGCAATGTTAGTTGCAACAGTTTGTAACTTATTGTTGTCAATTTCATTTGCCACAGTTTGCAAATCAGCGGCATTTGCAGCAACCGTGGACACGTCAGTAGAATTTCCAGCAACTGTCGAAATAGCAGAAGAAATACCCGCAACTGTTCCAATGTCTGTACCGTCAGCGGCAACCGTAGAAACATTAGACGCAATTCCTGCAACTGTGTTTACGTTAGTTAAATTGCTTGCAACCGTGTTGACGTTATTAACAGCACCCGCGACTGTGTTTACGTTACTGACAGCACCCGCAACTGTCGGTATGTCAGAAGCTACTCCCGCAACACTTGTAACATTCCCTGCAATACCTGCAACAGCACCCAAATTATTTACGTTTGTGGTTGTCGCAAGCTGATTTAGGTCACTAACGAAATCACTAGTAGCGAGTTGATTGAGGTCCGAAACAACGGCACTTGTTGCTAACAAGTTGATGTCGTTAATTACGTCTGTCACCGCAACGGTATTAAGGTCACTAACGAAATCTGAAGTAATCAAACTGGCTTTACCAGCGACTGTGGTTACGTCTGATGAAATCCCTGCGACTGACGCAATGTTTCCAACGACACCACTAGCTGCAAGTGTGTCCATGTTCGACACGTTGTCTGTGGTTCCCAACGCGGCAATCTCGGTGGATTTCCCTGCGACCGTGTTGACGTTGGTTACGGCCCCAGCAACCGTATTGACGTTACTGACGGACCCCGCGACGGTGTTTAGGTTCGTGGTGTTCAACGCATTGAGTTGCGTTTTGTCGCTGGCAGATAACCAAGTGTTTTCTAAATAGTTCTTAGTGGCGACGTCTTGTGCGCCTGTTGGGTCTGCTACGTTGGTGATCCGCTCGTTACCGGCGTCGTAAAGATTACTCGCGTTTTTAGACAACACAATGTCCGCGACGTCGTTGGCTTCTTGCGCCAAATAGAAAGCTTGCAGACTGTCTTGATCCAGAATTTCTTCAGTCAACACTGAGCCGGTCTGGTAGTCCACTAGCCGTGTGTTTGGTGAGGTGGCACGTTTGATCACCACGACATCACCGGCAGTTGGCCCAGTGTTTAACTGGATGCGCGTACTGGTCGCGAAGGTAAACGCTGTGGTTGCTGTACCGTTGACTGTCACGCTGACATGAGATTGAGACAGATAGGGAAACGACAAGTCAAACTGCCGGTTCTGTGGATCAGATAGTCCAGCTTTATTGGCATCGACATTGAAAACGTCACGGGCATTAGCCATCATTACGTCCTTTCTATTTGTAACCGCCGGTCGCGACGTTGTAGATTTGTTGGTACAGTTTGAACGGTAGGAGTTTTTGCGCGGTCTCTAGCCGATTGTCTTCGAAAGCCAAATTAAAGGTGTCGGTAAGCAGACCCGCTGACGGCCCAAGCACTAGAGACAGTCGTGCGTTCTCGCGGCTGTACCGGCTCGCACCTTCCGACATTCCCGTTTGGGTCGCGATGGCGTCAATAGGCGTCGATAGGTACGTCAGGAATCCTGATCGATCTATCGCGTCATACGCCCACGAACCCGCGTCCCGCTCTTTAATCTCGCCGTAACGCAGCATGTCTTTCGCGCCGACAACGGCAGTACCCAGGGCAAGTGCAAAGGCAAACGAACTGAATGCTTGCATGTCACCATAGTTTGCCATGCGTTGAAACGCAGGGACCATAAACTTCGTCATCACGACGAACCCGTAGGTCTGAAACTGACCGATAATCTTAGCGTACTCATTCGACATCAGAAACGGTGTGTCACCTTTTGACGGCGTCATCACGGCACGGTTTGCAGCGTTCTCCAAAGCGATCATTACGTCTTGGTGTGCTGTCTGTCCTTCGCGTCCCTCTTTGAGCCAACGCGCCATGCCAAGTTCAAAGACACCCGCATCGTTTTCTTTGGGTGGATACTTCTTGAACATCTTCTGAATATTACGCATCTCAGTTGATCCGAGACCTGACGCTGCAAGCTGTGCTATTTTGCCTTTGGCTATTGGATCATTGGCAGAAGCCGCCGCGAGTAAGCTGTCGTAATCCTTTGAGAGACGGGTAAAATTGTTCTGCATTTCGACCATCGCCAACATTTTGAGGCGAGAGTTCCACCACATCATTCCACTGGCATACGAGGTGGTATCAGACAGTCCACGCATGATCCTATCGACTGTACTTGTGGTGTAGTGCTTGACGGTCCCATAGTCACCAACGCCAGCTTGCAGTCGAGCATCGTCAGCACCGTTCATCGCCATCGTCCGGTTGCCGTGACCCATCAGTTCTAGTGCGTAAGCGAGACTTTTGATCTCAGCGTTGCCCATGTTGCGTAGTGTCTGATTGAGTGCTTTTAGATTGCGGTAGGACATCGTGCCGAAACCAGTAGTCAATGCCGTGTTGGACAGGTCGGTCAAGCTGGGGATCACAAAGCCAGAGCCGTAGCGAATGTAGTTAAACTCACGGACTTTTTGCATCGTAAAGTTCAACAAGGATTCGGGATCGGCGGGTAAGTCTAATTGTCCAAGCTGACGTCTGACGCCCAGTTCGACGTCCTTGACTGCCTTCAGTCTCTCGTTGTCCAGCGTGTTTATCTGCTTTTTCGTTACGCCTTCACGCTGTGCCTTTGCGATCATGTCGAGATAATCGTCATCGACCGCTTTGATCATGCCGTTCAGTATTTCCGTTTCGCTTCCACCAAAGTGTCCGAATGTATGGCGAAACGCCATGCGCTGGGCGATATCGATGTTGGCGCGGTAAAGACTTTCGTACATGTCGTTCTTCAAAATGCCCAGTTGGTGGGCTTCCCGACGCTGTTCGTTTGTCAGTTTGATCATGCGCTCTTTGAGGCGTGACGATTCCAGCACGTCAGTCGATAGTGCACCGCGTGGTGCTTGAGAACTTGTGCGAGATCCGAGTGTGTTCGTCAGTTCGTTGACGTACTGTTCGAGTGGCTGATCGTTCTCTTTGCGCTTAGTCAGACGCTTGGCTTGCTTCAGTTTACGCTTGGCTTTCCGTGCGCCTTTGGCTTGGTCATTCATGGCTGCGCGGCGTAGCTTTTGGACGGTCAAAAGTTGCTTACGCTTCTGCGTAGCGTCCACGACGTTTCGGCGCAGTGGGTCAATCTTAGCGTCTAACTTGTCGAGTTCTTTGTCCAGCTTTTTGATAGCTTGAGTGTTCTTATCGATCTTACCCTGCAAGTAACTGATACGGGTACTGCGTGGCTGTTTAGCTTTTGCACGACCTTCTGCGTCTGTGCGGATCGGCTTATCGATATTCGCCAGATCGATGTCAGCCGCCGTCAGGTTTGCTTCAGCGTCAAGAACTTCTTTTTTGGTAGCCGTTTGACCACGGTAGTTAACCATGTCGAGTAGTGCTTTAGCTTCCTTGACGGTTTCTTCAGCTTGCAGACGTATCTTTTGTCCTGGGCGTCCGGTCTTGACCATCTGTTCGATATCACGCTGACGCTGCTTGGCTTCCGCTTCCAGCTTGCGAACCTCGTCCAGCATACGATCATTCTTGGCCTTGCGATTGTCACGGTTCAATTTCCGCTGATCGCGTTTTGCTATTTGTTCTAGCAGAATGTCTTTTGCTTCTTTGACTGACGCTTTGATGATGGCGAAGTTTGTAGACCTAAACTCGGCAGCGGCTCTTACAGCTTCTTTTCGCGATGCAGTCGCTTCTAAATCGGCGTCCTCTTCCATTTTCTGGAGTTTCTTTAGGTCAGTCCGGTAGAGGTCGCCGGTCCACTCGCCCAGTATTTCGTTCTTGGCGGTGGCACCTTGCGCGACCGTATATACAGTCGGTTCACCATCCGAATTCTTGACCGTGACGTCTTCGACCCCCAGCTTTCCGAATTGTTCTTTGGTCATCCCAAACGTAGCTTCAAGAAACTCTTCTGTCGGATCGTCTGCGAAAAGTTGCATGAAGAAGTTTCGAGCCGCAATCGGACTGCGTCTGATCGCCTTGCCGTCCCACAATTGTGGCGACACGAACTTGCGACCCAGACGTTCCTTTTCGGTCATCATACCGAGTTCGACCAGTTCGTCTTCTAGGCGCAGATTGTAGTCGTGCAGCACATTGGCTTGCTCTTTTGCTCGTTGGATCACCATCATGGCGTTCCCTTTGCCAAACCGGTCGATCAGGTTGTCGATCATGGCGTCATCAATGTCTTCATG
>Ga0228674_1001842_pt1 | contig 12249 bp, 8 predicted proteins | sample 1D_rmetaG_FD_189054 | JGI IMG/M metagenome (GOLD analysis project Ga0228674, IMG submission 189054) | Seawater microbial communities from Monterey Bay, California, United States - 1D_r | ecosystem: Environmental > Aquatic > Marine > Coastal | place: USA: California | collected 2016-09-26
CTCCAATTGCTGCCTGAATAGCAATTTCAAACTGCTGACGAGGAATTAATTCCTTCAACTTCAAACAGATTTTCTTTCCTAAATCAAATGCGCTATCTCTATGGATCAAAGCAGATAAAGCATCTACTTGTTCTCCGTTCAATAAAATATCTAACTTAATTAAGTCTGATTTTCTATTCTCAATTGGATAGTAATCAAATGATGCATATCCTTTTGAAATGGACTTTAATCTGTCGTAGAAATCAAATACGATTTCAGCTAGAGGCATGATGAATGATAACTCAACTCTATCTGTAGAAAGATAAACCTGGTTGGTTAACTCTCCTCTTTTGTCCATTGCTAAATTCATTACTGCACCAATGTAATCTGACTTGGTAATAACTTGAGCTCTAATGAATGGTTCTTCAATGTATTCTAAGTGATTCGGATCAGGAAGTTCAGAAGGGTTGTTCACAGGGAAAACCTCTCCATCTTTATTACATGCAACGTAACCAACGTTAGGTACCGTTGAAATAACAGACATGTTATACTCTCTTTCTAATCTTTCTTGGATGATCTCCATGTGAAGCATTCCTAAGAATCCACAACGGAAACCAAAACCTAATGCCGCTGATGACTCTGGCTCGAATGTTAAAGAAGCATCATTCAACTGAAGCTTTTCAATTGCCGCTCTTAAGTCTTCATATTCGTCAGTTGAAATAGGGTAAATACCGGCGAATACCATTGGTTTTACTTCTTCAAATCCGTCGATTGCCTCAGCTGCCTGGTTTTCTTCTAAAGTAATTGTATCTCCTACTTTAATTTCGTTTACCTGTTTGATCCCTGAAATAATATATCCAACATCACCTGTCTTCATTACTTTTCTTGGCTCAGTATCCATTCTTAAAACACCTATTTCATCAGCGTTATAAACACCTTCAGTCGCCATGAATCTTACTCTATCACCCTTCTTCAATTCTCCATCAAGGATTTTGAAGTAAGCGTAAATACCTCTAAACGAGTTAAAAACAGAATCAAAAATCAAAGCTTTCAATGGTGCTTTAGGATCTCCAACTGGAGCAGGAACCCTTTTTACGATTTGCTCTAATAATTCAGGAACACCTAAACCTGTTTTTCCTGAAGCTGCTAATATATCCTCTGGTTCACAACCAATCAAATCAATGATTTGATCAGAAACTTCTTCTGGCATTGCAGAAGCTAAATCCATTTTATTCAATACAGGAATGATCTCTAAATCATTCTCCATTGCTAAGTACAAGTTGGATATCGTTTGTGCTTGAATTCCCTGTGTTGCATCAACAATCAAAAGAGCTCCTTCACAAGCTGCTATTGATCTTGAAACCTCATAAGAGAAATCAACGTGTCCGGGAGTATCAATTAAGTTTAAAACATACTTCTCTCCATTCAATTCATAGTCCATTTGAATGGCGTGAGACTTAATTGTAATCCCTCTTTCTCTCTCTAAATCCATGTCATCAAGAGTTTGATTTTGCAAATCTCTCTCTCCGACAGTTTGAGTTTCTTGTAAAAGACGATCGGCCAAAGTTGATTTACCATGGTCAATATGAGCGATAATACAGAAATTTCGGATATTCTTCATTCTGCAAATTTACGCCTTTTTAAGCAGATTTTCATCTTCTCAATTCAACTCTGTTTCCCGGTATCTGTCGAATCCAGCCATTCATTTCCATTTGAAATAAAAACGCTTGGGTTTGAGCAAAGGACATTTGGAGACAAATTCCAATATCATCGACAAAACTTTTACCTGCTCGAAGTAGATCAATTACCTTCTTTTCTTGCTCATTTAAGTCCACAAAAAGATCCAATTGCTGCCCTTTATCCAACTCCTCCCAATCCATAGCTTTCACCAAATCTTCTACTGAATCTAACAGTTGTGCTTTATTGCTTTTTATGAGTCGATTACATCCTTGCGAAAATTCATCACTCCTTTTTCCTGGCAAAGCAAAAACATCTCTTCCATAGTCAAAGGCTAAATTTCCGGTTATTAACGCTCCTCCTTTTTCTGCTGCTTCGGTGACAATTGTTGCATCACAGAGTCCCGCTATGATTCTATTTCGCTTCGGGAAATTTTCTCGATCGGGATTCGTATTACATAAAAACTCGGTTATTAATCCACCCTCATTCTTCAGCATTTCCTTCGCATATGATTTATGTGCTGCTGGGTAAAGTCTATCTAGGCCATGTGCTACTACTCCGTAGGTTGGAATATTGTTTTTTAAACAAGATTTATGCGCATGAATATCGGTCCCGTATGCCAAACCTGAAACTAGCTTTATTTGATAGGGTTGAAGTAGCTCACACAATTCTTCAATAAAGTTTTTACCATAAGAAGTAGCTTTCCTTGTGCCTACCACCGATATCATTCGGTGAGCATTTAAATCCATGTTTCCTTTGGTGAACAACATTAAAGGACCATCATCACATTGATTCAATCGGTATGGAAAGTCATCCTGGTCAAACTCAAGTACTTTTACACCATGCTTATCAATGAATTTTAATTCATCTTCGGCTCGACTTTCATATTGTTTATGCTTTAATAACTCTTTACTTACAACCGTACCTAATCCAGGAATTTGCAGCAAATCTTGATGTGAAAATCGAAATAGATTTTCGGCAGAATCGGCATAAGTAATCAAATGTCTGGCTAAGGTTGGACCAATACCAGGAATAAGCATTAATTTTATTCGTGCTAATAACTCAGAGTTCATCATCGGGTTTTGCGCAATGTTAAAGACTTTATGAATAGCTTGAAATACTTTTTGTTTTTATTGATTGAGTGTTGTGTTTTCCTTTCGTTTGGAAGAACAATTACTGGAAAAGTAATTAACGAATCTTCGGAAAGTCTACCTATGGTAAACATAGAGGTAGATGGTGAGACATTTCTTCAAAGCTCTTTATCTGGAGCTTTTTCGATCGAGCTAGATGATGATGCACATCAAATACAATTCTCGTATTTAGGTCATGAAGACAAGGTTGTCCATATTGAAAAGGGAAGTATTGATATCGAACTTGGGAATATCGTTTTAAAGGAAGGCTCTGAATTGTTGAATGAAGTACATATCAGTAGTAATAAGTTTAAACAAAAGGTCGAAGAAAGTAGTGTTTCTATAGAAGTTCTCAAGCCTGAATTCATCAAAAGCAATGGTGTTACCAATATTGAAAATGCGGTAGACAAAACCCCAGGAGTTCATGTTGCTGACGGACAAGCCAATATTCGTGGAGGAAGTGGTTTCTCTTACGGTGCAGGAAGTAGAGTATTAGTCTTATTAGATGGTTTGCCATTAATAAGTGCAGATGCTGGAGATGTAAAATGGGACGCCCTACCTCTTGAAAATTTAGATCAAATTGAAGTTTTAAAAGGAGCTTCTTCTGCTTTATATGGATCATCAGCATTAAATGGTGTTATTAATGTGAAAACCAAATGGGCAGCTGATTCTGCAAAAACTGAATTTAGGTTATATAATGCCGTGTATGACGACCCTAGAAATACCAATGGAATCTGGTGGGATAAGAATCCACAAGTTAGAGGGGCAAACCTTTATCACTCTAGAAAAATAAAAGGCAATGACATGGTGATCAGCGGAAATTACCACAATGATCAGGGTTATAGAAAAGGAGAAACGGATGAACGTTTAAGGCTAACTTTTAAGACACGAATCAATACCAAAATCGACGGATTTAACTGGGGGATCAACGGAAACATTCTGGATTTACAAGGTGGTCAAATTTTTATTTGGGACGATGCCGACAGCGGAATGTACATGGCTAGAAATGATTCTGTAAATAACTTCCATAACAAAAGAATAAATCTTGATCCATTCATCAACTACCTAGATAAAAAAGGAAATGCACATCAATTTAAAGGTCGGTTTTTCAATGTCAACAATAAAAATGACAACGGCCAGAATACAAACGCAAGCACCTATTATTCTGAATACAACTTTCAGAAATCTTTGAAAAACTGGCTGATTACTAGTGGAGCGGTATATCAATACTTTGATGTTAGCTCACCGATTTACAGTGATCATAACATGCAAAATGCAGCCGGTTTTGTTCAAGGGGATTTCAAAAAGAACAAATGGGTGATTTCAACGGGTTTAAGATACGAAGGGTTTAAAACCGATCAAGGAAGCTTCAATTTCCAACCTAATTTCAGATTTGGTTCGAACTATAAACTGGCAAAAGCAACTTATTTAAGAGCTTCAATAGGACAAGCTTATCGAACACCGAGTATTGCTGAAAGATTCATTAACACTTCCATTCCTGGTCTTTTCTTTATTCCAAATCCGGAATTGAAATCTGAATCTGGATGGACTGCGGAACTTGGTTTTAAGCAAGGGCTGAAACTTGGAAAATGGAAAGGAATGTTTGATGTAGCCGGTTTCATTCAAGAGTATGAAAATATGATCGAATTTGCTTTTGACTCTTTACAAATTGTTGACCTATTCGCCGGAGATATCAGCTTAGGATTTACAGGAACAAATGTGGATCAATCTAGAATTACCGGAATTGAAACATCGATAATGGGACAAGGAAAAATTGGTCCGGTAAAGGCAAGTATTTTAGCAGGTTACACCTACATGAATCCGATTAACCTTGGAGTAGACATCAGCGATTCAACATATATTGAAGGTGACGAAATATTGAAATACCGATTTAATCATTTATTCAAAGCCAATCTTCAATTGGAGTGGAAATCATTTGGTTTAGGATTAGCTTATCGATTTAACAGTCAAATTAATAATGTAGACGAAGTGTTTATAGGTCAGTTATTTGGCGTGGATTTAATACCTGGAGTAATTGATTTTAGAGCTGCAAATCAACATGGAAATGACATTCTAGACATTAATGCATCTTACGATATCAAAGGTGTTAAACTAAGTTTCATTATCAAAAATGCACTGAATGAGGAGTATACAAGCCGACCAGCCTTTCCTCAAGCTCCAAGAACTTACATGTTTCAGTTGAATTATTCTTTCTAAGGAAAACCTTTATTTATCAGGCTTTCGCGTGCCCTTTTTTACTATTTTGCAAGTTGAAATATGAAGTTTCTTTTATATATCATATTAAGTATTGTAACCATCTGTGTATCAGCTCAGAAGTTCAACTTTTCTCCATTTAATGTAGAGAACGGACTTTCGGGTTCAAACGTTACTTGTATCATGGAAGACCAATTTGGTCGACTTTGGTTTGGTACCGAGTCTGGTGGGGTTACTATTTCTGATGGTGTAAACAGAACCTATTTAAACATTGAAAATCATCTTCCGACAAACGGAATTAATGATCTTTTTGAAGATAGTAAAGGAAATATCTGGATAGCTACCAATGAGGGAGCCGTTAAATACGACGGTCTTACTTATGACCTTTGGAATTTTGAAGATGGACTAAGTGCTAACATCATAAAAACCATTTTCGAAGACAGCAACGGTAATATTTGGTTTGGTACAGAAAGAGGACGTGTTTGCATGTTCGACGGTGCCAAAATGAACAACTTTAACTCAGGTAAATTCTTTGATGCAAAATCGGTAAACTTTATCAGCGAGAAAGATGGCGAAATCATGTTAGGAACGAACGATGGTTTGTTTCTATATGATGGAAACATCTTTAGAGAAATTGAAAAATATCCTGGATTTGGATTTGGATCGGTTACTTGTTTGTTTCAGGATGGTAAGAAAACGTGGATTGGTACATTAACTGGTTTGAATTATATCGAAGATGGAACCATGACTGATTTCAGTATGTTTCATCCATTTCCTTCCAACATTATTCAATCCATCGGGAAAGATCAAAAAGGAAGAATCTGGGTGGGTACTCAAGGAAGTGGGATTATTCGAATTGACGAAAACAATGAGATCTATAACATTACAGATGAAAATGGATTACCAAGTAACTTCATTTTAGAACTAACTGTAGATGATGAAAAGAATATCTGGATAGGAACATTAAGCGGAGGTGCAGCTCGATATGGAGGAGATGCTTTTACTTACTATACAGATGAATCGTGTTTAAAAAACAACTTCGTTTACACGCTACTTGAGGATAGTGGAGCGATTTGGATTGGTACGGGTGACGGAATTACTATTTCTGAAAATGGTAATTTTTCTTATTTAAACAGGGAGCATGGTTTAGCTGATAATCAAATTTACAGCATGCTTAAAGATAAGTCTGGCCTTATTTGGGTTGGTACTTATCGAGGTGTTTCTATTTTAGAAAATAGAGAAGTACTGCAGAATGTTGGTACTTCTGAAGGAATTAAAACTCCGGTAATTTCTCTTTTTGAAGATGATTCCTCGAACATTTGGATGGGAACTTATGGTCAAGGAGTTTTTAAGTTTGATGGTGAACAGTTAATCAATTATGGTTTCCAATCTGGATTAACCAACGATATCATTTTTGATATTGATCAAAACAAAGAAGGAGACATTCTTTTAGCTACTTATGGAGGAGGATTAAACATAATCTCCAAGAATGATATAACAGCTGTAAGTACAGGTGATGGTCTTCCTTCAAATAACATTAAGTCTATTGCAAAAGATGCTTTTGGTGATATCTGGTTAGGTACGGAAAAAGGATTGGTTCACTATGACAAAGACTTAAAAGTATATAGCTTAGATGATGGCTTGAGTACTTCTTCGATTGAAACCATATTGTTCCAAAATGACAAAATGTGGTTGGGATCAGCACATGGGTTGGATAGAGTTACGCTTAATCCTCCGCAGATTCAAAGAGCAAGTGGTGAACTATACAGTTCGATTAAAAGATTTAATGGTGATAACGGATTAATTGGGATTCAGATTTACAGAGGAGCAGGACTACACGCTTCTGATAATAGTGTTTGGTTTGGAACAGTAAAAGGTGCTGTACAATGCAATCAAATGAGTGTAGATGAAGAAAAAATTAGTCCTCCGAAATTATACTTTACTGATATTCAGGTTAGGTATGAAAGCATAGACTGGAAAAGTAGAAATGTAAAAACGAGCCCTTTCTGGAACTTCCCTGAAAGCTTTGAATTAAGTCATAGTGAAAACCAATTAACCTTTGAATTTATAGGTATCGAAATGGATGCTCCGATGGAAGTAGAGTACAGTTGGATGCTAGATGGCTATGACAACACTTACACTCCGCTTACTAAGGATAGAAAAGTTACTTACCAACAACTACCTGCCGGAGAATACACTTTCAAGTTATTAGCGTGTTCAAATGACGATAACTGTTCCATTGAACCATTAGAGTTTAAATTTTCTATTCGTCCACCTATATGGAAGACATGGTGGTTCATCACTATTGCAATATTATCAGTGATTTTTGGTTCTTATTTCTTGGTTAAAATCAGAGAAGATCGATTGAAAAGAGAAAATGAAAAACTGGAAGACATTATCAAAGACCGAACAAAAGAGGTTGTTGAAAAGAACAGAATGATGAAGTTGGTAAACAATGAAATCGTTCAGAAAAACGAAATCATTGAGCAAAAGAACGAAGAGTTTAATTCATCTGTTCGTTATGCAGAGACTATTCAAACAGCTTTCTTACCGGATAAAAAAGAATTGTTCGAAACATTCGAAGACAGTTTCATTTTCTATCAACCACGTGATGTAGTAAGTGGAGATTTCTATTGGTTTAAAAAACTAGAGAACACGTTTATGGTAGCCGCAGTAGATTGTACCGGACACGGAGTACCTGGAGCGTTAATGTCGATGATTGGAATGACCATGCTTAACGGTATTGATACAAATGAAGTGCAAAATGCAGGGGAAGCTTTAAATGAAATTGATGCTCAAGTCAATTTAGCTTTTGAAAACTCTGAGGTGCAGAGTCAAGATGGAATGGATCTAGCTCTGTTAATGATCAATATGGAGGAAAAAGTGATTCAGTTCTCTGGAGCTCAGCGTCCGTTATTTTTAATACGAGACGGTGAATTAAAAGAGTATAAATCAACGAAGACGTCGATAGGTGGTAACTATGAAGGGACCAAGTCTTTTGACTATAACAACATCTTGTTTAAGAAAGGTGATTGTGTTTATATATTCTCTGATGGATACCAAGATCAATTTGGTGGTGAAAAAGACAAGAAATTTAAGGTAAGAAAGATGAAAGATCTACTTATCAGGATCAGTGGCTTACCAATGAAAGATCAAGAAAAGATCATTAGAGAAGAATTCCTTGCATGGAAGGGAGAAACCGAACAAACTGATGACGTTCTTGTAATTGGTATTAGATTATAATTACTTCAACTTTTCGTTGTTGAGGTGTCTTGTTTGATCTCTTTTATTCTTCTTCGCAAAATTCTCTTGAATCACTTTTTCTAGGTCTACTCCCGTTTGATTTGCAATACAAGTAAGCACGAATAACACATCCCCAATTTCTTCTTCCAATTTAACCTTAAGGTCAGAATCTTTTGAGCTTTGTTCTCCAAACTTACGGACCATTACTCTTGCCAACTCTCCTGATTCTTCCATTAAAATACCCAGGTTAGTCAATTCATTAAAATACCTAACACCCACAGTCTTGATCCACTGATCAACTTCTTCTTGATATTCCTTAATTCTCATTACTCTCGGTTTTTAGAATCGATTGTTATTGTAACAGGTCCATCGTTTATTAAAGACACCTGCATATCCGCAGCAAATATACCTGATTGATGATCAATTAATTTTGATGCTTTTTCACACCATGATTCAAACATGATTTTCGCAATTTCGGGTTGAGCAGAATTAATAAAACTTGGTCGATTTCCTTTTTTTGTTTTTGCGAAAAGAGTGAATTGACTAACAGAAAGTAACTGTCCTTTCACATCCAATATCGAACAGTTCATTTTACCCTCTTCATCTATAAAGATTCTCATGTTCAACAACTTATTCAGCAACCAGTCAATATCTTCCTCGCTATCTTCTTGGCCAACACCTACCAAGACTAGTAGACCTTTATTGATTGAAGCAACCGCATTGGAATCTATCTTAACTGAAGCTTCTGAAACACGCTGAATAACAAGTCTCATCCTCCGTAAATATTCTTTCTAAAGTGGTTGTCAGTATCTTCTTCCACAAGACCCAAATAACTTAAATATCTGGTATGAAGAATTTCACCATTCTCAAGCGCTTCTTTAACCGCACATTTTGGTTCATTTAAATGAATACAATTGTGGAATTTACATTCACTATCATACCTTCTAAAATCTCTAAAATAATTTCTGTATTCCTCCTTTTCAATACCTGTCAAACCAAAACCTTTGATTCCTGGGGAATCAATAATCCTAGCTCCAAAATCGGTAAATATCATTTCAGCGTGAGTCGTTGTATGCATTCCTTGTCCGTGCGAATCCGAGATTTCGGATGTTCTTAAAGTCAGACCTTCTTGCAACTTATTCAAAAGGCTCGTTTTTCCAACACCGGAATTACCACTAAAGATGATGGTTTTATCTTTTAATTCCTCTGCTAAATCTGCTAAACCATGTCCAGTTTCAACAGATATAATAGACGTTTTATATCCAATAGCATTGTAATAAGCTAACCTATCTTCAGCATCTTCCAACAACTCTCCATCGAGTAAATCAATCTTATTTAATACTATCCTAGTATCAATACCATAAGCTTCAGTAGCTACTAAAAATCGATCAATGAAGGCATCTAAGGTTTCAGGAAACTTATGAGTTATTAATAAAATGGCTTCGTCAATGTTAGCACCGATAACGTGCTGCTGTTTTGAGAGGTTAACTGATTTTCTAACCAAATGGTTTTTTCTCTCTTTCACACTGATGATCTTTTTCACCTCATCATCTCCGTCAATATTCACCAAATCACCAACCGCAACAGGGTTTGTTGACTTTATACCAGCCAGTCTGATCTTCCCTCTAATCACACAAGTGTAAAATTCACCATCCACAAAAACCTGATAATGTTTACCTGTAGATTTCGTTACTAAACCCTGTTTTAGAAAATCACCCATTCATGTTACTATTGATTAGGATGTAAAAATAAGTAAATACTATTTTCTATATCTTTGATATCATGTCGATATCGGTAAAAAACATCAGCAAAATCTATGGAGAGCAAACCGCTCTTGATCAAATTAGTTTTGAGGTGAAAAAAGGAGAGATTATTGGGTTCTTGGGTCCAAACGGAGCAGGAAAGTCGACAACCATGAAAATCTTAACCGGATTTATTCCATCTAGTTCAGGAGAAGCGGAAGTTTGTTCTTTAAAAGTAGGGTCTGATGATTTAAACATTAAATCGAAGATTGGTTATTTACCAGAACATAATCCACTCTATTTAGACATGTATGTTAAAGAGTACCTTTCATACGTAGCTAGAATTTATAAAATTGAAGGTATTGAGGAAAGAGTTCATGAAATGATTGAACTGACTGGTTTAACTAGAGAACAACATAAAAAAATTGGCCAGTTATCTAAAGGATATAGACAAAGGGTTGGTTTAGCTCAGGCATTAATCCACGATCCAGAAGTTTTGATTTTAGATGAACCTACAACTGGACTCGATCCGAATCAATTAGAGGAAATCAGAGACCTAATTAAAAAAGTAGGTAAATCAAAAACTGTCATGTTATCTACGCATATCATGCAAGAAGTAGAAGCTATCTGTGATAGAGTTATTATTATAGACAAAGGCTGTATTGTTGCAAATGAGAATATCAAAGAAGCCACAGAAAAATCGGGTAGATTGATATTACAGTTTGACAAACCAATCGATCAAGCAAAATTTAAACAAGACTTAACACTTGATGTTAAGCTTATAGACTCCTGTTTGTATGAAGTTCTGACAGACAAGGAAATAGAAAGAAATCAAGAAAAAGAAATCATTAAATGGTCTCTTGAGAATGATTTAATCATCAGACAAATAAGACAAGAAACGAACAGATTGGAAGACTACTTCAAAGAATTAACGAAGAACTAGTCAAAGATTATTAATTTAGACGAAATTTAATTTTTAAATGGCGAATTACTTATTTACATCAGAGTCGGTTTCTGAAGGACATCCTGACAAAGTAGCTGATCAAATATCTGACGGATTATTAGACGAGTTCTTAAGAAGAGACCCTAAATCAAAAGTGGCTTGTGAAACACTAGTTACAACTGGTTTAGCAACTTTAGCTGGGGAAGTAAAAACTCAAGCTTATGTTGATGTTCAGCAGATTGCAAGAAATGTAATCGAGAAGATTGGATATACTAAATCAGAATATCAGTTTGATTCAAATTCTTGTGGTGTAATTTCTGCCATTCATGAACAATCACCTGATATCGCTCAAGGAGTTGAAGAAGGAGAAGGTTTACATAAGGAGCAAGGAGCTGGAGATCAAGGAATGATGTTTGGATACGCAACTATCGAAACAGAAAATTACATGCCTTTAGCTTTACAGTTATCTCACATGTTATTAAAAGAGCTGGCTGAGCTTAGAAGAGAAAACAAAGAAATCGGATACTTAAGACCTGATGCTAAGGCACAAGTTACCATTGAATACAATGGTGATAACGAGCCTATCAGAATAGATACTATCGTTGTTTCAACTCAGCATGATGATTTTGCTGATGAAGCTACAATGTTAGCTAAGATTAACGAGGACATCAAAAACATCCTTATCCCTAGAGTTAAGGCTAAATTAGATGCTAAAATTCAAGGGTTGTTTGGTTCTGATATCAAGTATCACATTAATCCAACAGGAATTTTCATCATCGGAGGTCCTCACGGAGATACAGGATTAACAGGAAGAAAAATTATCGTTGATACATACGGAGGAAAAGGAGCTCACGGTGGTGGTGCTTTCTCTGGTAAAGATTCATCTAAAGTTGACCGTTCAGCTGCGTATGCTACAAGACATATCGCAAAGAACCTAGTTGCTGCTGGTGTTTGTACTGAAGCGTTAGTACAAGTTGCTTATGCAATTGGTGTTGCTGAACCAGTTGGTTTATATGTTAACACATATGGAACAGCTAAGGTTAGTTTATCGGATGGTGAAACAGCAAAAAAGGTGAATGAAATCTTTGATATGAAGCCAGCGGCTATCATCAATAGATTCGGATTAACAAATCCTATATTCTTACCAACTGCTGCATACGGACACATGGGTAGAGAAGCTTATACAGGAAATGTAGAAGTAATCGAAAATGGTGTAAGCAAGCAAAAAGAAGTTCAATTCTTTGGTTGGGAAAGATTAGACTTTGTAGATAAGATTAAAGCTAGCTTTAATTTATAGTTATTAGTGGTTAGGGTTTAGGAC
>Ga0228674_1001850_pt1 | contig 12224 bp, 7 predicted proteins | sample 1D_rmetaG_FD_189054 | JGI IMG/M metagenome (GOLD analysis project Ga0228674, IMG submission 189054) | Seawater microbial communities from Monterey Bay, California, United States - 1D_r | ecosystem: Environmental > Aquatic > Marine > Coastal | place: USA: California | collected 2016-09-26
GAGTCTGAAATTATCAGTACATTTAGTATAACTATCCTAACTATGAAGTACTTAAAATTATTGCTAGCCATTTGGCTGTGCTCTGTTTTTGTTTTCTCTTGTCGACCAAACTATGAGGAAGCATCTTGGGAAATTAATGCACTCACACCAATTGCATCATCTTCTCTTAGCATTCAAAACATTCTTTCTGATTCAATCGTAAACATTGCTGGTGACAGCTCTATTAGCATGGTTTTCAGAAATACAATCTATAATTATGGATTGGATTCAATGATCAAATTTAGAGATACCACCATGGCTTATTCTGCCAGCGTTGAGAATCTTGAACTTGGAGATCAAACCATTGTATACCCAATTAGTTTGGGAGAAATTGCTTCCAACCCTGACTTAGGAGTTTTAGGTAATGCTATCATTTTGAACAATGGAGGAATTGGAATTATACCTCCTCTTGGAGATCCTACACCTCTTTCTACTGGAGAAATAACTATCGATGCTTCCTCTTACTTTGAGTCTATTGAGATCGACTCTGGTTATATGGACCTTCATATACTGAATGAACTTCCGATGGACATTACCAATATTGTTTTCCAATTGAAAAACCAAGGTTCTGTTAACTTCATCGCACAAGACACTTTTCCTTTAATCGCCTCTGGATCATCAGTGTCTGCTACCTATGAACTTCACGGACAAACGATTCAAGGGAATATTGTAGCCCAAATCGTTGAAATGTCTAGCCCAGGTTCTGGTGGATTTATCACCATTGATACATCTGATGCTTTAATTCCGACCATTTCGATTAGAGATATCACTCCTTTATCTGCTACAGCTATTTTCCCAGAACAAAATATTGTTGACAAATGGGATTACAGTCCTATGAAAGGTTTAGGTGAAATCAAGTTATCTTCTATGAGGGTTAAAACCGGGCTTTTAGAAGTAACCGCTATTTCAACAATCGAAGACTCAATGTTCTTTAATTTACAAATGCCTGGAGCGCTTAAAGATGGAATGCATTTAAACATGGACAATACCATTCCTCCTGCTACTCCTAGTGATGCTTCTATTTCGGTTTTCCGAGTTCCATTTGATGACTACGTATTAGACTTAAGAGGATTTGCTCCTATTGAAAGAGATGCTGGAATGGATATTAATGGTAATGAAATTATCGATACGGACACTGTCAATACATACTGCCAGTACTTAACTGGTAGAATTGATTCTACCGGACAAATCGTTTCTCTTGCTTTATCGGATAGCTTAAGGTTTGAGGTTAAAATATTAAATCTTATTGGAGACTATGGTATTGGATACTTAGGTAAGGATACAGTCCAATTTGGTCCTGAAATAATTGATTTCGATTTACTATCTAACATCACTGGAGGAAGTATTGATCTGAATGACGTTTCCGTTAATCTTGAGGTAAACAACCAAATTGGAGCTGATGCTAATATGCGACTAAGTCAGTTAAAATCAATTAACTCATCAACAGGATCAGAAGTTGATTTAGTTAGTGCAGATTTAAATAATGGCTTCCTAGTGAATCCTGCTCAATTGACTGGAGGTACTCCACCATTTACAACTGAAACCAGCTCTTTAACGCTTGATGCTTCAAACTCAAATATTGAAGAATTTATTGAAAATCTACCTAATCAACTAAGCTACAATGTTGAGATTGAACAAAACAGCTTAATTGCCTCCGACCCTTCTATTGCAGATATTGTTGCGACTCCTCCAAACTTCATTTATTTTGATGGAGTACTTTCTGCAAGTATGAATGTTGAAATACCTTTACATTTCGCTTCTAACCAATTAACATTGGTAGATACGACAGAGTTCTCAATCAACCAAGAAAATCAAACCGCTATTCAATCAGGAACCTTTACCCTATTAATTGATAATGGCTTTCCAATTGAAGCAGTTAGTAGTTTAACTTTGTTAGACGAATTAGGAAGTCCTTTACTTGATTTAATTTCTGACGAAACTATTGCCTCTGGAGTACTGGGATCGAATGGAAAAGTGATTCAAAGTACTTCTTCAGAAATTCACTTCTCTTTTACTTCTGCTGATTTAAGCCAAATATTTGAAGCTAGTCAACTTTTGATTCAGGTTCAATTAGATCATCCGACTGCAAAAATCTACGATTATTATTCAATTGACGTTCAGCTAACTGCTGACTTCAACTATATCATCAATCAATGAAACTTATAATTATACTAATAGCTTTACTTGGATTCCGACTTAAAGCTCAAAACGATTCAAGTCATCAAGTTGTAATTGAATCTTATATCGACCTGTCTTCTTCGGCTATTCGATCTGATTTTATTAAAGCTTTCTATCAAGGTGAGTTTATTACGAATGAATTGAAAAACAACACGCGTGCTAACTTGTCTGACAACAACAGATTTGGAGCCGATATTTCTCTTAAATCCACTTGGTTTGGCAAAGACTCTATCTACCATGATTGGAAACCTTCAATCGGACTTAGTCATCGACAGTTTGTAGCTAGCTCTTTTTCTGATGATTTATTTAATACTGTCTTTTATGGAAACGGAATGTTTGCTAATAATACGGCTTCGTTTGATGGACTTAAAATGAACTACTTGGCCTATCAAAGTATTGACTTTGGTCTTTATCGTTTAACCGAAAATCAAAAGATTGGATTCAGCTTAGGAATAGTTAAAGGTTCACAGTTTATTGATTTAGATAGTCCACAAGCGTCTTTATTCACCAGTACTAACGCTAGTCAATTAGATTTTATATTAAGTGGTTCAATGAAGACATCTGACACTAGTAAAACTAGTCTTTCAGCATGGAATGGGACAGGTTTAAAAGGGGACTTCTTTTATGAAAAGACATTAAAAAATGGTGATCAAATTGGTGGATCAATTAATGACTTAGGCTTTATCTCATTCAACAAACAATCTCTGGATTACACATTGGATAGTAGCTACTCATTTACTGGTATAGAAATAAACAACCTACTATCACCTAGTGATTCAATACTGAACTTAACTACGGATGTAGACAGTTTAATTCCTAGTGCAGAAACGGGATCTCAAATGAGATTAACACCGGCTAAACTTACCTTGTATTATGTAAAGAAAGTATCTAAATCTGAAATTCAGATAAGCTTTGATCAGGTGTTAAATACTGTTTACTTCCCTCACCTTCAGTTGAATTATGTGTACAAAGTTAATGAGCTAATCAAACCTTCATTCCATATTGGTTATGGTGGATTTACAAACGAACATTTTGGCTTGGGTATTAACTTTAGTCAAAGTAAATTTGACATTAACTTACAAGCTCGTGCGATACAAGGCTTGATTGGTCCAAGCGGATTGAGTCATACCTTTTTCGGACAGTTAAAATGGAATATTTAGCATGCATCCTACCTTAGAAAACATCGTCAACGGAAATAATAAAAACTTCTTTCTTTTAGCTGGTCCTTGTGCCATAGAAGGAGAAGATATCGCATTTGAAATAGCTAGGAAAATTAAGTCCATCACCGACAAACTTGAAATTCCATTCATTTTCAAAGGTTCATATAGAAAGGCAAATAGATCTCGATTAGATTCGTTTACTGGAATTGGTGATGAAAAAGCATTACAAATTTTACAGAAAATTGGAAAAGAGTTAGACGTACCAACTGTTACGGATATACACGAATCCCATGAAGCTGAAATGGCTGCGCAGTACGTTGATGTTTTGCAAATCCCTGCATTTTTATGTAGACAAACAGATTTATTAGTAGCTGCTGCGAATACAGGTAAGGTTGTGAATATCAAGAAAGGACAATTTCTTTCTGGAGATAGTATGAAACATGCCGTTAAAAAAGTAAAAGATTCTGGAAATAATAAAGTTTGGCTTACTGAAAGAGGTAACTCATTTGGCTACCAAGAAATGGTGGTTGATTTCAAAAACTTACCTGCAATGAGAAATCATGCACCGGTGGTTTTAGACATCACTCACTCCCTTCAACAACCGAATCAAGCATCGGGTGTTACAGGAGGACAACCAGAATTAATTGGAACTATTGCAAAAGCAGGAGTTGCCGCTGGTTTAGATGGAATATTTATTGAAACGCATCCAGATCCTGCAAACGCAAAATCAGATGGAGCAAACATGTTGCATCTTGATAATCTAGAAGCTCTTCTAGAAAAGCTAGTAACGATCCATCAAGTAGTATAATGTTTAGCTTTTTTCAGGATCTTAAGATTGTTGAGTTAGCCTCTGTTTTAGCTGGACCATCGGTAGGAATGTTCTTTGCTGAATTAGGTTGTGAGGTCAAAAAAGTAGAGCATCCATCTGGTGACATGACTAGAAAATGGAAGCTACCTAAGGAGGATAAAGAAGCTAATATTTCCGGATATTACTGTTCCGTGAACTGGGGAAAGGAAGTCCATTTTTTAAACCTTAAAGATCCTGATGACAATAAAAAAGTTAGACAGTGGATTGCTGAATCCGATGTACTCATATCTAACTTCAAATACGGTGATGCTGAAAAGTTTAACCTCTCGTATGAATCCTTGAAAGAAGAAAACCCTAAGTTAATATATGCTCATTTAAGTGGTTATGGTTCTGATGTTCCAAGAGCTGCTTTTGACGTTGTTATTCAAGCTGAAGCAGGTTTTATGCACATGAACGGACAAAGTGAAGGTCCTGCTACAAAAATGCCTGTTGCGCTTATGGATGTATTGGCCGCTCATCAAATAAAGGAAGGTATTCTATGTGCTTTATTAGAACGGGAGAAAACTGGTAAAGGAGGATTAATTGAAGCTTCTTTAATCAACTCTGGAATTGCCTCTTTAGCAAATCAAGCAACGAACTATCTCATGGGAAATTCCATTCCTTCTCGTAAAGGAAGTATACATCCTAACATTGCTCCCTATGGAGAATATTTCAAATGTAAAGATGGAAAGCATATGGTACTGGCTGTTGGCACAGATAAACAGTTTAAGCTACTTTGTGATATTTTGGGATTAATAGAACTTACTAAGGAATCTAAATTCGCTACTAATCAATCACGAGTATCAAACCGAAACGATTTAGACATAGCCTTGTCTCCAGCTTTCCTGACAAAAACTTCGGCTGAATGGAATGCGCTATTTGTAGAAGCAAACGTGCCTGCTGGAATTATTAAATCTATGGATGAAGTCTTTATTAATCAATCAGCTCAAGATTTGATCTTAGAAGAACAAGTTGATGGTATAAATACAAAGAGAGTAAAATCTGTTGTATTTGAGTATAGTAGGTAGACTACTCGCTTGGTGAGCCGAGTCGAACCATCCGTCTGTTATTTAGAGACTACCTTAGTTCAACGAATCACATTAAAGTTTAACCACGGATACAAGGATAGACTAATCTCGTCTGTTAATTATTTCAATTGGATATCACGGAGGGAAAATCGGAGATTTTCGTTGTTTGGTTCGGGCGACCGCAAGGGTAGCCCCTACGGTGATGTTACAATCATGGTAGGGGCTACCCTTGCGGTCACCCGAACAATTAATACTCCTAACCAACCTTTACTCAATTAAACTGGGTTATTTTTTTGTCCACAGATTTCACAGGTGCCACAGATTTGTTTTAATATTTAACGCGTACCGTAAATTAACAAGAGTTGTACAAACCACATCGCGGTTTACATAATGGTAGCCCAACCATCCCCCTTCATTTGATCCGCATCGTGGATCTATTAAACCTCAACCTCCCATATAACCACAAAAAAAACGCACCTAAAAAAGATGCGCTTTTACTATTACAACTATTTAAAGTCTATTATAACATTCTATTCTGCTGCCAGTTTGAATCCATATCACTGTTAGCAACTACAATTTCTTCTGATTTTTCTTTAAGTAATCCACCTAAAACCATTGCTGCTACTTCTGCTTCTTTCTCAGACATGTTTGTTAATTTATCAGCATCAAAATGCTTCTTAACAAAGTGAGTATCGAAATTACCTGAACGGAAGGCTTCGTGCTCCATAACATACTTTCCAAATGGAAGCGTAGTTTCTAATCCTGAAATCACATATTCATCACAAGCTCTAATCATTCGATCCATTGCTTCCTCACGAGTATCTCCGTGAGTAATTAGCTTAGCAATCATTGGATCATAATAGATTGGAATCTCCATTCCTTGCTCTAATCCATCATCCACTCTAACACCATTTCCTTTCGGAATTGAATAGGTTTGAAGTGTTCCGATATCTGGTAAGAAGTTGTTTTTCGCATCCTCTGCGTAAACTCTAACTTCCATTGCATGTCCGTTGATCTTTAAATCTTCTTGTTTGAAGCTTAATTCCTCACCTCTTGCAACATTGATTTGCTCTTTCACTAAATCAACTCCTGTGATCATTTCTGTTACAGGATGTTCTACTTGTAAACGCGTGTTCATCTCTAAGAAATAGAAATTCTTTTCTTCATCCAATAAGAACTCAACAGTACCTGCTCCTCTATAGTCACAAGCTTTTGCAACACGAACAGCACATTGACCCATTTCTTCTCTGATCTCATCTGTTAATACAGCTGAAGGAGCTTCCTCAATAACCTTTTGATGTCTTCTTTGAACAGAACATTCTCTTTCAAATAAATGAACCACATTTCCATGGTTATCAGCTAAAACTTGAATTTCAATATGTCTTGGTGATCCAACGTATTTTTCAATAAAAACAGAACCATCTCCAAATGCTGAAGTTGCCTCTGAAACAGCCAAATCCATTTGTTCTTCAAACTCCCCTGCATTCTCAACAATTCTCATCCCTTTACCTCCACCACCGGCAGATGCTTTGATCAAAATTGGGAAACCGATTCCTTCTGCGATTTTCTTTGCTGCTGGAACATCAGTAATAGCCTCATCAGTTCCTGGAACCATCGGAATATCATAAGCTTTAACAGCAGTTTTTGCTGCTAACTTATCTCCCATTACCTCCATTGCTTCTGGTGACGGACCAATTAATATTAATCCAGCCTTACTTACAGCTCTTGCGAAATCTGCATTTTCACTTAAAAAACCGTAACCTGGGTGTATTCCATCCACGTTAAGTTCCTTACAAACTTCTATAATTTTATCTCCTCTTAAATACGATTCTGATGATGCTGCTGGTCCAACACAAACCGCTTCATCTGCATATTTAACATGAGGTGCAGTTCTATCTACTTCTGAATAAATAGCAACTGTTTTAATATTCATTTCACGAGCAGAACGCATTACTCTTAACGCAATCTCTCCTCTATTAGCAATTAATATCTTTTTCATTGATCAAGTGTTCTGATTCACAAATATACTTTTTATTAGTGCTTAGTAGGTAGGGATTAGTGATTAGGAAAAAGATCTGGGAAACAAGGTCTTTTACTTAAGCAATTTGTCCCCTTTACCCCACACACTATGCACTAACCACTAATATAAATAACTGATAGCATTCGGACCTTGACTAAATAACAAATCTAAAATGGATAAATCGGATTGGAAACCATGTTTCTCTTCAAACACCTGATAATAAGGAACTTCTTCCAACAAAGACTCTTTCTTTGGATGAATCGTATTCTTGAAAACTTCTCCATCAAAATCTTCTACAAAAGCCGTAGTCTTTTCAAAAAATAAATCTTCCTCTAATTCACTCGCAATAAAATCATGACACCTTAAATTAAAATCAAGCAAGAACTCGTCTTTCTTTTCGAAAAGCTTCATAAAATCCTCTTCATAAAACTCAAAATATGGAGACGATCTATAAGCTGAAATAATTCCTTTTAAATGTTGAGATTGCCATGATTCTCGGTGATCAATTCGTCTATCTTTTATCAAGGTATTTCGAATTTGCTTTTCCAACGGAATGATCAAGTTCATCCTTCCATTAGCACCTAGAATTACCGCTCGATTTCTATATGATTGCTTTTCGAAAAACTCGTTTATCTCCAAAAGTCTTTTATCCGCAGACAGAAAAAGCTTTTGATAATAAGAAACAGGTCCAAAATAAGCTGTAGAAAACAATCCTTTCATTAGTTCAATTGCTTCTTCTTTTTAGCCTTTTTCGGCTTCCAATACAATTGATTGAATCCAGTCCAAAGTAAGATTAATATCAGTACTTCAATTTTATAAGATCTAGACAAACCGTCTCTATCTACAAATGAACAAACTCTATCCCAACGAACTCTATCGAAAATATTACCATCGGTTGTGTTAGACAAAGACATCCATACAAAAACAGGCTTACCAACAATATGATTTTCTGGAACATACCCCCACATTCTACTATCTGCTGAACGATGACGGTTATCTCCGATCATGAAAAAGTAACCTTGCTTTACCTCGTACTTATTAGTCATTTCACCATTGATCAAAAACACGTCTTCTCCAGCATTTTCAAATTGAGCATATAGTGATTTTAATTCTTCTAATTGAGACTTGTAATTCTCTTCGAAAAATGATTTAAAGTCATCAGCTAAGTTTATCATATCAGCGTCAGAGTAGTTAGCATTATCCTTCCAGTAAAACTGATCCGCTAACTTTAAGACTCCACCTGGAAGCTCTACGTGAATAAAATTATCCTTAACTCCGTTCACTATAGAATATAGTTGTCCGAAAGATCCTTTGCTACCGTTAAATAGTCGATAATCCTTATTTGCATTTACAAACAGCTCTGTAACATTGATACTATTAACAGCTTGATTAAGCTCTTTTATTTTCTCCGCTTGAACTAATAAATCTTCAGAACGAATGATCTCTCCATGCTCATAAACATTAATCAAACGCTTATACTGACCAAAGTTATCTTCATTAATATTAATTACGTCTCCTGCTTGAGGCATGTAAATTGGACCAAAGTTATCTACTGTCCATTCTCCAGTTTTAGACTCATCATAAAAAACTGCTCCTCCTGCTCCCCTCGGCTTAATATTTTTAACAATACCTGTAATTCCTGATTCGCTTTTCATTTGCTCAGCGATATTATCTGGCATAGCTATATCATAAACAAAAGTATTTCCATGAGGAACATACCTTCTATCATCAGGTGCAACTTCATACAATTCAAAGAACTGTTCGCCAAGCATCACAGAACTTGAAACAGTATATGATAATTGATAAGTATCTGCATTAACAAAATCTTCCCCATTTACTTTTACCACTCCATCAATAATAGCCAAAGAATCTCCTGGAGTTCCAAGACATCTTTTGATATAGTGAGATCTCTTATCAATAGGATGATAGTCTTCTTGCGGATAATTAAAAACAACCATATCCCCATTATCAATATCCTCAAAGGCAGGGAAACGGAAGTATGGAATTTTTACAAAATCAGTATAAGATTTAATGCTTGTTCCCATGATTGTTTGATGAGAAAATGGAACCGATAAAGGAGTCATTGTAAATCTTGTTCCGTAACTCATTTTATTAACGAATAAACAATCATAAACTCTTAGAGTTCTTTCCATCGATCCTGTAGGAATCACAAACGCTTCAATAACAAAGGCACGAATTGCTGTAGCAGCTATAATCGCGAAAAACAAAGCTTCTGACCACTCTCTAGCGATACCTTTCTTTTGATTTGAATAATCAACTGGTCCGGTATGAGCCAACCCACCTTTCATACCTAAATAAGGTAAATAGATATAAGGCACCACTGCCGCTATTACATGCTGAGCTTTGTTTCTAATTCCAAACGAGTTTAACAACTCCACCACCATCCCTATAAACAGAACAATATTTACTACAGGAATAAACGACAACAACACCCACCAAGTAGGTTTTTTAATCAGCTTTAACCATACAATTACATTGTATACAGGGATAAAAGCTTTCCATTGTTTTTCTCCGGCAGCTTTAAAAAAGAAAGAAGTACCAAACCATGATAAAATGATAAACGGTACTAGATAAATAAATCCTTCCATAATAAGTTTTTAGCGCTGTAAAGATATTCTTTTTTATTGGTCTCTTATACGGCTTTTGTTAACAAACTCCACAACGCTCAGGAGCCCTTTTCATTATATTTGCAAGGCACTTTTAACACTAATTATGAGTTCATTATTTCAAGACTTTCCTAAAGTATCCACTGAACAGTGGGAACAGGCTATTGATAAGCTTTTAAAAGGAAAAAATTACGATGATACTTTAGTATGGAAAACTAACGAAGGATTCGATATTCGTCCGTACTACAGAAAAGAAGATTTACCAAACAGAGCATATAGCAACATCCATAGAACTAACAATCAATGGGAAATTAGAGAATACATCCAAGTTACGGATAGCTCTTCTGCTAATAAGGAGGCCTTAAATGCTTTAATGAAAGGGGCTACTTCGGTTAGCTTTGATATTCCGGCTGAAATGGAAATCAATTTAAGCGAACTGGTAAAAGACATCGATTCTGAATACGCTCCGGTTTACATTTACATCGAGCAATTGGACATGGACCTAGCGGGACAATTCAAGGAGTGGAATAAGAATGCTGATGGTGGTGTTTATATAGATCCGATTGGAGATACGCTTTCAGGTAGAGCAAATGTTTCTCCTGATGACAATCTTGACCAATTAGCTGTATTCATAGCTGCTGGTGGAAAATTGGCTATTAAAGCAAATCATTTGAAAGATGCATCGGCAAACTTCACTCAAGAATTAGGATATACATTATCCATCTTGGTTGAGTGCATCGAAGCTTCAGACATGGAGATTAATGACTTATTGAAGAATACGGAGATTACTTTCGGAATTACATCGAACTACTTCTTCGAAATAGCTAAACTTAAGTCTTTCACTTACATGCTTAAAAAGCTAGGAGAAGCATATGATTCAGAGGTGCTTTCATTTCCTGAATTTTCAGCAATTAGCTCTACGGTTAACAAAACTCTTTTTGATCCTTATGTGAACATGCTAAGAGGAACGAAAGAAGCAATGTCTGCAGCAATAGCTGGATACGAAAACATTTCCATCCTTCCGTTCGATACAACTTATACAGATAACAATGAATTTGGTGGAAGAATTGCGAGAAATATTCAATTAATTATCCAGGAGGAGTCTTTCTTAAATAATGTTGTTGATCCCGCTTCTGGTTCTTACTATCTAGAACACCTTACTGAACAATTAATTGATAAAGCTTGGAGTTTATTTCTTCTTACGGAAAAAGAAGGTGGATTCTTAAGAGCACTAGAAAATGGTTCTGTTCAATCTGAATTAAAAGAAGAGCAAGACAAAATGGTAGCGAAAGTTGCTGATGGTTCTGTTGTATTGCTAGGAACAAACATTCACCCGAATAAGGACGAACAAATGGGTGATAAAATCAACAAGTCTGATTTCAAACCAGTTTTAGACAATCAAATTTCTAAAACATTTACTCCTCTTAGTAAAATAAGATGGAGTGAAAATTTAGAAACAGAAAGATTGGCGAACGAAAAAATCAATGCTTAATGAGAACGAATTTTGAAAACATCGATATAAAATCTGAATTTAACTCTTCTGTTCAAATAGAAGAAGGCTCTTGGTTAACACCAGAAAAAATTCAGATCAAAAAGTTTTATGACTCAGCTGATTCTAAAGACTTAGATCATTTAGATTTTGCTGCAGGTGTACCTCCTTTTTTAAGAGGTCCTTATGCCACTATGTATGTTATGCGTCCGTGGACGATTAGACAATATGCTGGATTTTCTACAGCGGAAGAGTCAAATGCTTTTTACAGAAGAAACTTAGCTGCCGGACAAAAAGGTCTTTCAGTTGCTTTCGATTTAGCAACGCATAGAGGATACGATTCTGACAATGAAAGAGTACTAGGTGATGTTGGTAAAGCCGGTGTTGCAATAGATTCAATTCTTGACATGAAGATCTTATTCGATCAGATTCCTTTAGATAAGATGTCTGTTTCGATGACTATGAACGGTGCTGTTTTACCGATCTTAGCATTTTACATTGTAGCTGCTGAAGAACAAGGTGTAAGCAAAGATCAATTGAGTGGAACTATCCAAAATGATATCCTAAAGGAATTCATGGTTAGGAACACCTACATATACCCTCCTGCTCCTTCCATGAGAATTATCTCTGATATTTTTGAATACACTTCAGCTAACATGCCGAAGTTTAATTCCATTTCGATATCTGGATATCACATGCAAGAAGCTGGTGCAACTGCCGATATTGAATTGGCATATACCCTAGCAGATGGATTAGAATACATTAAAGCTGGAATCGAAGCTGGAATGGATATCGATACTTTTGCGCCAAGACTAAGCTTTTTCTGGGCAATTGGA
>Ga0228674_1001851_pt1 | contig 12219 bp, 9 predicted proteins | sample 1D_rmetaG_FD_189054 | JGI IMG/M metagenome (GOLD analysis project Ga0228674, IMG submission 189054) | Seawater microbial communities from Monterey Bay, California, United States - 1D_r | ecosystem: Environmental > Aquatic > Marine > Coastal | place: USA: California | collected 2016-09-26
TAAATCAGGAGTCTTATTTTTTGCACTTCTAAGAATTAATATTTTGTTGCAATTATTTATATTATTTATATCGGTTTCAAATTGTACTTTATTCTCATGTTTATTTAAAAAAGAATATCCTAATATCATATCTTTTGCAAAAGAATCTGATTCGTTATAGTTAAGAAATATATTTATCATTTTATTTTGATTGCGTTGGTTGATCTATGCTTATCCCTTCTGCTGATTGTACTGATATACCATCAGATTTAGGGTCTTGGGATTGTCTCTCTGGATCAGATCGCATTGTTTGTTGCCTAAGTAAATGTCGATTATTAGTTGGATCATTTGGATTGCTATCTTGAGGATGAATCGGCGCCCTCGAATGTGCTGCACCAGTTGCATTATTTATTCTTAGAAAGTCTCCATATTGTAAAACAACCTCTTGTTTCAAAGACTCTAGGACTTCTGCAACTTTTACAATAACCTCTCCCGCCTCTTTATCTTTTGGATCTGCAGGAGATACTTTGTCTAGATTTGCATTCATTCTCCATCTAACTATATTACCTTTGTCGTCAGTATATATCATTGGCTCTATAACTCCTGAATCACTATTAGTATTATATGCCACGCCAGCAACAAATTTAAATCTAGGCTCCAATAACATATCAAATCTTTCTCCCAGTTCTTCTCTTAACTTTTGCTCAATCATCATTATTGGAACATATATAGTTGGAGACCTGGAATTTTTAAGAGCAGTCAATGTCAGTCCATCCACCATTTCTTCCGTTGGTAAATGAGTTCCTTCAATATGAACAGGAAAAAATCCTGCGCCAGCATTAGATGCAACTCCACTCATACCTTTTCGTGGAGATAAATGATGTGTAAACAAACCTCCTTGTACATTAGGGTTTGTAACAACATCTTGATGGATTGCTGTATTAAAGGCAAGCATAGCACATTCTGTTACAAACCCCTCTTTTCCTCTATCCTCTTTTTTATCTGGATCGTAACCTGTTGGATCACTTGGTGTTGATAATAGGCTTTCTTTGGAATCAACGGGAAAACCATTTATAATAAGAACTGCTGGCTCTTCTAATCCATCCCTCATTCTCTCCATAGTTTGCAAAAGATACCTTGCATCATCCCTTTCTTGCGTTGAAACTTCTGATCCTCTTAACACTGTATCAAGACTTTGATTCATTTTATAGGCAAGTGCAAATTTCATATCTTGGTGATGATGATATGGATTCCTATCTCTTGATAAATCGTCGGCATATTTTGCAAATTCTACCATTGCTGGTTCTGGAAATCTCAATTGTAGAATACTGAATCTTCCAAGCATTCTCGGTACAGCTCCTGCTATTCTAGGCATAATAAATTAATTTAATTATCATTATATTTGTGATTTGATAAATCCAAATCAGACCAAGGGTTATTTTGAAAATGATTTTTCTCAAAAATTTCTATTTTTTCTTTTGATCTAAGACTAAGTGTTATCATGTCAATATTTTCAATTATCATTTGTTTATGGCGTTTTTGCATTTTAAAATGATAATCTTTTTTACTTGTTTTAACTACAAGGTTTTTAACATCAATTTCAATATTATTATCACCATTTTCTACTAAATCCATTAATTCATCAACTTCATTAGATAGTAATATTATGGTCAATAATCTGTTATTAATACTATTTCCAAAAAATATCTCGCCATAACTTGGGGCAATAATTGCCTTAACACCAAGCTGCTGTAATCCCCAAACTGCATGTTCTCTACTTGATCCGCAACCAAAATTTTTTCCCGCAATTATTATTCCTGCATTTTTAAATTTATCCTGATTTAATGAAAAATCTGATCTTTTTGCACCATTTTCATCAAATCTAAGATCATATAAACAACCTTTGTCCAAACCTTCTTTGGTGATTGTTCTTAAAAATTGTTTTGGCATAATTTGGTCAGTATCCAAGTTATCAATAGCAATTGGCGCTGCTATCTCATTAATTATATAATTACTCATAATTTTATATTTGATCTGTTATAAATCCTTTAATTGCGGTGCAAGCTGCAACAGCAGGGCTAATTAAATGCGTTCTTCCTCCTCTTCCTTGTCTTCCTTCAAAATTACGATTAGTAGTTGAGGCGCATCTTTCGCCTGAACCTAAAATATCATCATTCATAGCAAGGCACATTGAACAGCCAGGTTGCCTCCATTCAAAACCAGCATCTAAGAATATTTTTGCAAGACCCTCGATTTCAGCTCTGTTTCTAACAGCACCAGAGCCCGGAACTATCATTGCTCTTATATCTTTTGCTACTTTTTTACCTTTAACAATATTGGCAATTATTCTTAAATCTTCAATCCTACTATTAGTGCATGATCCAATAAAAACCCTATCAATCTTTAATCCTTTTATTTTTTCTCCTGCTTTGAGACCCATATAATTAAGAGCTCTTATCGCTGTATTTCTTTCTCTATCATCTTCTATATTATTTGGATCTGGAATATTGTCATCAAGGGCTATTGCTTGATCTGGACTTGTACCCCAAGTAACAAAGCTAGAAATATTATAAGCATCAAATTGATACTCCTTATCAAACTTCGCTTTATTATCAGACTTTAGCTTACTCCAATTTTTTACGGCTTCTTTTTTAACTTTTTCATTAAGATTTGTTATTTTAGGAATAACATAATCTAAGGTTTTTTGATCTGGCGCAATTAATGCGGCTCTTGCACCAGCTTCAACAGCCATATTGCAAAGAGTCATTCTGGCTTCAATTGATAAATCCTCAATTGCAGATCCCGAGAATTCAACTGCATAGCCACGAGCTCCTTGTGCTCCAATTTGTGATATAATATAAATAATTAAATCTTTTGATGAAATTCCATCTTTTAATTTACCATTTATTTTAATTCTCATTTCTTTGGCAAGGCGATAAACTAAAGTCTGAGTTGCTAAAATATGACCAACTTCTGAAGTACCAATACCAAACCCAAGAGCACCTAACGCCCCATAGGTTGTGGTATGGCTATCACCACATAAAATTACCATTCCGGGACGAACTAAACCTTGTTCAGGAGCGATAATATGTTCAATACCTTGATTAACATCATTAGTTCCATAACATAAAATATTATGTTTTGTACAATTCTTTTCTAAATTATCAGCAAGGGTTTCGCATGTTTTATCAGGAATAGTTCTGTCTTTTACAGCAACATCATGAGTTGGAATTATATGAGATACTGTTGCTAGTTGCTTTCCTGACCTTAAAACATTTCTATTTTTTTCATCTAATGATGTAAAAGCCTGAGGGCTAGTATATTCATTCATAATATGAAGATCGACATAAAGTAAAATATTTTCCTCATCTATAGTTTCTACCTTGTGTGAATCTACCAATTTTTGATATAAAGTTTTCGTCATATTTTAATTATTTTAAAAAATCATTAATTTCAGCGAGCAAAATATTTGGTATTTCTTCTGCGATATAATGACCACTATTTAATGCTTTACCTTGAATATTTGTAGCAAATTTTTGCCACTCCTTTATTGCATCAAAATATTTTTCAATTGCGCCATTTTTACCCCATAAGGCAAGCATAGGACATTCAATTTTATTGCCTTTTTCTAAATCTTCCAGATCATGATAAAAATCAATCAATTTACTTGCTCGATAATCTTCACATATTCCATGCGCAGTATCTGGATTTTGTAAAGAGCGAATATATTCATCTTTCGCCTCTTTGCTAAATGGTGACTTACCATTATTTCTACCTTTTGAAACTTGATCAAGATAGATTTCTGGATCATTATTAATAGCATTCTCTGGAAATGGAAAAGGACGAATAAGAAAAAACCAATGCCAATAGCTAGTAGCAAAATCGAGATTAGTATTTTGATACATTATATAAGTTGGTAAAATATCGAGAGTAATTAAGTTTTCTATTTTGTCTTTATGATCTAGTGCCATTCTATAAGAAACCCTTCCTCCACGATCGTGACCTATGAGGTTAAATTTTTTAAAACCAAGATTTTCAATTAAATAAATCATATCTAGAGCCATTATCCTCTTGGAATAATTACTATGATCATCATTTCCTTTTGGTTTATCGCTATCGCCATAGCCTCTTAGATCAGCGAGAATAACTGTATATTTTTTAGAAAGATCTGGCGCTATTTTATGCCACATAGCAGAATTCTGAGGATGTCCATGTAAAAGCAAAATAGGAGGACCATCACCTGCCATAAGATAATTGATATTAATATTATCAGGAGTTTTGAATTTATTTTGGATAAAATTATCTGGAAATATCATTGAAAATATTATTTTAGAGAATCACTTAAATATTTTAATAAAATTTGCGTCCCCATTTCACCTATATCTGAATTTTTTGTTAATTCTTCAAAATCCTCAAAAATTTTGTTAGTTATTTTAATTTGATTTGAGTCAATCTCCTCTAATAATAATCTTAAATCTTTGGTTAAATGACGAGCTTTAAATCCTGGATTAAAATTATCTTTAACAATTTCAGATCCAACATCTGTAAGTTGCTTACTTCCCGCCATGCCACTACCACAAATTTCAATTATTAAATTTGGATCAATATTCATTTTTTTAGCTACGATAAAGGCTTCGCATGTTCCAGCCAAATTAACAGCGCAAAGTAATTGATTAATTGATTTTACGGCCTGACCAGAACCGATATTACCACAATATTTTATTAATGAGCCAAATGACCCAAATAATGGTAATAGATAGTCAAAATATTCTTTATCACCACCAACCATTACAGTTAAATTGCCAGCTTTAGCGCCTTTTTGTCCTCCTGTTATTGGAGCATCTAAAAATATACAGTTCTTTGCTTGTAAAATATTGCCAATTTTAATAGCTGATTTTTTACCAATTGTGGTTGTATCTATTATTATTGAACCTTCTTTTAAATGAGGTAAAATCTCATTTACTGCATTAATAACTGAAACTTCATCATCAAGACAAGTAAAGATTATATCACATTTTTTTGCCAGATCAGAAATTGTGTTTGCCTCATTAATTCCTTTCTTAAGTAATTGTTGGTAAACTTTTTTGTCTTTTGTGCGATTATAAATTGAAAGATTAAATCTTTTATCATGGATATGCTCCGACATTGCTGATCCCATAATACCAATTCCGGCAAAGCCAATTTTTAAAGATTTAATATCTTTTGTTTTGATATGCATATTTTAAACATAAAATAATTAATATTCTTATGCGTTAGAGAGTAAGAAAGTCTCAGATTATGTCAATGTTAATTTGCAAATTGTAAATAATTTTAATTAAAAATCATTACCTCTCTTGCGTTCTATTATTTTCTATCCTATTCTATATAGAAAGTTTTTTAATTCAACAAAACATATTGCTTAACTTTTATGAGTATCATTGAAAAGAACGACATAATGACGATGAAGGAACTGGCTGATTACCTAAAAATAGCCGAAAAAACAGCATATCGTTTTGCGTCTGATAAAAAGATTCCTGGATTTAAAGTTGGTAATGCTTGGAGATTTAGAAAAAGTGAAATTGATAATTGGATTAAGAAACAGGAAAAAACGAAAAAATAAATTATGGATCACACTTATCACAACAGAATAGTTAATTTTATATGGTCAATCGCAGATGACTGCCTAAGAGATGTTTTTGTAAGAGGAAAGTATCGTGATGTAATTTTACCGATGTTCGTATTAAGAAGATTGGATTGTTTATTAGAGCCAACAAAAGAAGCTGTTCTTGAAGAGGTAAAATTTCAAAGGGAAGATGCTGATTTGCCAGACCTTGACCCTGATGGTTTAAAGCAAGCATCAGGTTACATTTTTTACAACACATCCCAATTCACCCTTAAATCACTTCTTGGAAATCCATCAAATTTAGAGCAAAATTTTAAAACCTATATCGAAGGGTTTAGTCCAAATGTAAAAGAGATAATCGAAAATTTTGATCTAGCGAATCAGGTTAGAAAGATGGTAGCCTCAGATGTTTTATTTGATGTAATAGAAAAATATGTTTCGGAAGAAATAAACCTCAGTCCAAATGAAGTTAGAAAAGCTGATGGTAAAATTTTGCCAGCCTTAACTAACCTTGGTATGGGTTATGTATTTGAAGAGTTAATCAGAAAATTTAATGAAGAGAATAATGAAGAAGCTGGAGAGCATTTTACTCCAAGAGAAGTAATAAAATTAATGACTCACATTATTTTTGATCCAATCAAAAATAATCTTCCTCCTGTTTTAACAATTTATGATCCTGCTTGCGGTTCTGGTGGAATGTTAACCGAATCTCAAAATTTCATTATTGACCCTGAAGGATATATTAAATCAACATCAGATATCTATTTATATGGTAAGGAATCTCAGCCTGAGACTTTTGCCATTTGTAAATCAGATATGATGATTAAAGGTAATAATCCAGAAAATATCAAACTTGGATCAACTCTTGCTACCGATGAATTTTCTCATATGAGATTTGATTTTATGCTTTCAAATCCTCCTTATGGTAAATCTTGGAAAAGTGATCAAAAGTACATCAAAGATGGCAAAGAAGTAATAGACTCAAGATTTCAAGTTAGTTTAAGAAATTTCTTTGGTGAAGTAGAAATAGTTGATGCCACTCCAAGATCTTCTGATGGTCAGCTGTTATTCTTGATGGAGATGGTTAATAAAATGAAATCAAGTAATAGCAATTCTATTGGTTCTCGTATTGCATCAGTTCATAATGGTTCTTCTTTATTTACTGGTGATGCTGGAGGAGGAGAAAGTAATATTCGCCGTTATATTATCGAAAATGACTTGCTTGAAGCAATAATACAGCTTCCAAATAACCTTTTTTATAATACTGGTATCACAACTTACATTTGGATCTTAAATAATAATAAAGCTGAGAATCGTAGAGGAAAAATACAGCTTATAAATGCTTCAAATTACTATCAAAAATTACGCAAAAACCTTGGTGAGAAAAATTGTGAATTAAGTGATGATCATATTGATGAAATAACCAATATTTACCTTAAAGCACCTCAAGATAAAATTTCCAAGATTTTTGATAATAGGGATTTTGGATATCACAAAGTGACAATTGAAAGACCACTTAGAAAAGCAGTTAAATTTAGTGATGATAATATAGAAAAACTAAGATTTATTCCAAATATAAAAGATGTAATGGCCTATATTTATGAACAATATGGCGATAAGGTCTATAAGGATTTAAAAGATTGCAGATTGCAAATAGAGGAATATTTAGAAAAAGAAGAAATTTCATTAAAACCAGCGCAGAAAAAATCTTTATTTAGCCCCCAATCTTGGCAAGAGCAGCTTGATCTTATGAAACAAGCAGAGGAACTGCAAAAAATTATTGGTGATGATTTATGGCTTAACTATAATGAGTTTTTAATAAAATTTGAAAAAACTATAAAGAATCAAAAAATAAAACTATCCCCAAAACACAAAAAACAAATTTTAGATAGCATTAGCTTCATAGATGAAAATAGCGCCAAAGTAATCAAGAAAATTCATAAATTTTCATCAAAGCAACTAAGTGATTTAATTGATAAAATTGGCTGTAGTAAAGATCAGCTAGCAGATTATGGCTATTTTAAAGGTAAAGATGAAGGAGAATATATCGAATATGAAACTGACAGCAATTTAAGGGATTTTGAAAATATTCCTGTACAAGAAAATATTCACGAGTTCTTTATAAAAGAAGTGAGGCCTTATGTTGATGATGCTTGGATAGATATTTCTAAAACAAATATTGGCTATGAAATAAGCTTTAACAAACATTTTTACGAGGCAAAGCCTCTTCGCTCCTTAGAAGTTGTAACTAAAGAGATTCTAGAAATAGAAAGCCAAAGTGATGGCCTTCTAAAAAAACTAGTTGGTTTGACCGATAATTTAAAATTTAAGGGAAAATCATGAGTTTAGCAAATTATCAAAAATATGAGAAATATGTAGATAGCGGAGCCCCTTGGGTTGGAGATATTCCTGAAGGATGGGAGATTAGGAAGTTGAAGTATATATCTAAATCATTACCAAAATCTTCTATACAAGCTGGGGATGGATTAGAAAGTGGCAAATATCCTCTTTTCAGCTCAAGTAAAAACCAGTCATTATTTCTAAATCATTTTATTTACAATGAAGAGTTGATTGTAATGGGAACTGGAGGGGTAGCTAATATTCATTATTATAATGGAAAATTGGCAACAACTACAGACTGTTTTAATTTTACCATAACGAACAACATTTCTCATAAGTTCATTTTTTACTGTCTACTATCAAAATTAGACATTATTGATGATCTGTTTTTCTATGGACAAGGCTTAAGACATTTAAATAAAAGTCTTCTATTGAGTTATTACCTTCCAATTCCCAGTTGTACTCTGCAAGATAAAATTACTAATTTTTTAGACCAAAAAACCTCTGAAATTGATCAAGCAATAGTAAAGAAAGAAAAGCTCATAAATCTTCTAAAGGAACAAAAAGACATCATCATTCAAAAAGCAGTTACGCAAGGTCTTGATCCTGATGTTAAAATGAAGGATAGCAAAGTTGATTGGATTGGTGAAATCCCAGAGCATTGGAAAATTAATAGAAATGCGGCTCTGTATCAAATATCAAAAGATGATGGCATAGAAGGACTTCCCATTCTTTCTGTTTCTATTCATTCTGGAGTCTCAAAAGAGGAGTTAACTGAAGAGGAAAATGTGAGATCAGCAGTCAAAATTCAGAACAAGGAAAGCTATCTCAGAGTAAAACCTGGATATATCGCATATAATATGATGCGTGCTTGGCAAGGAGGTATTGGCCATGTGGAAGTTGATGGCATGGTTAGTCCTGCTTATATTGTTTTACGACCTATAGGAAATATAAATTCTTTATATTTTGAATATTTATATCGCACAGATATTTTTATTCAGCAAATGAATCGTTTTTCTAAGGGTATTACAGACTTTAGAAAAAGATTATATTGGGATAGTTTTAAGAATTTGATTACATTAGTGCCGCCAATAGAAGATCAAAAAAATATCATCACCTTTATAAAAGAAGTTGAGTCAAAAACAGCAGAAATCGTTAATAATACAAAAAACGAAATAGAAAAACTAAAAGAATTTAAACAGGTTTTAATCGCAAATGCGGTAACAGGAAAAATTAAAATTTAATTATGATAAAAACTAGTGATACAACGGAGAAAGCTTTAGAAAATTTAATTGAAAGATCATTGATCGCTGGTGGTTATGAATCTTCTGATAATAAAGATTATAACCCAGAATTTGCTTTGGATGAGAAGAAATTTTGGCAATTTTTAGAAAATTCACAGAAAAGTGAATTAGATAAATTAGCTGATCGCCATGATTATAAAAGGCTGATAATTGAAAGGCTAAATCGCAAAATTAAAAAAGATGGAATTTTAACCATTTTAAAAAAGGGATTATCAATTGATGATGCACATTTCAATCTTTTTTATGATGCTCCATATAATAGCTTAAATCCTGATTCTGAAAAGCTATTTGCTAATAATATTTTCTCTATTGCAAGACAAATTCATTATTCTGGAACTGATATCAATTTATCAATTGATATGGTGATTTTTATTAATGGCCTAGCTATTGCAACTTTTGAGTTAAAAAACCCTTGGACAGGTCAAAATATTTATCATGCAAGAAAACAATATGAGGAAGATAGAGATAAAAATGAGCCTTTATTTCAGTTTGGAAGATGCTTAGTGCATTTTGCTGTTGATACTGAAGAAATTTTTATGACAACCAAGCTTGATGGTAAAGGAACTTATTTCTTGCCATTTAACAAAGGAAATAATCATGGTAAAGGCAATCCTCCAAATTCATCTAGTCACAAAACAGCTTATTTATGGCAAGAAATTTTAACTAAAAAAAGCCTAACTAATATTATTAAGAATTTTACCAAACTTGTTGAAGAAGAAGACAAAGAAACTGGTAAAAAGAAGAAAATTCTATTTTTTCCACGCTATCATCAATTGGATGTGGTTAGAAAAGTTTTAGATGATGTTAAAGATTGCAGTATAGGCAAAAAATATTTAATTCAACATTCTGCTGGCTCTGGAAAATCAAATTCAATTACTTGGCTTGCCTATCAATTGGTTGAAACTTATGACAAAAGTGGAAAATCGAATATTTTTGATAGTGTAATTATTGTAACCGATAGAAGAATTCTTGATAAACAGCTAAAAGAAAATATCAAAAATTTTTCAGAAGTTAAAAATGTTGTTGCCCATGCTTACAATTCATCAGAGCTAAAAAAATCTTTAGAAAATGGCAAAAAAATTATAATTACCACTATTCAAAAATTTCCTTTTATTGTTGATGGGATTAGTAATTTATCAAATAAGAAATTCGCCGTCATTATTGATGAGGCTCACTCTTCACAAAGTGGAGTAGCTTCGCACAAGCTAAATATCGTAATTTCTTCAAATGGTGAGCAGGAAGATTTACCAGAGGATTTGCAGGATAAAATTCTTGAAGCAATGAATAGAAGGAAGATGGGTAATAATGCTTCTTTCTTTGCTTTTACTGCCACTCCAAAAAATGCTACTTTAGAAAAATTTGGAATTAAGAAAGAAGATGGAAAATTTTATCCTTTTCATCTTTATAGCATGAAGCAAGCAATTGAAGAAGGCTTTATTTTAGATGTTCTTGCCAATTATACTACATATCGTAGCTATTATGAGATTCAAAAATCAATAGAAGATAATCCAGAATTTAATACCAAAAAAGCACAGAAAAAACTAAGAAGCTTTGTTGAATCTCACGCCAGCACTATTGAAGTAAAATCAAATATCATCATTGATCATTTTGTAAGTAAGGTATGGAAAAACAAAATGAAGGGGCAAGCAAAAGCCATGGTGGTTACTCGAAATATAGAATCGGCAATTAGATATTTTTTAAGCATTAGAAAGGCAATTCAAGATCTTGGACTGCCATTTAAAGCAGTTTTGGCCTTTACTGGAAAAAAAGTTGTAGATGAAATTGAGTACAATGAAGATATTGCAAATGGCTTTCCAGGAAATGACATAGCTAAGGAGTTCAAGAAAGATGAAAATAAAATTCTAGTTGTCGCCAATAAATTCCTAACAGGTTTTGACGAGCCTTTGCTGCACAGCATGTATGTTGATAAAAAATTGCAGGGTGTTTTAGCTGTTCAAACATTATCACGCTTAAATAGATGTAATCATAAATTAGGCAAAAGAGATACATTCATTTTGGATTTTTACAATAGCGTTGATGATATCAAAAATGCCTTTGATGATTTTTACACATCAACTTCACTTAGTCAGCCAACCGATGTTAATGTTTTGCATGATATTAAAGATGCGCTTGATAATGCAGCAATTTATGAAAATGACGAGGTAAAAGAATTTAATCAATTATTTTTTAATAAGGCTGATGCTGAGGAATTATCGCCATTTATTGATAATGTAGTATCAAAATTTGATCAAGAATTAAGCGAGGAAGAAAAGGCAGATTTCAAAATTAAAGCAAAACAATTTGTCAAAATATATGCACAAATTTCCTGTATTGTGCCTTTCAATAACGCTGATTGGGAAATGCTTCATTGGTATCTCAAATTCCTAATACCAAAGCTCAAAGTAAGGGATAAAGAAAATGAAGAAATAGATGATTTGTTAAATAGTATCGATCTATCAACTTATGGTCTAGAAAGGGTAAAACTGAATTATGCAATTGGTTTAGATTCTTCTGAAAGTGAGATTGATCCACAAAATCCAAATCCAAGAGGAAGTCATGATAATAATGAAAAAGATCAGCTAGACCAAATAATCTATAATTTTAATGAAAGATTTTTTGCTGGATGGGATGCTACACCTCAAGAGCAAAGAGTTAAATTTATCAATATTGCTAAACATGTGATGAGCGATCCAAATTATGAGGATAAGGTTCTAAACAATTCTGACGAGCAAAATCGTAAAATCGCCTTGGAGGATATGATTAAAAAAGCTGTTAACAATGAGAGAAGAAGGGAGTTAGATTTATACAAGAAATATGCCTCGGATGATGAATTTAAAAAGGCTTTCGATTCTAGCGTGATGAGAATATTATCACAAAATCCAGAAGCCTTAAGGAACCTCTGAAAAACCAATTATCTAATTTATAGATTTGAAACTGTTTAATTTTGTTATTTTTGCCAAAGTTTAGCAAAGTTATTTTATAAAATTTTGTTTG
>Ga0228674_1001854_pt1 | contig 12204 bp, 10 predicted proteins | sample 1D_rmetaG_FD_189054 | JGI IMG/M metagenome (GOLD analysis project Ga0228674, IMG submission 189054) | Seawater microbial communities from Monterey Bay, California, United States - 1D_r | ecosystem: Environmental > Aquatic > Marine > Coastal | place: USA: California | collected 2016-09-26
AAGCTGCAGGCCCTGCCGGCCGGCTACTGGCCGTTCCTGGCGGCGATCCTGTTCGGCTATGCGGTGCTGACCACCGCGCTGAAGCGGTTCTACATCCGTCGCTACGGCTGGCAGTAACGATCCGCCGCCTCGTCCAGGGAGAAACACAATGGACATCAACCCCAACCTGCCGGCGTTCAACGCCGGCGCAACCCTGAGCTCGCTGATCAGCCTGACGGTGGCCTTCGTACTGGGAACGATCATCGGCCTGGAACGGCAACTGCGCCAGCGCACCGCCGGGCTGCGTACCAACACGCTGGTGGCGGTGGGCGCGGCGGTGTTCGTCGACCTGGCCGTGCGCTTCCATGACCTGTACGGCGGGCCGCCGTCGCCCCTGCATGTGGTGGCCTATGTGATTTCCGGCGTCGGCTTTCTCGGTGCCGGCGCGATCATGAAGGACGGCGCGCAGGTTTCCGGCCTGAACACCGCCGCCACCCTGTGGGGCTCGGCGGCGGTGGGCGCGTGCGCCGGCATCAAGCTGCTGCCGGAAGCGGTGATGGCCGCGATCTTCGTGCTGGCCGCCAACACGCTGTTGCGGCCGGTGGTGAACCGCATCCAGCGGCAGCCGCTGCCGGAAGCCTTCAGCGAGGCGACCTATGCGATCAACGTGGTCTGCCAGCGCGAGCAGCAGGCCGAGGTGCTGGACCAGCTGTTGCTGCTACTGGAGCAGGCGCAGTACCCGGTGCGCGCAGTGGACCAGCGGCCGTTTGGCGAGCGCGATGTGGAGATCGAAGCAGTGCTGTATGCCACCACGGTCGATGCCGGCGAACTGGATGCCGTGCTGGCAACGCTGGCGACCACGCCTGGCGTACTGCAGGGATTCTGGAACGCCAGCCTGGAGGAGTAGTGCCGGCCGCTGGCCGGCAACCTCATGATCCCCCGACGCACCGTGCATCGCTTCGGTAGGTGCCGGCCGCTGGCCGGCACCTCATGAAGCTCCGGGAAGATCCTGCAGCTGCCGGCCAGCGGCCGGCACTACCCAGCATCGCTTTGCTATCCTTTCCGCCCACGCCAGGGAGCTGTCCCGATGCCATCGCTGTCGCCCCGTCGCCCGCTGGTGCTGCTGGCCCTGATCGTCGTGATGGCGGCGATCTTCCTGATCGACACCGTCACCGACTACGCCGTTGCGGCGGCGTGTTTCTACGCGGCGGTCATCCTGGCCGCCTCGCGCGTGCTGGCCGCCCGTGGGCTGATCACGCTGGCCCTTGCCTGCATCGCGCTGACCGCTCTCAGCTTCTTCCTGACCCGCTTCGGCACCTACCGTATCGGCCTGGTCAATTCGGTGATCGGCATGCTGGTGATCGGCATCACCACCTACCTGGCCCTGAACATGGAAGCGGCCAAGGCGGCGGTACAGGAGGCACAAGGGCGGTTGCTGAGGGTCGCGCGCGCTTCCACCGTGGGCGAGCTGACCACCTCCATCGCGCACGAGGTGAACCAGCCGCTGGCGGCCATCGCCAGCAGTGCCGAGGCCTGCCAGCGCTGGCTGGCGCAGGACCCGCCGAATGTGGACAAGGCGCGGCAGACCGTGGCCCGCATCCTGGCCGATGCGCACCGCGCCGGCGACGTGATCGCGCGCATCCGGGGCCTGACCCAGGGTGCCGCGCCGGAGCGACGCGCCTTCGATCTGAACCAGGCGGTGGAAGAAATGCTGGCACTGTCACGCAGCGAGCTGGATCGGCATGGCGTGGCGGTGGCGCTGCTGCTGGATGCCGACCTGCCACCGGTGCAGGCCGACCGCGTACAGGTGCAGCAGGTGATCGGCAACCTGATCCTCAATGCGGTGGACGCGATGGAAGCGGTGCCTGCCGCTGACAGGCGCCTGTCGCTGCTGACCCAACGCGACGGTCAGCGGATCAGCCTCAGTGTGCGCGATCGCGGTGTCGGCCTCCCCGCCGACCATCCCGAGCGTGTGTTCGATGCGTTCTGGACCACCAAATCACACGGTCTTGGCCTCGGCCTCAGCCTCAGCCGTTCGATGATCGAAGCCAACGACGGCCAGATCCGCGCCGAGCGCCCGAGCGGCGGCGGGGCCTGCTTCGTCTTCGACCTGCCCATCGCCACGGATGTTCCTCATGCGTAAGCCCACTGCCCCGGTTGCCGATCCGGCACCGATCGTCTACGTGATCGACGACGACCCCTCGGTGCGCGCGGCGCTTGAGGATCTGTTGGCGTCAATGGGACTGCAGGTAAGGGCCTTCGCCTCCACCCAGGCGTTCCTGGACCACGAACTGGACGATGCACCGGCCTGCCTGGTGCTGGATGTGCGCATGCCGGGCCAGAGTGGGCTTGAGTTCCATCGCAGCATGGGCACGCATGGCCTGCAGCTGCCGGTGGTGTTCATCACTGGCCACGGCGATATTGCGATGGGCGTGAACGCGATCAAGGACGGCGCCATCGAATTCCTGACCAAGCCGTTCCGTGACCAGGAGCTGCTGGATGCGATCCACAAGGGCATCGAGATCGATCGCCAGCGCCGCCGTGACGGCGAGGCACTCGATGCCCTGCAGCAGCGCTGGAACACGCTCAATGCCGGCGAGCGCGAGGTGGTCGATGGCGTGGTGCGCGGGCGCCTCAACAAGCAGATCGCCGGCGACCTCGCGGTCAGCGAGATCACGGTGAAGGTACGCCGCGCACAGGTGATGCGCAAGATGGGCGCGCGCACTCTGGTCGATCTGGTGCGGATGTACGACCGCTTGCAGGCGGGCACGCCCTGACCCTGCAGCAAGGCAGAGCGGTCGGCAGCGTCGCCCCGCATTCCGCTTGCGCTATTTCCGGGTGGCCAGCACGATCACCCCGGCCACGACCAGGCCGATGCCACTCCACTCGCGCAGGCTGGGCCGCTCACCCAGCAGCAGATAGGCCAGCACGATCACCAGCACGACGCTGAACTTGTCGACCACTGCGACCTTGGCCAGTTCGCCGCTCTGCAGCGCGCGGAAGTAGAACAGCCACGACGCGCCGGTCGCCAGGGCGGAGAGCACCAGGAACAGCTGGGTGCGCCCCGGCAGCAGCAGCGGGTTTGACCACTTGCCGGTGATCACCACCAGCGGCAGGATCACCGCCGCCACGATCAGGGTGCGGATGGCCATGGCCAGGTCCGAGTCGACGCCCTTGACGCCCACCTTGGCGAACAGCGCGGTCAGCGCCGCGAACACGGCGGACAGTCCAGCCCAGATCAACCACTGCGGTAGGTTCTGCACGAAGGCCTCGCTTGCCTGCACCGGCATGTGCGCCAACGCTACTCCACCCTGCCATCGGTGGGGCTTCACCTGCCCGTCACCGCCGCTACAATGGGCACGGAATCGCCAGGGGGGCGATCTGCAGGGAATGCACCATGCTTGAACAGGACATCATCGTCGCCCTTGCCGGGCCAGCCGCCCTCGACCGGGCCGCCCTGCCGTGCAGCACTCGCCTCCCGCTCCCCTTCCCCTCTGTTTCGCAGCACCCTGCCCGTTCGGCGCGGCAGGTTCCTCATCGCTTGCCCTGACCGGAGCCGTCGAAATGCCCGAGAACACTCTCCTTGCCACGCCGGCCGCTACCGCGCCGATCAAGTACCTCGACCGCGCCATGGCCACGCTGCGCAGCCTGGGCCTGGCCGCCCCCCAGGACAACAACGCACCGGCCATCTCGCTGGTCTCGCAGCTGTCCACCCTCGACCAGGGCCGCGTGGTGGCCATTGCCCGCGTGCTGCAGCAGTCCGGCCATTTCAATGCCGTGATGCGTGATGAAATCAGCTCGGCCAAGGTGTCCGACCGCTACACCGAGATCGTCCGCGCCTTCGACAGCATCCGTGACGACGCCAGCACCATGGTCGAACAGGTGCGCGACGGCAGGATCGACATGGGCGAACGCCTGCAGAACCTGTGGATGAAGGTCACCCGCGGTGACATCCCGAGCCGGTTCGAGAAGATCCGCCGTACGTTCCTGGAGGTCAGCCGCGATTCGGCCGAGCAGCTGCAGCGCGAATCGCGCGTGCTGGAGATGTACGGCGACTTCCGCCTGTCGATCAAGGATGCCGAAATCCAGGCGCATGAGTTGTTGAAGCTGCAGGAGCAGGCGCTGGCCGATGCGCGCGAGGCGCTGAAGCAGGCACAGCAGCGCGTGGAATCGGCCGGCCCGGCCGCCGATGCCGCCGACACCGGCCGCCTGGTGATGGCCCGCGATGAAGCCCTGCGCAACAACCAGGCCGAGGAGTCACGCTACCAGCTGGCCAAGGACCTGGCCGAGAACCTGCAGGTGAACTACGCCACCTCCGAGGCGATCATGCTGCGCGTGCACCAGTCGCACGAGGTCAAGCGCCGCGTCAACGAGCGCTCGGTGGTGTTCTTCTCCACCAATGAAACCAGCTTCACCGCCTTGAACCTGGCCTTCACCACGCAGATGGGCCTGCACGAGTCCACGCAGGCGCTCAATGCGATGACCGAGGGCACCTCCAAGGGCCTGGAAGCGGTGGCCAACATCGGCGATGAAGTACTGCACGAGGGCCTGAAGGCCGGCTACGGCGCCACCATCGGCGTCGATTCGGTGCGCAAGCTGGTCGATGCGGTGGTGCGCTTCCAGGAGACGTCGCTGCAGGAAATCGAGCAGCTGCGCGGCCAGGCCACCCGCGACTCGGCGGAGATTGCCGAGTATGTCGAACAGGGCAAGCAGCGTTTCGCCGCGCTGCTGCAGGCACCGCCGAGCCCGGAGTCGCGCTGAGGTGAGTGCGACGATGGCCCCTGCCGAGCTGCAGGATGCGCTGCTGACCATGGATGTGGTCGACCAGCTGCGCTATCGCAATGCCGAAATGAAGGCGCTGGCCGACAGCGGCCATGACAAGGCGGCGCTGAAGCAGCGCCTGCTTGAGCTGTACCGCTCGCAGGGCATCGAGGTCTCCGACGAGATCCTCGAGGCTGGCATCCAGGCCCAGCGTGAGCAGCGCTACCTCCATGCCGCGCCGCGTGGCTGGAAGGCCTGGCTGGCGCGGCGTTGGATCGATCGGGTCCGCCTGTTGAAGTGGGCGCTGCTGGCAGTCTTCCTGCTGCTGGTGCTCGGCATGCTGCTGGTGATGGCGCGCAGCTTTGGTGCGTTCGTGCACGAGAGCAACGTGCAGAAGAACGTGCAGGTGCTGAACGACAAGGTGGCCGCGCAGCAACAGGAGGCTGCCGCAACGCGCGCCCTTCTGGCGGGGCAGGAACAGGCCCTGCAGGGGCTGCTGCTACGTGCCACGGCCAGCGGTGAGCGCCTGCAGCCGCTGACCGAAGGCGCACAGGCCGCGCTGGCCGAAACACAGCGGCGCTTTGCCGGCGTGCCCGCCGCCATGGCGGACCTGCCCACCCTGATCCGCAAGGACAAGCTCACGCGTATCAGCAGCGGCGGCAGCGCCACCGGCGAACAGGCCGCCGCCCAGGTGGAGCAGCAGCGGCAGGCTGCCGCAGCGCTGCTGGCGCGCGCCAGGGAAACCCTGCCCGCACTGACCGAGCGGGTGACCACCCTCGGCCAGGCCATCGATGCCAGCGAACTGCTGGACACCACCAATGCGGCCGCGAAAGCAGCACGCCTCACACCGGACGCCGAGAAGGTACGGGCACGCGCCTACACCGGCGGCGACGTCGCACTTCGCGCCGGAGACATGGCCGCAGCCGGCCAGGCGGTGACCACCCTGAAGGACCTGATCGGCAGTGCCGACACACTGGCCGCGCTCAACGAACGGCTGGCCCAGCTCAAGGCCGACGGCCTGGCCACGGGCGTTTCGGGCGAGGACCGCAAACGGCTGGAGCGTGCGCTCGACCAGGCCGCCCAGCGGGTCCGCGTTGAGACTCTGGCCGACGCCGGGCCGGCGATCGACGAAGTCGGCCAGCTGGTGGCGTTGCTGTCCAAGACCCTGGTCTACCGCATCGTCAACCGTGACGGTGAGCGTACCGGCGTCTGGCGCTACAGCGAAAAGGCCAATGGCAGCCGCAACTATTACCTGGTGACCGAAGCGCTGGACGAGGCCGGCAACGCCACCGAACTGCTGATCCGCAACGAGGAAACCGGCAAGGACGAATGGGCCTCGCTGTTCGCCGTGCGCGTGCCGGAGGCAACCTACAACCGGGTTGCCGCGGACAAGCAGGACAACGGCATCATCGAAGACGACCAGATCGGCAGCAAGCCGCGCGGCAGCCTGTCGCCGCGTTTCCGCATGCCCACCACCGGCGGCTACATCACCGAATGGTGATGGGTAAGGAACTGACATGAGAGATCTGAACGACGCGATTGCCGATGTCGAAACCGATATCGGCCAGGTGCAGGCACAACTGGCCACGCGCGGCGACCAGTGCCGGGAACTGATCAAGGAGCAGGAAGCGCTGCACGGCCGGGTCCGCGAAGACTTCAATGCACTGGCCCGCCTGCAGGCCGAGGCCGCTATTGATTCGCCGCCGATGGTGGCCAGGGACCTGCTGCAGCAGTCCAGCGCCGACCTGCAGCGCCGCGATCGCAAAGCGGCGGTGCTGGCCGACGAGCTGCAGGCGCTGCTGGACATCGAACAGTCGCTGCAGCAGCGCTCGCAGGAGGCCGTTGCCGCACGCGACGCCGCTGGCGGCCAGTGGCAGGCCCTGCAGAACCAGGTGGACACGACGCTGGAAGCGGAGCCCACCTACAGGGTGCTGCAGAACGACCTGCAGCTGGCCGAGGCGCGCGCCGACACGGTCGAACGCATGGCCGCCTCTGCGCAGTCGGAGCATGATGCCAAGGCCGGCGCCTACCAGGCCGACCCGATCTTCATGTACCTGCACCGTCGCAGCTTCGGCAGCGCGGCCTATCGCGGTTGGCCGCTGGTGCGCACGGTCGATGGCTGGCTGGCCGAGCTGTGCGGCTTCGACCGGGCGCGTCGCGAGTACGCCACCCTGGTCGAGCTTCCGCCCTATCTGCAGGAACATGCCGGACGGGCCCGTGCCGACGTCGAGGCGGCCCGCCAGCCGGTGCAGCAGGCCCGCGACGCCGCCCTCGCCGACGCCGGCGGCGACCCGCTGCGCCAGCAGCTGCAGACGGCACAGGGCGAGGTGGCGCAGGCGCTGTTGGCCGAGCAGCTGCATCGGCAGACCGTGGATGCCAAGCAGGCACAGATCGATGGTTTCCGCAGTTGGACCGATGCCGAAGGCGGCGCCCTGCTCACCGCGCTGGCGCGCACGCTGTCGGCCAAAAGCATGGACGACCTGTACCGGCGCGTCGCCGCCACCGCCTCCGGCGAGGACGATGCCGTGCTCGAACGCATCCATCGCAGTCGCCTGCGCCTGGGCGAGATCGATGGCATGGTGGGCGAGCACACCCGCGAAATGGCCGTACTGAAGAAGCGCCTGGACAGCCTGCAGGCTGCGCGCAGGAGCTACCAGGCCGCTGCGGATATCGAGCGCCAGGCGTACGAGGCACCGAGCTACCGGGCCGCCGCCCCGGCCACCGTCGCCGCGTCCTTCTTCAGCACAACCAGCAGCCGAAGCACCACCCGCTCCTCTGGCAGTCTGTTCGACCTGCTTGCGGGCGGATCCAGCAGTTCAAGCTCTCGTTCCAGTTTCAGCTCCAGCTCGAGTTCGAGTTCAAGCTCCAGTTCCAGCGGCAGCAGTTTCCGCAGCGGCGGCGGCATCAGCGGTGGCGGTGGCTTCAAGACCGGCGGCGGGTTCTAGCCCTCCACCTGCCGGGTGCGCCGCTTCAGCCGCGTGTCCAGCAGTCCCACGCCCAGCAGCACCAGGCTGGTCAGCCATCCGGCGGCCAGCAGGTGCATCCATGGCAACGCCAGGCCCAGCACCAGCAGCGCGGCGGCGCCCAGCAGATGCGAGCGCGGCGCATGCCCATAGACCACGCGCTTGTACAGGGCACTGCCCAGCAGATAGATCAGCGGGCCCGCCACCATCACGATGGCGTACACCGTGCTGACGGCCGCCGCCGGGTGGTCCATGACCAGATCGTTGCCCACTGCGGTGGCGATGATGCCGGCGATCAGCAGCGCGTGCACGTAATGAAAGTTGGCGCCCATCCGCCCTGGGTCTTCGGCATGGGTGATGGCCTCGGTGGCATCGCGGCTGGAGATGCCGAAGTACAGCCACCACATGGCAATCGTGCCGGCGAACGTGGCCAGCACGGCCGAGACCACTTCGCCGCTCCAGTGCTCGACTTCACTGAGCACGCCGCCGGTGGCCAGAAGGGTTTCGCCCAACGCCACGATGACGAACAGCTGGCAGCGCTCGGCCAGATGCCCGCCCTCGATGGTCCAGTCACGGGTGTGCGAACGGCCCATGCCCGGGAACGCGAAACCGAACATCGGCGAGATGTACTCGCAGGCCACCGCCACCACCCACAATGCCAGGCGAAGAGAGCCATCGGCCGCGGCACCGGCCAGCCAGAAGCACGCCGAAACGCTGACCCAGGCCAGCATGCGGCGGAAGTTGGGCGCCAGCGGATGGTTGCGACCGACCTCGAACAGGACGAATGCCGTGCGCCCCACCTGCATCGTGGCGTAGGCCCCGGCGAACATCCAGGCCCGGTCGGCAAACGCCTCGGGAATGGACGAAGACATCAGCAGCGCCAGCAGCATGGTGGCAAACAGCAGGCCACGGATGCGCGGCGCCTGCGGGTCGAACCAATTGCTGACCCAGCAGGCGTACTGCCAGCCCAGCCAGACCGCGAACCAGAGCACCAGGGTCTGCAGCACGCCGGCCAGATCAAGGTGATGCAGCAGGTGGTGGCTGAGCTGGGTGACCGCAAACACGTAGACCAGGTCGAAGAACAGTTCTTCGTAGGTCACGCGGGCATGGTGGCCATCGCGATGGCGCAGCGCGGGCAGGCGCAGTCGGGTGCTCATGGCGGGCCTTCAGCGCGCCAGGCGCCAGTACAGCAGGCCCGCCAGCAGTGCCGGCACGGCGAACACCAGCAGCAGGATCGGCAGTTCTTCTCGCACCGCGTAGCCGGCCTTGCTGACCCCTATCCACATGTTGGCCACCGAGACCAGCAGCCAGGTGGCGATGAACGCGATCAGCGCGGCAGGCAGCTGCGAGCTGCCCACGCTCCAGAGCCGGCCGAACAGAAGGAACACGCCCAGCAGCAGGACGCCAGCGGTGATCACCAGAAGCACATGCATGCAACGATCTCCTTGAACCTGCAGGCAGGCTAGCCCGGGCCGATTCTGCGCTCCAGACGATGATCGTGGTTTCACCTTCCAGCCCCTGCGAACAATCGACGCCCCGGGGACATGGCAAACGCGAACAGTTCCCATTAGTATTGCGTCATCGTGCAGGGATGCCCTCCCCGCAGCCGCCCTTCGCCCCTGTTGCCAGTCCGGATGTCCCAGCTGCCCTCGCCTCACCCACCTGCGCTGCCGCTGGTGTCTTCGCTGGTGCGCCACTACGAGGAACTGGTGGACTACCTGCGCCGCCGCTTCCGCTCGCCCGGGCTGGCCCGCGAGGTGGTGCACGACGTCTGCGTGCGGCTGCTGGAGCGCCCGCCGCTGCACGATGCACGGCAGCCGATCGCGCTGCTGCGCCGGATCGCGCATGACGCAGCGGTTGATCGCTGCCGCGCCGAGGATCTGCGCCGGCACTGGGTGGAAGCACGCGCCGAGCTGCCGGACGATGCCTGCCCGCGACCCGGGCCCGAGCAGCAGGCCCAGGGCCAGCAGGCGCTGCAGCAATTGAGCGCGACCATCGAGCGCATGCCGTGCCGGCGCCAGCAGGTCTTCATCCTGCACAAGATCCACGCACTGCCCCAGGCCGAGGTCGCGCTGCGGATGGGTATCGGCCTGAAGGCGGTGGAGCGCCATCTGCGCCTGGCCATGGCCGACTGCCACCAGCAGGCCGGGCAGCGATGAGACGCACATCCGGGCCACCCACGCGGCCGCAGCCGTCGCAGGCTCCCACCACCGATGAACTGCTCGACCAGCATCGCGATGCGCTGAAGGAACGGTTTCCGCTGCCAGACCCGAAAACGCTGCAGCGTCGTCGCGGCGGCCGTGCCGCCAAGGTCGTGCTGCCCGCACTGGCGCTGATGGCCGGCGCGCTGTTGCTGGTCGATCCGGCCTGGCAGGTGCAGGACCATCGCACGGCGGCAGGCGAACGCCGCGCACTCGATCTGGCCGACGGCAGCCACCTGCTGCTCGATGCCGGCACCCACCTGCAGGTGCGTCGCCACCTGCGTTCACGGCAAGTGGTGTTGATCCAGGGGCGCGCCCGGTTCCAGGTGCAGCATTCCGCATGGCGACGCTTCGAGGTCGATGCCGGACCGGTACGTGTGCGCAACTACGGCACGGTGTTCGATGTGGATCGACAGGGCGATCTGAGCGAAGTGACCCTGTGGCGCGGCGAGGTGGGGGTGAGCGCCGAGGGCAGCAATGCCGAGCAGCGCCTGAAACCCGGCCAGCGCCTGCTGGCGCAGCCGGGGTCGATCTCTCCGCCGGAAGCGATCGAAACCGACCCGACCGACTGGACCACCGGGCGGCTGCAGTTCGATCGGCTGCCGCTGGTGGAGGTGCTGCGGATCCTGCAGCGCTATCACGACCGTCCAATTGTGCTCGATGACCCCACGCTGGGCCCGCTGCAGGTATCCGGCGTGTTCGACGCCGATCGCGCCGACACCGCCGTGGCGCTGCTGCCGGAGATCCTGCCGGTACAGGTGCACACCGCCGCCGATGGCAGCCTGCACCTGCGCAGGCGCGATTGATCGCGATTGATCACCTCTGCAAGGGTGGGTTGCGCGCCATCCCATCCGGCAGGTGCTTGAACCCCTCCGAAGGACCCCGCATGACCCGCCCTGTTTCGCCCGCCGCACTGCGTCGGCTGGCGCCCTCCCTGCTCGCCGCGTGCCTCTGCGCTGCCCTGCCCACTGCCGCGCAGGCCGCCGCGCCTGCACCGATGGAGCTGCATCTGCCCGCCGGCCCGCTGCAGGCCTCGCTCAACACACTGGCGCGGCAGAGTGGCATCCAGCTGCTGTTCGCCGCCGACAGCGTGAGCGGCCGCACGGCCCCTGCACTGGACGGCCGCTACACCCCGCGCGACGCCCTGCAGCGCCTGCTGGCGGGACAGGGCCTGGCCCTGCAGGAACGTTCGCCGGGGGTCTTCGTGGTCAGCGCCGCGGCAGCGCCAGCAAAGGCCAACGCCCCGGCGCGGGCGGCCGCAGGTGCCGCACCGACCTCGCTGGCGCGCGTCACGGTATCGGCCTCGACCGCGCGCATGCCGCAGGGCGAGACCGCCATGCCCAACACCATCACCGTGCTGACCCGCGAAGACATCGCGCAGCAGCTGGCGCTGGGTTCGGACGTCTCGCGCGTGCTGTCCTCGCAGATTCCGGCCTTCGCGCCGGCACGCGAGAAGATGTCCAACTACGGCGAAACGATGCGCGGCCGCGGCATCCTGTACATGGTCGATGGCGTACCGCAGTCGACGCCGCTGCGCGATGGCTCGCGTGACTCGCATACCATCGACCCGGCGATGATCGAACGCATCGAGGTCATCCATGGTGCCAACGCGCTGCAGGGCATTGGTGGCACCGGCGGCATCGTCAACATCATCACCCGCAGCGCGCCCAGCGAGCCCGGTGCGTTCCTGCTCGACACCAACATCAGCTACAGCAGCGCCCTGCCCAGCCGTCGGGATGACAGCGGCCAGCGCGGTTCTGCGCTGGTCGGCGTGCGCGGTGAGCAGTTCGACCTGGTCGCCGGCCTGGCCCATGAGAAGCAGGGCCTGTTCCATGATGGCGAGGGCCGTTCGATCGGCACCAATGCCCAGGGCGAGCTGATGGATTCGACCTCGTCGAATGTGTTCGCCAAGCTGGGCTGGAACATTACCGAGGGCCATCGCCTGCAGCTGATGGCCAACCGCTACGAACTGCGCGGGCTGGACAACTACCTGGCGGTCAACGGTGATTACCGCACCGGTCGGCCGACGATTTCGGTGCGCGGTGACACGCCGCTGGAGCCGCCGATGAACCGCTCGCGCTCGCTGACCCTGGATTACAGCGCTGCCGACCTGCTCGGTGGCCGCTTCCAGGCGCAGGCATTCGCGGTCGATTTCGAAGGCCGCTACGGCGCCAGCCAGTGGGACCCGTGGGGCAACACTGGCGCCAACGCTGCGTGGGACCAGACCCAGAACGAATCGGACAAGCGCGGCTTCAAGCTGACCCAGAGCTGGACCCGCATCGCCGACACCACGCTGGACG
>Ga0228674_1001868_pt1 | contig 12148 bp, 11 predicted proteins | sample 1D_rmetaG_FD_189054 | JGI IMG/M metagenome (GOLD analysis project Ga0228674, IMG submission 189054) | Seawater microbial communities from Monterey Bay, California, United States - 1D_r | ecosystem: Environmental > Aquatic > Marine > Coastal | place: USA: California | collected 2016-09-26
GGTCCGCTGGGCATCCTGCTGGATGCACCGCGCAAGCGCCTGTACGTGACCAACCGCGAGGCGGGTACGGTGACGGCGTACAACAGTGACAGCTACCAGAAGGTGGCCACCTACAAGGTGCCGACCCACCCGAACAGCTTGGCGCTGGATGCGAAGAACAACGTGTTGTTCGTGAGCATCAAGAACGGCGAGAAGGACGACAAGGGCGCTGACGAGAGCGTGGCGCGGATTCAGTTGTAAGGCATTCCGCAGCACTACGGCGTAGCGAAGGCAGGGCATCCCCCTGCCTTCTTTATACTCGGCAAAAGCGTGCCGATTGCGACATCGAAAGGTACTATCCCGTCTCTAAGGCCAATAGGCCGGGTCAATTAGATGAGACAGGGGGAAGCAGGGATGGCGTACTGGTGGGTGAACCAGAAGAAGACCTTTGAAGCCTCGGCAAAGGGAGGCTTTCTGTGGTCGCCAAAGAAAAAGACCGACGGCCATCGCAGTGCCTTCTACGAGAACATGACCTTAGCGCGGCCAGGCGACGTGATCTTCGCCTTTGCGGACAAGCAGATCAGGGCTCTCGCTATCGTGAGCGGGGCGCATGCCGAAATGGCGCGCCCCGAGAGCTTCAAGACTGCCGACAGCGATTGGAACAATGACGGCTGGATGGTGCCGGTGCAGTACCAGCTGGTCGAAGTCCCGCTTGAAGTGCGCAATCACATGGATCTGCTAGGGCAGCATCTGCCCTACAAGTACGCACCCATCAAGCCAAGCGGAAAGGCCAATGAGGCGTATCTGTGCCCCGTGCCAGAGGGGATGGCGGACGACCTTCTTAACCTGTTGAAGACCGACCGCGAGGAGCTTCGTCAGTGGCAAGAGGATGTGCCGGTCTCTAGTGCGATTCGTTCGATTCAGAACGATGCCACGCTCTCAACAACACAGAAGAAGCAGTTGATCAACGCGCGCGTTGGCCAGGGCAAGTTCCGCAGCAACGTGCGCGATATCGAACCGATGTGTCGTGTAACGGGAACGACGAACCCAAACTTCCTTATCGCCAGTCACATCAAGCGCTGGTCCGAGAGCGATAACCGCGAACGCCTCGACGGCAACAACGGACTGATGCTTGCACCGCATATCGATCGACTATTCGACCGCTGGCTCATTTCTTTCACTGATGATGGTGTGATGATCTTCAGTGAGGCGCTGCCGGATGGAATTCGTGCGGAGTGGGCATTGGAACAAAAGATCGCGCCGAAGCCGTTCAACGCGGAGCAGATGCGTTACTTGAGCGAGCATCGGGAAAGATTGATTGGCAGGTAGTGCAATGAAATGGCACATCTTCAGATGTGCCATTGCAGGGCGGGGGAGCCTGACCGAGTCAAGCGCCCGGGGGCGATGACGCTTTGGAAGCTTCGCTCGCTGAACTACACTCTACGAAATTGGCGACACGGTCGACAGGAATCGTTGCAATCCCTTTGGCATCACTTTTTAGTCTCACGTAGTACATGGAGGAAGTGGCGGCCCGAATGCCAAGTTCCTTCGTGATAGGCCGAGTCTTGTCGCGCCAGTCGATTACTTCGGCGAAATCTGATTTTTCTCCCGTGACAATCAGGCGTGAGCACGACATGCCGCCTGAGCCGCTGCTAGAAATGACCTTTCCGGCAAGCCAGCCGCCAGTGGTGGGGAAAATGCATATCGTGGTGATGATGATCAAACTTGCGTGGAACGCTCGCGCTACGATCTTCCCATCCTTGCTGCCCAGCTCGATGAGTCTCACGGCGAATAATTGCACCAATGCCGCCATTACCATCACAAAGAGAAGTAGCGCAAGAATCACCCAATATTTTTCGATTTCACGAAAATATTCCATTGCACCCTTCATAACAGAAAGTGCAAACATCATCTGGACAAGATTTGAGGTAATGGCAGACCACGTGCGGTCAAGCCAGTGGCGCTTCTTCTTGTTCCCATCGAAGAAGAGTGTTACGAAGAAGAACACTAGTCCGGCCAGGGCGATAGATACTGGAACGCCCCATTTGTCGTTCCCGGGGTAGCTTGCCATCAGGACCACGGCGATTGCCAGTATTGCTCCGGGTAAGATCAATGTCCCGAGCCACTGAAATATATTCAACCCTACTTCGGATGATCGTTTCAGAACGTGTAGGCTTCCATCACTCGAGGTGTCAGCTTCCTCGAACATGACCATGAGTGGCATTAATGCAAGGGCAAATAACATCAGGGTGATGGCGCATATAATTACCAAAAGCGACGGCAATCCTGAAATTACATCTGAGGAAAGTATGCTGAGGGGTATGTGTTCGGCTTGTAGGTAATAGAAAAGGCTTAGGCTTGGCAGGGCGATAGAGGCCGCAGCGAGTTTTACGGGGTGCTTCTCTGCCCATGAGAAGGAGTCTGCCAGCTGTTGAAGCCATAATTTGAAGACCACGTTAACTTCAGTGCTGGGGGATGATTGTTGCGGATCGGTCATTGTGATTCCCTTCGTTCATGCAGTGAGTAGGTCGCGCAAAGCTGCGTCTGAGGCAGCCTCTTGCAACTAGATCGGCCGACACGAGCAAATTGTTAGTGATCGCTTGCGCGGATGCCGGAAGGGCTAGATGCGAGCAACTGACCAAGGTGACGCATGGTGAACTTCCACTGACAAGCGAGTTTAATCAGCCTTAGCTTTGCTGCCAGTCTGGAAGTCGCCATTTCATTCCAGAGGTAGGGCTGGATCAGACTTAAGATGTGCTGTGCGCGCGAAGGGCAGCTCTTCAATGTTGCCAATTCTGATGTCGCAATCAGCACGACTCTTCGCACTCAGATGCGAGCACTGAGAGGCCATGTGTGTGCGTTTGTGGAGGGTCTTCTAGGACTACTTGCAAGAACCGGCTTTTCCCGCCCGACGCCCATAACCGCTCACTAGCCTCCTTCCCCAGCATCAAGCGAGGGAGCGCGCATGCAGCGGGTTGTGATCGTGGTCGGCGACCGCACCACCGGTGGCGGCGAAGTGTTGACCGGTGCGCCCAGCACCTTCATCAACAACATCGCCATCGCCCGCGTGGGCGACAAAGCGAGTTGCCCGAAGCACGGTGGCTTCTTCGCCATCGTCACCGGCGATGAAACCTTCCTGATCGATGGCCAGCCGTTGGCCCGCCACGGGGATTCGCTGGCCTGCGGCTGCCGTCTGCTGGCCTCGCGCCAAAGCACGGTGACGGTGGAAGCGGGCGGAGGCGCTGGGCCGCAAGCGGCGTCTCAACCATCTGGCAACGCCGCACCGCCAGCGGGATTCGTACCCACAGGCACCGCTGCGCATGAGCCTGACGTAGCGCCGCCCAGCAAGCAGGACATCCTGCTGTACTACCACTACGGTGACCTCGACCGCACGCCGGTAAGGGGCGTGGGCTACCAGGTGATGCTGCCCGACGACCGGGTGGTGACCGGCAAGTTGGATGACGCAGGCCGCGCACGCATCCCGGACGTCGTCGTTGGCCCGGTGCATACGCTCCAGCTGCTGTTCCAGCCTGACCTGAGCGATGACGACGATGCGCCCATCCTCGCGGCGCGCGCGAAGCTCAAGTCAGCGCTGGACGCGATCGTTGCACAGACCCGCAGCGACATGGCCACGGCATGGCAGCAGTGGGACGACGCAGGCGCACTCAAGCGCTGGGGCCTACAGCGCGGCAACCAGGCGCTGGGCACCGGGCAGGGCGCCTGGGACTACATGGTGGGAACGGTCGAGACTGCCGTCGATTTGGCGGTGTTGATGTACAGGACCGACCGCGAGATACGCGAATGGACGCGCGTGCTGCTGACCGGCGACCGCGATGCCATGGACCGCAAGATCGCCGCGATGCGTGCGGCGGGCGACACCGTGATGGCGGCTGCCAGCGAAGCCAAGGAGCTGTTCAACCTGCTGATCGAAGATCCGGCCATCACCCAGCAACTACCGGCCTTCGCCGTGGCCTGGTGGGACGCGGTGCCACCGGACGAACAAGAGAATCTGCAGGCGCGTTGCGGCGCACAGATCATGATGGATGTAGTGGTCTCCATCCTGCTGGCCGCGGTGACGGTGGAGCTGGGGGGCGCGGCGGGGTTTGGTTACGCGGCAGCCAAGGCCGGGCGAACAGCCACCCGCATCGGCTCGCGACTGCTGCACCTGATGGAGGAAGTGGAGGACGCGTTCAAGGGATTGGCCAAGGCGCTGAAGCACCGCAAGCGCCGGCAGGCCGATGGCAACCGCAGGCCCGATGACAACCGGAATGTGGAGACGCCACGGCTACCCAGGCGCATGCCGCGGAAGCAGCTGCCGTGCTTCAGTCCGCAGAAGCTGCCAGCATCGAAGTACCCGGAGATGGATCGGCAGTTGAAGGGGCAGGAGCAGGGGCTGAACGATATGAGTGTGGAGGATTACCTCAGTGCACGAGAGGCATTTGATCCGAAGAATCGCGACAGGGCGGCCGCAAAGAAGGCAAGAGAAGACTTTAGAGAAAAGATCAAGAATGAAAAGTATGACGAGCTCGCTTCCGAGGTGGATGACCCGAAAGTTGCGGAGCGTCTGGCAACGGAGCATGCAGACGCAACGATGAAGGCCTTGAACGCCCTGCACAATCCCGACCTTGTGGCAGGTGGCCAGGACAAAATCGCCGACTTCGGTGACGCAGAGGTCAATCACACCATCGGCCGTCAATGGAGCCATGCTAGTAAGGACCAGGCCACGCGCATCCAGGACCTGGATGCGGCGGCAAGGCAAGTCCCGGTGGGCGAGCGACGCACCACAAAGATGAACGGCGGATTGGAGCGCTGCAGATGATCGAGATGCTCGACAAACACTTTGAGTACTTCTACTCAGACAAGGGCTTTGGACCCGCGGTTGACACAAGACACGTATCGCAATCGAGGTTGGAGCACTACCGGGGAAAGGTCCCAGACAAGCTACTGGAATACTGGCGGGCGTACGGCTTTGCTGGTTACGGAAAAGGCATCTTCTGGATAACTGATCCGGATGACTACGCCGAAGCCCTTAATGCCTGGCTCTATGGAACTGAGTTCTATGGGAAGGATCACTACTACGTCATCGGCCGCAGCGCCTTCGGGAACTTGACACTGTGGGGAACCAAGACCGGGCGTAGCCTAACCATCAACTGTGCATGGGCAATGCTCTTTCCAACTGACAAATCCCGATGGATGAGGGAAGGGAAGGCAGATTCTCTGATTTCAACGTGGCTGTCTGGGATGAGTGTCGATTATCCGAATGAGACAGATGACAAGGGCATCCCCCTCTTTGACCGCGCCGTGAAACTGCTGGGCCCACTGAACCATGACGAGATGTATGGCTTCGTCCCGGCGCTTGCACTCGGTGGGCCATGCCGCCTCGATCATCTGCAGAAGGTCAACGCCGCCGAACACCTGCTGTTCCTCGCCCAGCTGGGGGAACGTCGGGTCATGGTCGACATCGTGGCTGAGGCCAAGAAGCGAGGGCTGTGAACCAGCGGGTCAGGACGGCTAATCCATCCACCGAACCGCAGCCGAGCGTGGGCTCGGCTCTACATGACGTCACGCCGACTAATCCGCCGGCCGATGGTCATAGCTGATCACCCGCTCCACCTGCCACCGCCCATCCACCCGCCGCCACACCTGGACGAAGCGCGCCTGGCCGGTCCAACGCTCCACACCCTTCGCATCGCGCTCGTGGAAGCGGTGGTCGCCGATCTCCAGCGCCCGCTCGTCGTGCAGCGGAAACACCTGCAGCGAACTCTCCACCAGTTCACGCCGCAGATGCATGTGGTTGGCGCGGTTGCTTTCGCACAGGGCGGCCACGCTGTGGCGAAAGTCGTCGCGGTTGCTGGCGGACTTGCCGGCCTTGTCATGGAAGAACTCCATGTCCTCGGTGGTCATCGACGCGGCCTTGTCGGCGTCGCAGGCGTCAAACGCAGCGGCGAACAGCTGCGTGTCGGCCTGGCGGATCTGTTCGCGCAGGGTATCGGGCGTGGTCGGGGCGGCGGCAAGGCCGGCGGCCAGCAGGGGCAGGGTGAACAGCAGCATGGCGAATCTCCCGGAAGTGGTCCGCGCAGGCTGGCACGGTCCACCGCACCTTGCCGCCGCGCTGCGACGAAACCGGCGCTGGACCCGATGAAGCGGGAATCTGGCGGGGCGGGCGTCCCTTCAGCCTGTGCACGTCGTGTCACAGCGCGCCGCGATTCCCTCACGGGCGGCATAGGGGCGGGGTTCTAGCCTGCAATTCTTCCCTTCCACAGGAGCCCCCATGCCTGCCTCCCGCATCCGCCTGCACGTTGAAGACACCGGCGGCGATGGCCGCCCGGTCATCCTGATCCACGGCTGGCCGCTGTCGGCCGATGCCTGGAAGACGCAGGTGTCGATCCTGCGCGATGCCCAGTACCGGGTGATCAGCTACGACCGCCGGGGCTTCGGGCGTTCCGAGAAGCCCGCCGACGGCTATGACTACGACACGCTGGCCGCAGACCTGGCTGCGCTGATTGAAGAACGCGATCTGCGCGATGTCACGCTGGTCGGCTTCTCGATGGGCGGTGGCGAGGTGGCGCGCTACGTGGCCAACCATGGTGAGGATCGCCTGCACAGCGTGGTGTTCGCCGCCGCCGTGCCGCCTTACCTGCTGAAAGGTGACGACAATCCGGACGGCCCGTTGACCCAGGACAAGGCCGATGAGATGCGCAGCGGCCTGGAGAAGGACCGCGAGAGCTTCTTCGATGGCTTCACCCGCGACTTCTTCAGCGCCGATGGCAAGTTGATGGTGACCGAAGAGCAGCGCCAGGCGGCGATCGCGCTGTGCCACCAGTCCGACCAGACGGCGGCGCTGGGTTGCATGCAGTCTTTCGCGACCACCGACTTCCGCAATGACCTGAAGAAGATCACCGTGCCGACGTTGATCCTGCACGGCGACAGCGATGCGATCGTCCCGTTTGAAGGCTCGGGCGAGCGCACGCACCAGGCCGTTGCGGGCAGCGAGGTGGTGATCCTGGAGGGCGCGCCGCACGGCTGCAACACCAGTCACGCTGATCACTTCAATCTGGCGCTGCTGAACTTCCTGAAACGGTAAACGTCCGCGATGCGCCAGCAAAAGACCCCGCCGTGGAAGAAGCCCAATCCCAAGGGCCAGGCGTCGCAGCCGTTGTCGGATGCGCAGAAGGCAGCGGCGCGGCAGCGGGCGGAAGAGAACGGGCGGCGTTACCCGAACCTGGTGGACAACATGTGGGCGGCGAAGCTGCCGCGTGGGTCGTGAGCTGGCGCAACCAAGCGTGAGTGCGGCGCCGAACAGGCACCATCCTCTACCAGGCAAACAGCGTTTGAACCGGAACGGCGTTTGTCGCATCCGCCAGCCGACAGCCGCAGTGCGCTTGGTTACGATGATCCTTTGTTGTCATGGATGATCTGATGGTCTCTGCTGCTGCGCGTTACTGCCGCATGTCCGGCCCTGGTCCGATCCTGCTGATGGTGCAGGTGGTGGCGCTGCTGGCGGTGGGACTGGCCGCCGGCTTCTTCCACTATCGGGTGGGCTTGCTGCTGGAGCCGGTGGATGATGCCTGCGGTGGCCCGGATCCCGTGGCGCGCATGCAGGTGGCCGAACAGCTGATGGCCCGCTCTCTCGCACTGGCTCCGTGGCAACCGTTGCAGTGGATTCCCATGGCCGGCCTGGTGCTGGCCCTGCTGGGGGCGATCTCGATCAGCGTGTACCGGCTGGGTCGCCTGTCGGGCCGGCTGCGGTGGGCCAACTGGGCGGTGATGGCCCTGCACGGCGTGATACTGATGCTGGCGGTGAGGGCCCTGCATCTATACGACATGGCGTGGATCAGCGTGGCCAAGCTGGCACCGACCACCTGCCTGGTGGAACTGGGCGAGCAGGGGCGGCTTCCGCTGGTGCAGGCGCAGGAGGTGGTGTTCGGCATTCTCACCCGCCAGCATGCTCTGCTGCTGCGCAGTCCGGATGATCTTGCTCTGGTCCTGGTCGCGCTGCTGCTGATGGCGATGGTGGCCGGATTCATGCTGTGGCGGGCGATCGCGCGGGCCAGATCATCGGACGCGCTGGAAGACGGCTAAGGTCTGGAGTGCCCAGCATCCAATTTGATCCTGTCGTCTGCCTCCCTGCACGATAGGGTCTGGCGCAGATCCTTTCGCTCGAGCATATAGACGGCGGAAGGCGCTTCAGCGAGCTTCAGTTGCAACGATTCACCGAATGGAATGACACGCCCCAAGGGCTTCGTCCAGACGACGGGTGCATCGCGCTGTAGCGTTCGGTCAATCAGCGATGCCATCGGCCTCGCTTGAGGGTCAATTGCGAGGCGAACACAGCCGGCCATCCCTGTGCTCCCCATGCTGAGGATCATGCGCGTGATGGGAGCAGATGTAGTGGGGAAAACGCAGGCCAGGGAGACTGCAAGCAATCCTCCCCAGAAGGCCTGTCGGACTATGCCATGGTGGCTGCTGCGGACGATGGCGAGAACGGCAACGAACTGGCCCAGCGCAAGAACCAATGTACTGAAGGCGACGGCCACCAGGACCACGGCTGTTCCATGCCCTGCAGCATCAGCAACGTGGGCGGCCCAAAGTCCGAGGGGAAACATGGTCATCGCCTGCAGGATTGCTGAGGGAAGACATGAGAGGCGTGAGGGGCGCTTGAAGCGATGCCGATGGGGACGACGTATCCAACGTCCGCAGATTGCCAGTGCCGCAATGCTGAGGAGCGCCGAGAAGAGCAGGATGATCATCTGCGCTGTGGCCCCCGCTTCGGTGAGCTCCATCACCATGGCCGCGGCAGTGAGGAGAAGGCCGGGAGACCAGAGCAGAAGCAGCCATTGCGATAGATTTACCTTTACAAACGCTTGAACTGGCGTGCGAAAAAAGGCTCCTCGATTGGGAATGATCGCGACGGCCAGCAGCCTTCCATTCCTGCTCCTGGCAGCGCCCTCCATGACCAGGGCGCAGTTGTACACGAGCAACCCGCCAATAAGCCCAATCAAAAGAATGACGATTGCGAAGAACAGCGGTATGAATGCCACGAAGTCTGACGACAGGACATTGATCGCCATTCTTTCCTGCATGCAGAAGTTGGCGACCGATGCCCCGCAGAGAAATACAATGCCGCCAAGAAAGAACGACGTATTCTCGCGGATGGTGGCCGCGATGCGCTTCAGATCGCTCAGCCATGCAAGATCGATCGTTCGGCCAGTCTTTTCCATGATGATCCTGATGTCCTCTGATTGACGCGGATTTCATGGTCGTCGAAACGGACTGGCACTAGAATCGGGAAAACCCTTACAACTTGTTCAAGGAAACTGTATGAGCTGGTTGCTGCGCGCCGTGCCGTTGCTTCTCTGTTCGCTGGCGGTGCACGCCGCCGAGGTGGACCGACGTATCGCGGTGACCATCGATGATCTGCCCTGGGCACGCGTGGATGAAATCGCGCCGCCGGATCTGCAGGCGCGTCATGAAGCCTTGATGGCCCAGCTGCAGCAGGCGGGCGTGCCGGTGGTGGGCTTCGTCAACGAGACCAAGCTTGAGGTGGACGGCCAGGTGCAGCCGGCGCGGGTGCAGATGCTGCGCGACTGGCTGGACGCGGGTTACGTGCTGGGTAACCACACATACTCGCACATGGATCTGAATGCCAAGGGCGTGGCGGCGTTCCAGCAGGATTTCCTGCGCGGCGAGACGGTGCTGCGGCCGCTGCTGGCCGAACGTGGACAGACGCCGCAGTGGATGCGCCATCCCTACCTGCGCGCCGGGCGTACCGCGGACGAGCGCGTGCAGATGGACGCGTTCTTCAAGCAGCACGGCTACCGTGTGGCGCCGGTGACCGTCGACAACGGTGAGTGGGTCTGGGCGTTCGCCTATGCCAATGTGATGAATGAGCAGCCCGATTCACCGGCGCGCGAGGCGACGCTGGCGCAGCTGCGCAAAGGCTACGTACCGTACATGCTGAACAAGCTGGACTATTACGAGAGGCAGTCGCAGGCGCTGCTGGGCTACGCATTGCCGCAGGTGTGGCTGATGCACGCCAACGAGCTCAACGCGGCCACGTTCGCCGAACTGGTGGCGGCCACGAAGCGGCGTGGCTATCGCTTCGTGTCGCTGGACGAGGCGATGCGCGACCCGGCCTACGCGCGCGGTGCTGAAGGCTACAACGGACGCTACGGCCCGAGCTGGCTGCACCGCTGGGCGATGGCGGAGAAAAAGCCGAAGGACTTCTACGCCGGGGAGCCGGTGGTGCCGAAGTGGGTGATGACGCTGGCGAAGGTGGATTCGGAGTGAGGCTCAGCGCTGCGGGTGTTGCCCGCAACGGAGATCGCCCCCGGCGCTGAAGCATCGGATCTGCCCCGTTCACCCGGTTGGAGAATGGGGCGTGTAGTCCAATGCTTCAGTGTCCTTGATCAGCCGATCGTGCCGCTCGCGCACATCTTTGGCAGTTCCCCATCCTGTGAGGCTCGCTCTCTCAGCCCAGGTACCTTCTCGTAGTGCGCCTCAAGGTAGCGAATACCCGTGTCACGGCCGATGCCCACGCACTGGATCTTGGCTGCGTTGATGACGGTATCCATGCGAACCTTGCCGGTTGCGCCCGACGACAGCTGAATAGCCCTGACGATGCTCTCGTTCGCATCAGCAAGATTGGATGTGCGTAGACCGGCATATGCACGTGCGTTCCACGCCTCTGCGTTGGAGGCATCAACGGTTGTGGCGGCCTGGAAGTACTGAAAAGCAAGGTTGGCCTTTCCGCTGACCAGCGCATCTCTGCCTGCTCTCAGGTAATCCTCGGCCGTGGGAGGGGAGGCAGCTGGCGCGGGGACGTTGGCCGAAGCCTGGCCTACGTCGCTCTCGTTGGAGAGGCTCAATGCGCTCGCTCGGAAGGAGATGATGCGCACTTGGACGAGCCGGAAATCCGTTTCGGAGAAGTAAGCCTTTGCTCGGTCGAGGAGGTGCAGGAATACCTGCTCGTCCCGGGACACGATCTGGGCTTCGTGCTTTTCCATGAATGCCATGATCATCTGATCAAGCTGTCTATCGGCCTGGCTCTGCTGGTGGCCGATGCTTGCATTCTTGAACGCTCTGTCATCGATCCCGGTCTGCTTCTGTTCCGCTCGCCGCTGATCTTCGGAGCGCGATGCCAACTGGTGAGCGGCGAATGCAATGAAGACCATGCAGGTTGGAATCACGATCTTGCTGATGACTTCCCCGATGACCTTGCCTAGATTGATGAATACTGCCTTCCATGGCCGTGGGTTCGACATGCTGGTGTTCCGAGAGGCTTTCTACGCTATCGGCATGCCGGCAATGATCTTGAACCTTTGCTCTAGGCGCGGCGCACCGCCAGCACGCCGTCCAGTGCCAGTTCTGCCTTGAATCCGGCCTTTTCCAGTCGCTTGGCCACTTCGCGCGGGACATCGCGGCCGCTGGTCAGCTTGTTCGGCGCACCGGTGTAATGGAACAGGCGCCCACCCTTGCGGATGACGCGGGCGAGGTGGTCGTAGAAAACCTGCGAGTACAGCTCGCCGGCAATGCCGAAGCGCGGCGGGTCGTGCAGGATCGCATCGACGCTGTTGCTGGCCAACTGTTCGATCTGCTGCGAGACGTCGCCGTGGCTGAACTGCAGGCGGCCCCCGGCGGCGGCCGAGTCCGGGTCCGGCGACCACGGATTGAGCGTGCGCAGCCACATCACGTCGGCGTTCTTCTCGAACGAGCGGATCTGGCCGACACCGGCCTCCAGCGCGCAGGCGGCGAAGTAACCGAGGCCGCCGCAGGTATCGAGGATGACCTTGCCGGCCGGGGCGACCAGCTCGACCTTGCGGCGTGCGTCCTCGAACGGCGACAACTTGGAGGTCGGCAGCATCTTGATGCCGTCGATCTCGAAGGTGGGTGCGCCCCACTCGGTGGGCACCAGCTTGATCAGCGAGCCGCTGTAGCGCGAGATCGGCGCGAACTCCTCGCCATCCCAGTAGTACAGCGTGCGGTCCTTCAGCTTGCCCGGCCACGGGTAGACCTCGCCGCGGAAGTGGAAGCCGTCCGCATCCAGTGCCACGCTGTCCTGGCTGCGGCCAAGGTCGAGCGAGCCCTGCCAATCGGCGGCGCCCTTGTCATGGGCACGGCGCAGGGTGTCGGCGCTGTCGCGGGTCAGCAGGGGGCCGGTGTAGTGGGG
>Ga0228674_1001872_pt1 | contig 12138 bp, 8 predicted proteins | sample 1D_rmetaG_FD_189054 | JGI IMG/M metagenome (GOLD analysis project Ga0228674, IMG submission 189054) | Seawater microbial communities from Monterey Bay, California, United States - 1D_r | ecosystem: Environmental > Aquatic > Marine > Coastal | place: USA: California | collected 2016-09-26
ATGGCGGGACATTGCGTTGGAAGGGGAGCGTGAGAATGGACAACATCTTTGATGTGCAGTTTGCCGATCGTGGCCAGGTCCTGCAGCCGGGGCGAATGGTGAGATTTGGCCTTACCTTTGAGTGGGTTGATTGAATTGCTCGCCCATCAAAAGAACGAAGTGAAAATGGAACAGATGAGAGCATTGATTTCCGGATTTCCGGATCAAATGAAAGATGCATGGCGCATCGCGGAAGAAACGCCGTTGGATTGGAAGGGTTGGACACCCTCCAGTGCATTGATTTTGGGAATGGGAGGAAGCGGCATCAGTGGAGCCATCGCCTCGAAAATGCTTGCAAATTCGAGCGCAGCATTCATACAAGCCAACTCGGATTACACCATTCCAGCATGGGTTGGAAGTGATACGCTTGTATTGGTCTGCAGTTATTCTGGAAATACGGAGGAAACGCTCATGTCGTTGGACGCGGCTGTCAGCAAAAATGCGAGGATTGCGGCGATTACTTCAGGTGGAGAGTTGGGCAAGCGATGCGATCAGCACGGTTGGCCTTCGGTTCGTTTTCCAGGAGGTCAGCCGCCCCGATCTCAGTTTGGTTATGCATTCACCTCTGTGATGCACGTGCTTCACTCAGCGGGCTTGGTTCCTGATGAGATGCACTCTGCTTTTGGGGATGTTGCCTCGCATCTCGAATCCAATCAAAAGAACACGATCGATCGCGCTTCGGCACTCCTTGATATTGTAGACGGTCGTCGCATCATGCTCTATTCTGACGCTGCTCAAGAAGGATTGATCATCCGTTGGAGGCAACAACTGAATGAAAACAGCAAAACACTTTGCAATCACCATGTCTTTCCAGAGATGAATCACAACGAATTGGTCGGCTGGGAAAGTGGTGGTGAGAATGAAGTCGCATTGGTCATCCAAACCCCCGAAGATCATGAGCGAACGCGCGTGCGGATGAATGTCTGCATGGAGATTTTCAGAGATCAGGGCGCAGATGTTGTGGTGGTTGAAGGCGACGGATCGAATGAGATTCTGCGTTTCTTCGATTTGGTGCACCTCGGCGACTGGTTGAGCTTGCTCTTGGCCGAGCACTTGGGCTGGGACCCAGTCGACATCAAGAACATCGATCACTTGAAAGACGCCCTTTCGAAGGTAAACTGATTGCTTGATGAAGCCGCGTGTTCACTTTCAATCGTTGGGTCGGGTGTCCTATGCCCCTGTTTGGAAGCAACAAGAGGAATTGATGCAAGGCATCGTGCAAAGAAAGATTGCACGTAAAAAAGCGGGGATCTCAGAACGTGAAGAATCGAAGAACCCGGAATTGGATTTACCAGAGAGTCACTTGTTGTTTGTCGAGCACCCGCACGTCTTAACCCTTGGAAAATCTGGAGACCCGGAAAATGTTGTGGTCACTCCAGCTCGCTTGGAAGAATTGGGGGTCGAGTACTTTCCCATCAACCGAGGAGGAGATATTACGTACCATGGTCCGGGACAATTGGTGGGTTATCCCATTTTAGATTTGGATCAATTTTACACGGACATCGGCAAGTTTATGCGGATGTTGGAAGAGGCCATCATTCGCACGTGTTCAGATTACGGCGTAGAAGCTGGACGGATCGAAGGTTTGACAGGTGTTTGGATTGATGCAGACCAGGGCTTGAGCGCACGGAAGATCGCCGCACTCGGTGTCAAATGTTCCCGTTGGGTCACCATGCATGGATTCGCCTTCAACGTGAACACGGACTTGGACTTTTTCAACCTCATTGTTCCGTGTGGAATCAATGACAGAGGGGTCACTTCACTCGCAAAAGAATGTGGCAGGGAAATTCAAGCGAAAGAGGTCTCCGATCGAATGATTGGCCACCTGACTGATTTGTTCGACTGGAAGTTGGTTTCGGCGGACTGAAAACGTCGAATTTTCCGGACCTTCGTGCAAAATTCGGAATATGAAAACGACGCGTACAATCTTGATCATCGTTACAGCGGTAGTGGCCTTGAGTTACATCACGGGCCATGGTTACATCTGGGGCGGTCTTGTTGAGACGTATGCGCGGGGTTGGAACAATTCAAACATCGATGACATTGAATTCCGAGACCTGAGAACGCTTTCCGCGTCCGACAGTGCGTCCCCATGGATTGCCAAGAACAGTTGGGGGCTTGAATTTACAGAAGATGAATTGGCTTGGCACGAAGAATACATGTCGGCGAGTTTTTTGGTTTTGCAGGGTGACACATTGCTTTTCGAAGAATATTGGCAGGGGCATGATTACACTACAGTTACCAATTCGTTCTCAGCGTGCAAGTCAATTGTCGCCCTGGCAATCGGCCTGGCGGTGACGGATAAAAAGGTCAACGTAACGGATCAATTGGCTGACTACTTGCCTCGCTTTGAGGGCGAAGGAGGCCGAGGGCTTACGGTGCAACAGGCTCTCCAGATGCGGAGTCACATTCCATTTGGCGAGGACTACGCCAATCCATTCGGCTTCATGGCAAAAGCGTACTACCGGAAGGACATGCAGGAGCTGCTTGAACCCTTTCGCGTTCCAGAGACACCGGGTTCGAAGTGGAAGTACGAGGGCGGTAACACAATGCTTTTGGGAGAATTGATTGCGGGCTTGGATGAAGGCTCCCTGAGCCACTGGGTTGAGAAGCGTCTGTTGGAGCCCATGGGGGCTCAGCACGATGCGTTTTGGGGGTTGGACGCACCGGACGGTGAGGGCGGAATCGAACGCTGTTTTGCCGCATATTATTCGACTTCCCGTGATTTTGCTCGATTTGGAAAGCTGATCAATCACCGAGGGAACTGGAATGGAAAACAGCTTATTGATTCAACGTTTATGACAGAAATGGTGACTCCCATTGCTGAGATGACGAGCGAATGTGATGCCGAGCATTATGGATATCAAATTTGGCTGGGTGAAACGGAATCGGGAATGCCGTTCAGTTGCATGGAAGGTTTGCGAGGTCAAATGGTCATCGCTGTGCCTGACCTTGATGTGGTGGTGGTGCGCACGGGCTACGACAAAGACAAGCGGAAAGACGGTCCATTGCCGTCGGATATTCTTCGTGTATTGAACATGGGTCTTCGGTTGGTTAATCTATAAACAGCTGAAAATCAATTGTAAACTATCAATATCCGTGTGTGAATCGAACGTACTGCTTCTCACATTGACCCATTGATTTGCGGCAATAACGAAGAACGATGAATCAAAACAATCAACCCATTCGGTGCCTTGTTGTCGATGATGAAATGCACGCACGCCAGGCCATCTGCCGTCAAATTGAGAAGCATTGCCCTCATTTTCAGATTGTTCAGACAGCGAGCAGCGCTTCCGAAGCTTACCAATTGATCAAAGACCTCGCGCCAGAGGTGGTCTTTCTGGACATCCAAATGCCACACGAATCAGGATTGGAATTGTTGGATCGATTCAAGGATCGATCGTTTTACGTGGTCTTTTGCACGACCTACCATGAGTATGCCGTGGAGGCATTGCGCAAACGAGCGTTTGATTACTTGCTCAAGCCTGTTGACGGAAAAGACCTCATTGCATGTGCAAAGCAAATCACGCACAAATTGCGGGTTCAGCCGGAAGAGGAGACACCCAAACCGGGAGGGCGTCGGATAGAACTCATTACTTCGGGTCAAAGGCATTTTGTGCGTCATGCAGACATTTTATACGTTGAGGCATCCGGAAGTTATTCCACCTTGTACCTGGAAACGGGAAAGCGCATCACCGTCTCTAAAAATTTAAAACGCATCGCCGAGATGCTCCAAGATTCACTCTTCAAACGTGTTCACAACTCGTTTCTAGTGCGACTCGCTTCGGTGCAGGCTTTCAACCACCGCAAGGGTGTTCTGCAATTGCCCAACGGAAAGGAAGTCCCGGTGGCTGTTCGGAAACGAGAGGAAGTGCGCCAAGAGTTGATCCAGTTGATGGTGAATGAATTGCCTGAAACGGAATCTAATTTGGCGGCAGAAGACCAAGGGACATTCCAAAAAACGTAGCGCCACCGTCGAGGGTTATCTTTGCCCCACATGAAACGGCGTGACATCAGGCTATTGAGCCAAGAAGAATTGAGGGAAGCGGTTGTTGCAATGGGCGAAAAGGCGTTTCGCTCGAAGCAACTTGAGGAGTGGATTTGGACAAAATCGGCATCCTCATTTGAGGAAATGAGCAATCTGTCAAAAGGATTTCGGTCCAAGTTGGAGGCGGAGTTTGATTTGAGCAGGATTGAATTAGCCGATCAGCAAATCAGCCGAGATGGAACCATCAAATGCGCATTTGATGTGCGAGCGGGTCAGGTGATCGAAGGGGTTCTCATACCGACGTCAAAGCGGATGACGGCTTGTATCTCCTCCCAAGTTGGATGCAGTTTGGCGTGTAAGTTTTGCGCTACTGGAAAGCTGAAACTGCTGAAAAACCTGAGTGCAGCGGAAATTTACGATCAGGTTGAGATGATTCGAGGGTTGGCAGACCGTCACTACGATAAAAACCTGAGCAACATTGTTTACATGGGCATGGGGGAGCCTCTGCTGAATTACAGTGCGGTTTTGGAGTCCATCGATCGTATATGTGGAGAACCAGGACTCGGCATGTCGCCCAAACGGATCACGGTCAGTACGGCCGGGATTGCAAAGGCCATCAGGCGATTGGGAGATGATGAGGTGCGGTTCAATTTGGCGCTGTCACTGCATGCGGCCAACGATGAAAAACGCAATCGCATCATGGCCATCAACGAGTCCAACAACCTTGAAGCGCTGGCTGAAGCTCTGCAGTATTTTCACGAGCGAACGGGCACGCGAGTAACCTACGAGTACATCATCTTCAAGGATTTCAACGATGACTTGGAGGACGCGCGCGAGTTGGCGGCATTTTGTGAGCACGTTCCGTGCAAGGTCAATGTCATCGAGTACAATCCCATTGACGAGGGGGAATTTGAAATGGCCAGTACCGAGCGCGTCGACGCGTTCGTGGACTTACTGGAGTCCAGAAACATCATCGTGAACGTACGAAGGTCAAGGGGAAAAGACATCGATGCCGCTTGCGGACAATTGGCCAACAAGAACGCGATCGCGGTTCCCCAGGCGAAAAACGGATCAGTCTAGCTTCAGAACAGCGAGGAACGCCGACTGTGGAACCTCGATATTCCCCACCTGCCGCATTCGCTTCTTTCCTTTCTTCTGCTTTTCGAGCAGCTTACGTTTTCGAGTGATATCACCGCCGTAACATTTTGCCGTAACATCTTTTCGCACGGGCTTAATGGTTTCCCGGGCAATGATTTTTGCCCCAATTGCGGCTTGCAGTGCAATCATGAATTGTTGCCTTGGAATCAGTTCCTTGAGCTTCAAGCAGATGCGCTTGCCCAAGTCAAAGGCGTTGTCTTTGTGAATGAGTGCACTCAAAGCATCCACAGGATCGCCATTGAGCATGATGTCAAGTTTAACCAGCTTCGACTCCTTGTACTCATCGGGGAAATAATCGAATGACGCGTAGCCTCGGGAAACTGACTTCAGCTTGTCATAGAAATCGAAGACAATTTCACCAAGTGGCATTTCGAATGAAAGCTCCACTCTGTCAGAAGTCAAGTAAACCTGATTGGTGAGTACACCTCGCTTTTCGATGCACAGATTCATCACTTGGCCGATGTATTCGCTTTTGGTGATGACCTGCGCCTTGATGAACGGCTCTTCGACATGCAACAAGTGGTTCGGCTCCGGCAAATCCGATGGATTGTTGACGATGAGCATCTCATCTGTCTTGGTGTAAGCGTGATAGCTGACGTTGGGAACGGTGGTGATGACGGTCATGTTGAACTCCCTTTCGAGTCGTTCTTGAATAATTTCCATGTGGAGCATGCCCAGGAATCCACAACGGAATCCAAAGCCTAGAGCAGCTGAAGATTCAGGCTCGAAGACCAAAGACGCGTCATTCAGTTGAAGCTTCTCCATACTGGCTCTCAATTCCTCGTAATCCTCAGTGTCAACCGGATAGATACCCGCAAAAACCATGGGTTTCACATCTTCAAAACCTTGCACGGATTCATCGCACGGTGAAGATTCGAGGGTGATGGTATCACCGACTTTGATCTCTCGGGCATCCTTGATGCCTGAAATGATGTAGCCGACATTGCCTGTAGAGAGTTCTTTTTTGGGCGCCAGTTCCATCCCCAACGTCCCAATTTCGTCCGCTTCATAAACTTGGTTGGTGGCAAAGAATTTCACGCGATCTCCTTTTCGGAGACGTCCATTTAAGATTCTGTAGTAAGCGATGATTCCGCGAAACGAGTTGTAAACGCTGTCAAAAATCATGGCCTGCAAAGGGGCATTCTCGTCGCCGCTAGGCGCTGGCACGCGTTCCACGACGGCTTCAAGAATATCTTCAACACCGAGGCCACTTTTTCCGCTAGCGGGAATGATGTCATCAAGGGAACAGCCAATGAGGTCAACGATTTGATCTCCCACCACCTCCGGGTCGGCTGAATCCAAATCCATCTTGTTCAAAATGGGAATGATCTCAAGATCGTGCTCCAAGGCCAAGTAGAGGTTGGAGATGGTTTGAGCTTCGATTCCTTGAGTGGCGTCTACAATCAGCAGAGCACCTTCGCATGCTGCAATGGAACGTGAAACCTCGTAACTGAAATCTACGTGCCCTGGGGTGTCAATCAGATTGAAAACAAATTCCTCCCCGCTCTTGGCGGTATAAGTCATCTGAATGGCGTGACTTTTTATGGTAATTCCACGCTCCCTTTCGAGGTCCATATCGTCCAAGGCTTGGTCCTGCATCTGACGCTCGCTAATGGTTCCTGTCGTCTGCAAAAGACGGTCTGCTAGGGTGCTTTTGCCGTGGTCAATGTGGGCAATGATGCAAAAATTACGGATGTTCTTCATCTATCGTTCGTGTACCGCAAAAATACGGCTCAAGGGATTCGTTTTGTCGGATGTTCCAATGCTTATTTCTAATGGCGCTCCGATGTACTATATTTACAAACTTCTCGAATCGAAAATTGTTGAGAACGCAACGTTTTTGGCAAATTTTAGGTTCTGAAAATGAAAATCTGATTTACATGAAGCAATTCTGTTTTGTCCTCGCCTCAATGCTTGTTTCGGTCCTTTCAACGGGTCAAAACCTGATCAATGACCGACTTGATTTTTCCATGGGCAACGAAGCATATGAACAGCCGTCAATGACCACGGCTGAAGACATTCTTGATCGATACGGCTCCTTCAAAGGAGCTGTTTTGAACATGACGCGTGATGAGCATATTGTCCTCCGCGCATGGGATGGATTTGACAAGAATGAAGCCCGCAAAATTCTGAAAGAGCGCAAGGACCAATGGAAACTAGACCATGCCGATGAAATAGAGGCTCGTAAGCAGGCCCGAATGCAACAAACGGACGGGTGTGATTGCTGGGTTGAACCTGATGCGTCTTACACTCAAATTACAGTTGACGACATGGAATACACTGCGGGAGCGGGTGAGTTCGTCGATTTTTCAACTCTTCCCATCCAAATTGGCTTTGATTTTGAGCTTTACGGAATCGTCTACAATAGTTTTCATTTGAATTCGAAGGGATCTGTTTCGTTCGACGGCTACACGATTGATTGGACGCCAGAAGAGTTTCCGGTTACCACAGATGAAGTGGCTCAAATTGCCGGCTTTTGGGCAGATTCGGATTACACGACGTCAGGAGAGATTTACTACAAAGTCACTCAGGAAGAAGTTTACATCAATTTCGTTGACGTTGGGTACTACAATGACAACACCGACTTGCTAAACTCATACCAAATTGTCATTACGAGTGATGCCTCGGGCGCGCTTCCTGACGGCGCAAATACACAGATGTGCTACCTTGATATGAACTGGGCGCATGGCGATGTCGGTGGTTCTGGTGGATGTTGTGGAGATAGCCCAGCAACGGTTGGTATGGATGCAGCACCTGACTACGGACCGTACCTGCAGTTTGGACGATTCAACACATTGGACGATACGTACAACGGCCCGCAAGGCACAGGTGACGGAAACGACGACGGAGTCAATTGGTTGGATTACCGTATTTTCAACATGGACGCCTCTGAGGACAGCGAAAACATCAATCCATTCCCAACGGGAAGCCTGGGATGTGACACGCTCGTCCTTTGTTTGGGCAATACGTACGACATCAATATGAGCTTCTTGGGTCCGGAACCCAACCAGAACATTACGGTTGAGACCAATGACTTGACAGGTTGGGAGTACGCGTTGACAGACGGAGAGACGGCAAACATCACAGGCCTGTTCACGGCGTTGCCTGAGAACGTAGGTACCAATGTGATCAACATCTCTGCGACGGATGACGGCACACCCACTGGCGTGACAGAACTCACTGTGATCATCGAAGTCCTCAACATCGAATTGCCGGAATTGGTGCTGGAAGGCAACAGCGCAATCTGCGCAGGGGGTGAAGTGGAAATAACAGCCACCGGGGCTTTTGATGAGATTGTGTGGTCGAACGGAGTCGTTGGAAACACCAACACTTACACATTCGGCGGAACGTTTTTCGTCACGGGTTACTTGGACCAGTGCACTCAAGTCGAAGAGTTTTACGTGGATCAAAGCCCTTACTTTCTTCCTGACGTTGAAGTGGATCCACCGTCGGTTTGTCCTGGTCAAACCACTGTTGCAATCGTCGATTCGCTGGAGCAAGAAGGCTACAACGTTTACGAGTGGGAGGGAGACTGGAATGGACTTGGAGGTGAAGTGGTTGGAACCATAGGAGAAGCTGGTGCTGAGTTGACCGCTGGAGTTTTTCGCTTGCTGGTCACGGACGACGAAGGCTGCCAAGGTCAAAGAGTCTTTATCATCGAGACCGTAGGGTCTTACATACCTGAGACGACGGTGGAGCCATACTGCGACGGCATACCGAATGAAGTGACTTTCGACGGCGGATACTCTAGCCCGGAGGAGGGAACTTTTTATGTTTACCTCAGTTCCAACGAGGATTCCGGTTGGGGTGGAAGTTATTTGGAGTTGATCATCAATGGGACAGACAGTTACATTCTGACTTCTTCGGCTAGTTTCACTCAATTCGACTTTGACATTGCGGCTGGAGATGACATGGAGCTGATTTTCTACGAAGACGCTAACATTGATTCAGATGTCCTTTCTGTAACCGTTTACAACTGTGGATATGAAAACGGGATTGAATTGAATGATCTGGTCGCGGGCACCATTTTGACAGCTGCTGCTGACTGTGAGGCATCTCCAGCGGTTGGTCAGTGGAATTGCCTTTCCGGACCTGAGCCATGGTCGTTTTCGAATGCGGATGAGTATGACACAGACTTTTTCCCGACTGGATATGGATTGTATGAAATCTGTTTCACCGAGGAAACCTGCGAGCAGGATTACTGCTACGACGTGGAGATCACGGAAGAGCCATCAGTGACGTTGTCGACAGCCAATGATGTGCTGTGCAATGGTGCAACAACAACGGTTTTTGCGGATGTCACTGACATCGGCGGAACGGCCGGGTTGAATTGGTCTGCTCCTGGAAATGACGACGTGTTTGAAAATGACTTTTCATTCTCAAATCCGACCACTTACAACGCCTCGGTGGTTGTCACCAACGGCTGTGGTACCGCCAATGCGTCAATCCCGCTGTATTCTCAATACACCCCTGAGCCTGAATTGGAAGATGAAAGTTTGTGTGATGGTGGAGAAGTCTACCTCGATCCCACCAGCCCTGACACACCTGATCTGGAATTTGAATGGTTCATTGACGGGGATTTGATTCCGGGCGAAATCGCTGAGGAATACACCGCGGTTTCGACGGGGGAGTTTTGCGTAGAGGTAAGCAATCAATGTGGACAGGGCGAGGCTTGTGCTTTGATCACCATTGTTGGTGAAATTCCTCTGCCACTTGAAAGCATGACCGTGGACTGCATTGGAGATGGTGTTGCAGCGGTCGTGCCAGATTTACCCGACGGATACACGGTTGAATGGCCTGATGGTTCAACGGACATCAATTGGGAAGTAGCCGACGGAAGTTCCTATGACGGCACAGAGATCTGTTTGGATTATACGGATCCGTACGGATGTGAAACCAATACGGCCTGTACTTACTTGTACATCGGTTTGCCACCTACGATTGATGCAGAGCCCATCCTGGAGGACGGCGACTTTTTGACTTTATGTCCAGAGGTTGAGTATGATTTCGATCTCAGTGCACAAACGTGGAACGGAACTTCCTACCAGGACGGAGCCGGAGAGTATGAGTGGTGGGTGGAGTGCCCGGATACCACCATTTACTTCGGTGATCCACAAGATGCGATGACGGTCGTGAGTTCAATGTTGAATCAAAACTGTTGGGAGTACGGCATCACATTGGTCGGTTCAGCAATCAACCCATGCGCTGTAGGAGGCATTCGCCAGGAGTGGGAGGTGCTTGTTGATTACTGTGAACTCACCATTCCGAATGTATTCACTCCGGATTACGGAGATGACATGAACGAAAGTTTTTACATCACAGGACTGGAAGTTTACGAAGATGTTTACATGCGCATTTACAACCGTTGGGGCCAAGTCGTTTACACGAGCAATGCCTATGACAATGAAGATGCATGGAGACCAAACAATGACGAGACTGGAACTTATTGGTATACCATGTACTTGCCGGAGAACGGAAGAGAGTACAAAGGCTCTGTGACCATTCTTCGAGACTGATTTTACGGACTCAAACCTACTCAATTGGCCAAGTCAAAGACGCATTACGTCTGTACCTCTTGTGGAAATGAATCCATACAGTGGGTGGGCCAGTGTCCAAGCTGTAAAGCTTGGAATACACTCGAGGCGTTTACGGTAAAATCTGCGACGCCTGCTCAACGTGCCAGTCAATCATCGGGCAAAGGCCTGCAACCGGTTCAAGCCAAGCCGCTTGCTGACGTCAAAGTCTTGGAAGTCGATCGAATGTCCACGGGAGATCCTGAATTGGATCGCGTCTTGGGCAAAGGTGTGGTTCCGGGAGCGGTTGTTTTGTTGGGCGGAGAACCGGGAATTGGCAAGTCAACGCTGATGCTTCAGTCTGTGCTCGCAATGGCTAAAAAGTCGGAACGTATCTTGTATGTCGCGGGTGAAGAAAGTCCAGAGCAAGTGCGTATGCGCGCAGAACGCCTTGGCGAAGTCTCTCCTGCGCTTTATGTATTCCCTGAAACAGATGCTCAAGCGGTGTTGAGGGAGTTGGAGGCCAATCGGCCAAGCGTCGTCATCATCGATTCCATTCAGACCATGTTTTTGCCTGAAGTTGAATCAGCTCCGGGATCGGTTTCTCAAATTCGAGAGACATCTGGCGCTTTTACACGGTTTGCGAAGCAACACCATGTCCCGGTTTTTTTCATCGGGCATATCACGAAGGAGGGTTCGCTGGCGGGTCCTAAAGTACTCGAGCACATGGTTGACGTAGTGCTTCAGTTTGAAGGAGATAGGCACCATGCTTATCGCATGCTGCGTGCAGCAAAAAACCGATTTGGCACAACGGCAGAACTGGGTTTGTATGAAATGCGTGGGTCGGGATTGATGCCTGTTGAACATCCATCCAACGCTTTGCTTGGACAGAGCTCAGACGAAGACGCTTTGAGTGGAACGGCCATCTCAGCGGCCATGGAAGGTGCTCGACCGATGCTGGTGGAAGTTCAGTCGCTGGTCAGTTCAGCGGTCTATGGCACCCCACAACGATCGGGAACAGGCTTTGATTTGCGTCGGCTCAACATGTTGCTTGCGGTTCTTGAAAAACGATGCGGATTCAAACTTGGAACGCAAGATGTTTTTCTCAATATGGCAGGCGGGCTTCGCATTCAGGATCCAGCCTTGGATTTAGCAGTTGTGGCGGCCATCTTGAGCAGCGTGCTGGACGTTCCGTTGCCATATGGAACAGTGTTTGCCGGGGAAGTCGGTTTGACGGGCGAGATTCGTCCTGTTCCTCGGATGAACCAACGCATGGCAGAGGCATCACGATTGGGAATGAAACGGATGTTTTACAGTGGACATGCGCGCAATCTAGAAACTCCAAAAACAGGGAATATGGAGTTGATTGGAATTCGGCAAGTCAGCGACTTGCACGGAAAACTGTTCTAGTCGCTCGATTTTCCGTCACTTTTTACCGGC
>Ga0228674_1001876_pt1 | contig 12125 bp, 10 predicted proteins | sample 1D_rmetaG_FD_189054 | JGI IMG/M metagenome (GOLD analysis project Ga0228674, IMG submission 189054) | Seawater microbial communities from Monterey Bay, California, United States - 1D_r | ecosystem: Environmental > Aquatic > Marine > Coastal | place: USA: California | collected 2016-09-26
ACGCCAGTGGCAAGGTCACCGGCTTCGACGTGGAAATCGGCCAGGCGCTGTGCGCCAAGATGCAGGCCGAGTGCGAAGTGGTCACCTCTGACTGGGATGGCATCATCCCGGCCCTGAACGCCAAGAAGTTCGACTTCCTGATCGCCTCGATGTCGATCACCGAGGAGCGCAAGGCGGCGGTCGACTTCACCGAGCCCTACTACACCAACAAGCTGCAGTTCATCGCACCGAAGTCGGCTGACTTCAAGACCGATGCCGGCAGCCTCAAAGGCAAGGTGATCGGTGCGCAGCGCGCTACCATCGCCGGCACCTGGCTGGAAGACAACCTGGACAAGGTGGTCGACATCAAGCTGTACGACACCCAGGAAAACGCCTACCTCGACCTGGCTTCCGGCCGTCTCGACGGCGTGCTGGCTGACACCTTTGTCAACTGGGAATGGCTCAAGAGCGACGCCGGCAAGGACTTCGAGTTCAAGGGCGACCCGGTATTCGATAACGACAAGATCGGCATCGCCGTGCGCAAGGGCGACCCGCTGCGCGAGAAGCTGAACACCGCTCTGCAGGCCATCATCGAAGACGGCACCTACAAGCAGATCAACGACAAGTACTTCCCGTTCAGCATCTATTGATGACCTGACGGCATTGCGCCGCCCATTGGGCGGCGCAGTCGCCCGAGCCCTCCAATGATTTTCGAACTCCACGGATTCGGCCCCGCCCTGGCCGCCGGCACCCTGATGACCATCAAACTGGCGCTGTCCGCGCTGGCTGTAGGTCTGGCGCTCGGCCTGCTCGGCGCGCTGGCCAAGACTTCGCCGTACAAGCCGCTGCAGTGGCTCGGCGGCAGCTATTCCACCATCGTGCGCGGTGTGCCCGAACTGCTCTGGGTGCTGCTGATCTATTTCGGCACGGTTGGCCTGATGCGCAGCCTGGCCGACCTGCTTGGCGTCGAGAGCCTCGAACTCTCCGCCTTCGCCGCGGGCACCATTGCCCTCGGCCTGTGTTTCGGTGCCTACGCCACCGAAGTGTTCCGTGGTGCCATCCTGGCGATCCCCAAGGGCCACCGCGAAGCCGGCCAGGCACTCGGCATGTCCAAGGCACGCATTCTCTGGAAGTTGATCCTGCCGCAGATGTGGCGCATCGCCCTGCCCGGCCTGGGCAACCTGTTCATGATTCTGATGAAGGACACCGCTCTGGTGTCGGTGATCGGCCTGGAGGAGATCATGCGCCGCTCGCAGATCGCCGTGACCGCCAGCAAGGAGCCCTTCACCTTCTACATGGTCGCAGCCTTCATTTATCTGGGCCTGACCGTTCTCGCCATGATCGGCCTGCATTTCCTCGAGAAGCGCGCTAGCCGCGGCTTCGTCCGGAGCACGTCATGAACTGGGAAGTCATCATCAAGTGGCTGCCGCGCCTGTCCGAAGGTGCGCTGCTGACCCTGGAGCTGGTGGCCATCGCGGTCGTCGCCGGCCTGATCCTCGCACTGCCGATGGGCATCGCCCGCGCATCCAAGCACTGGTACGTGCGCGCCCTGCCCTATGGCTACATCTTCTTCTTCCGCGGCACACCGCTGCTGGTACAGCTGTTTTTGGTCTACTACGGCCTGGCGCAATTCGACGCCGTGCGCCAGGGCCCACTCTGGCCCTACCTGCGCTCACCGTACTGGTGCGCGATCATCACCATGACCCTGCACACTGCCGCCTATATCGCCGAAATCCTGCGCGGCGCCATCCAGGCCGTGCCACCCGGTGAAGTGGAAGCGGCACGCGCACTGGGCATGTCGCGAGCCAAGACCATGTTCTACATCATCCTGCCGCGCGCCGCGCGCATCGGCCTGCCGGCCTACAGCAACGAAGTGATCCTGATGCTCAAGGCCAGCGCCCTGGCCAGTACCGTGACGCTGCTGGAGCTGACCGGCATGGCGCGTACCATCATCGCGCGCACCTATCTGCCGGTGGAGATCTTCTTTGCCGCAGGCCTGTTCTACCTGGTCATCGCCTTCGTTCTGGTGCGCGCCTTCCGCCTGCTGGAGCGCTGGCTGCGCGTCGACGCCTGCCAGGGTCGCTAAGCCAATCGGGCGGCCCACTTGGCAGCCCGGTTCAACCAGACGCATGAGCGCCATGTCCGAGCCCACACTTACCTCTGGCGATCTGCTCGCTCGCTTCCAGGCCCTGGACAGCTTTCTTCTGCAACATCAGGCGCTCTGGCGCCCAAGGCCGTTTCATCACCTGCAGCTGCCTTGGGAAACGGAGCTGGCTGAACTCGCTACCTGGCTGCGCGGCCGCTCTCTGGAACAGGCTGAGGCCAGCGACAACAGCCCCTTCGCACTCTTTGCACCAGCGCCCTTTCCCGACCTGGCCCGCCAGGCGCAAGCGCTTAGCCAGTTGGGCGAAATTCCGAGCCTGGACAATCCACCGCGCGCGCACGCCTTGAGCGTCGATGTACCCGGCAGAAAGCTGGCGCAGATCCAGGCCTTTGCCAGCCACCTGCAGTTTCGCCAGCGCCCCACGCACTGGCTCGACTGGTGTTCCGGCAAGGGCCACCTCGGTCGCTGGCTGACTCAGGATGACCAGCACCTGACCTGCCTGGAGTACGACCCGGCACTGATCGAGTCCGGTAGCGCACTGAGCAAACGCCTGGGACTGGCTGCCGCACACCTACAGCAGGATGTGCTTGCCGATGATTGCGACGAGCGCCTGACGAAAGAACATACCCCGGTGGCTTTGCACGCCTGCGGCGACCTGCACGTCCGCCTGCTGCAACTGGCCAGCCGCAACGGATGCCCACAACTGGCGGTGGCGCCCTGCTGCTACAACCGCATCGCCGGCCTGCAGTACCAAGCGCTCTCGACTGCCGCACAAGCGTCCGCATTGCGGCTTTCACGCGACGATCTCGGCCTGCCATTGAGCGAGACCGTCACGGCAGGTGCCCGTGTACGCCGACAGCGCAATCAGTCGATGGCTTGGCGCCTGGCTTTCGATCTGCTGCAACGCCAGCTACGCGGCATCGATGAATACCTGCCAACGCCATCGCTGCCCAGCGACTGGTTGAGCAAACCTTTCGCCCGCTTCTGTCATGACCTCGCCGCACTGCGTGAAGTGCCTGCGCCTGGTGAGCAGGACTGGTACGCACTGGAAGCTCGCGGCTGGCAACGCCTGGCCGAAGTGCGCAATCTGGAACTGCTGCGCAACCTGTTCCGCCGGCCACTGGAACTCTGGCTGCTGCTCGACCGCGCCCTGTATCTGCAGGAACAGGGCTACAAGGTGAAGCTGGGCACCTTCTGCGATTACCAACTGAGCCCGCGCAACCTGCTACTGCTGGCCGAGCGCGCCTGAGTTGCACACAGAAGCTGTGGATAACTCTGTTGATCCTTTCTGGGCAAATGCTGCAAAGCCACTTGGGAATTGCCTCGTAGACATCTGATCATTTTTCGAACAGCCTTCGAAGCCCTAGCAAAAACAATAACTTGCGAAAAATCGTGATCGAATGCACAGAGCCGGTGCGCCACCGTCGCACGCGCCTTCTCTTTGTGCATAAGCCAGAAGCTGCTGATAGCCGAGCCCGGAAAAACCTGGCTCGAAGGCGGCTTTACTCAGGCCGATGAATGGATATAATGGCGGCCCTTCAGTGCCGGTATAGCTCAGCTGGTAGAGCAACTGACTTGTAATCAGTAGGTCCCGGGTTCGACTCCTGGTGCCGGCACCATCTAATATCAGGGCCTGCTTTCATGCAGGCCTTTTTTGTTTTTGCTCCTGCCCACATCCGTCGCTTGTTCATTGCACTTACCGCACTCGGCTCGTGGGTATGGCGAAAGGTTACATAGCGAGGTTATGAGCAGATGCGCATTCTTGTTACCGGCGGCGCCGGCTTCATCGGTTCGGCGCTGATTCGCCATCTGATCCAAAGTACCGAGCATGAAGTACTCAACCTCGACAAGTTGACCTACGCCGGCAACCTGGAATCGCTTGCCCCCGTTGATGACAACCCGCGCTACCGCTTCGTCCAGGCGGATATCGCCGACAGCCCTGTGGTCGCGCAGACGCTGGCCGAGTTCCAGCCCGACGCGATCATGCACCTGGCCGCCGAGTCCCACGTCGACCGCTCCATCGATGGCCCAGCGGCCTTTATCCAGACCAATATCGTCGGCACCTACAGCCTGCTGGAAAGCACCCGCGCCTATTGGCTTGGCCTGAGCGCAGAACGCAAAGCGGCGTTTCGCTTCCATCACATTTCCACCGACGAGGTGTATGGCGACCTGCATGGCGTCGACGACCTCTTCACCGAAACCACTCCCTACGCGCCCAGCTCGCCCTATTCGGCGAGCAAGGCGGCGTCCGACCATCTGGTGCGCGCCTGGCAGCGCACCTATGGCCTGCCGGTGTTGATCAGCAACTGCTCGAACAACTACGGTCCCTATCATTTCCCCGAGAAGCTGATCCCGCTGATGATCCTCAATGCCTTGGCGGGCAAACCGCTGCCGGTGTATGGCAACGGTCAGCAGGTGCGCGACTGGCTGTACGTGGAAGACCACGCGCGCGCCCTGCTCAAGGTGGTCAGCGAAGGCCAGGTCGGCGAGACCTACAACATCGGCGGCCATAATGAACAGAAGAACCTGGATGTGGTACGCGCCATCTGCGCGCTGCTGGAGGAGCTGGCACCACAGAAGCCGGCCGGTATCGCGCGCTATGAAGACCTCATCACCTACGTGCAGGATCGCCCGGGCCATGACCTGCGCTACGCCATCGACGCCGGCAAGATCGAGCGCGAGCTGGGCTGGATACCGCAGGAAACCTTCGAAACCGGCCTGCGCAAGACCGTGCAGTGGTATCTGGATAACCTCGACTGGTGCCGCCGCGTGCAGGATGGCAGCTACCAGGGTCAGCGACTCGGAGCACTCTAGAGCTCAAGACGTAGGGCGGGTGCAACCCGCCAGCCAGGCAGCGGCGGGTTGCACCCGCCCTACGCATCGACAAGGAACATAGAAAACATGAAAGGCATCATCCTCGCCGGTGGCTCCGGCACCCGCCTGCACCCCATTACCCTCGGCGTGTCCAAGCAACTGCTGCCGATCTACGACAAGCCGATGATCTACTACCCGTTGTCGGTGCTGATGCTGGCCGGCATTCGCGAGATTCTGATCATCTCCACCCCCGAAGATCTGCCCAACTTCCGCAAGATGCTCGGTGACGGCAGCCAGTTCGGCATCGAACTGCAGTATGCCGAGCAACCTTCTCCCGACGGCCTGGCGCAGGCTTTCCTGATCGGCGAGTCGTTCATTGGTGACGACTCGGTGTGCCTGATCCTCGGCGACAACATCTTCCACGGCCAGCATTTCACCGAGAAACTGCTGCGTGCAGCTAGCCATGAAAGTGGCGCCACAGTCTTCGGCTACTGGGTCAGCGATCCGGAGCGTTTTGGCGTGGTCGAATTCGACGCTACCGGCAATGCGCTGTCGATCGAGGAGAAGCCGGCGCAGCCCAAGTCCAGCTTTGCCGTGACCGGTCTGTATTTTTTTGACAACGACGTGGTGCAGATCGCCAAGGCGGTCAAACCCTCGCCACGCGGCGAGCTGGAAATCACCGATGTGAACAACGCCTATCTGGCCCGTGGCGACCTACGCGTTGAGCGCTTCGGCCGCGGTTTCGCCTGGCTCGACACCGGCACCCACGACAGCCTGATCGACGCCTCGCAATACGTACAGACCGTGGAAAAACGTCAGGGCCTGAAAGTCGCGTGCCTCGAAGAAATCGCCTATCAACAGGGCTGGATCGACCGCGAAAAATTGCTGTCCTGCGCCAAGGCGTTGGGCAAGACCGGATACGGCCAGTACCTGTACAAACTGGCGGAGGGGTCGCTGTGAAAGTCATCAAAACCGCATTGCCGGAAGTGCTGATTCTCGAACCCCAGATATTCGGTGACGAACGCGGCTTCTTCTACGAGAGTTTCAACGCACGGCGCTTTACCGAAGCCACCGGGGTAATCCGCGAATTCGTCCAGGACAACCATTCGCGCTCTACGCGCAGCGTGCTGCGCGGCCTGCACTATCAACTGCAGCAGGCCCAGGGCAAGCTGGTGCGCGTCAGTGCCGGCGAGGTCTATGACGTCGCCGTCGACGTACGCCGCAGCTCGGCAAATTTCGGCAAGTGGGTCGGCGTGCATCTGTCCGCTGAAAACAAACGCCAGCTGTGGGTGCCGGAAGGCTTCGCCCACGGCTTCCTGGTACTCAGCGAATATGCCGAGTGCCTCTACAAGACCACCGACTACTACGCCCCCACCCACGAGCGCTGCATCCGCTGGGACGACCCACAGTTGGCCATCGACTGGCCGCTCGACGGTCTGTCGCCACAACTCTCGGCCAAGGACCAACAGGGCCTGAGCCTGACCGACGCCGAGACCTTCGCATGAAGATTCTGATCAGCGGCCACACCGGCCAGGTCGCTCGCGAACTGCAACTGGCCCTGCACGAGCACCAACTGATCAGTCTCGGCAGGCAGGCATTCGACCTGTCGCGCCCGGACAGCCTGCGCGAAACCATTCTGCGCGAGCGGCCGGCGCTGGTGATCAATGCCGCTGCCTACACTGCCGTCGACCAGGCCGAGCAGGAGCGAGAGCTGGCCTTCGCCATCAATGCCGAGGCGCCAGGCGTCATGGCCGATGCCTGTTTCGAGCTGGATATCCCGCTGATCCACTACTCCACCGACTACGTCTTCGACGGCAGCAAGACCACCCCCTACCGTGAGGCCGATACGCCACACCCCTTGAGCGTCTACGGTGCCAGCAAGGCGGCCGGTGAGCAGGCGCTGCGCATCAGCGGCTGCGACCACCTGATCCTGCGCACCAGTTGGGTCTACTCGCAGCACGGGCGCAACTTCCTGCTGACCATGCAGCGCCTGCTGCAGGAGCGCGAAGAGCTCAGCGTGGTCGACGACCAGATCGGCGCGCCGACCTGGGCCGGCAGCATCGCCAGCGCCACCGCCGAGTTGATCGACAAGTGGCAGCAGGGGCGCCATCACTGGGGCACCTACCACCTGACCTGCCAGGGCGAGACCAGTTGGTTCGGCTTCGCCAGCGCCATCGCCGAGCGCCTGCGTGCAGCCGGCAAACCCTGCGCCAGGCTGCGTCCCATTCCCAGCAGCGAGTACCCGACACCGGCGCAGCGCCCACTCAATTCGCGCCTGGATGGCGAGCGCCTGGAGCAAGACTGGCAGGTTCGCCTGCCGGACTGGCGCACGGCACTGGATGCCTGCCTGCAACGCATGAACTGAAGGCCCTGCGTTTCATCCGCGCGGCCGGCGCACATCACCGGCCACGCGCTTAACATGCATAATGCGCCGATCATTTCTACACGGTTTGCCATGAGCACGAACACTGCCACTCCCCGTCGCCTGCGCTGGCGCAGCCTCGTGCTGTTGGCGCTGCTGCTTGCGCCACTGCTGTGGCCCGTTCACTTCCTGGCCGAGCGCTACTACCGCGAAGTACTGATCGAGCAGAACCGGCAAACCCTCGATCTGTATGTGGCCAACCTGCTCGGCACGCTACGCCGCTACGAAGTGCTGCCGCAGATTCTTGGCGATCTGCCGGGCCTGCGCGCCGCCCTGCACGCCCCCGAAGACCCAGCCGCGCTGGACAACGCCAACCGCCTGCTGGCCAGCGTGAAGAGCCAGACCGGCGCCGACGTGATCTACCTGATGAACCCGCGTGGCGTCACCCTGGCCGCCTCCAACTGGGACAAGCCCGACAGCTTCGTCGCCGGCAACTTCGCCTTTCGCCCGTATTTTCGTGAAGCGCTGGCCGGGCGTCTGGGACGCTTCTTCGGCCTGGGTACAACGTCCGGCAAGCGCGGTTACTACTTCGCCTACCCAGTGCGCGAGGACGACCACAATATCGGCGCACTGGTGGTCAAGGTCGACCTCGATCACACCGAAACGCTGTGGGGCAACACGCCTGAACGGTTGCTGGTGACCGATACCAATGGCGTGGTCATCCTCACCTCGCGGCCGGACTGGCGCTTTCATGCCAGCCGCCCGCTGGACCGGGTCGAGCAATCGGCCATCGCCGCCAACCAGCCCTACCCGACCCAGGCGCCGCCCCTGCTGGATATCGATCCCAACGCCTGGCTGACACAAAGCCGCGCCCTGGAAGAAACCGGCTGGACGGTGAGCATTCTTGCCCCACGCATCCTCCTCGACCGCCCCGTGCGCAGCGCCGTGGCCGTCGGGGCGGCCGCCCTGCTGGCGCTGCTGTTGCTGCTGGGCCTGCTGATCCTGCGTCGCCGCCATTACCTGGAACGCATTGCTCTGGACGCTCGCGCCAAAGCCGAACTGGAGCAGCGCGTCGCCGAACGCACGCAGGATCTGGAACTGCTCAACAGCCGCCTCAAGCAGGAAGTGCTCGAACGTGAACAGGCGCAGCAAGAACTGGTGCGCGCTCAGGACGAGCTGGTCCAGGCCGGCAAACTGTCAGCGCTCGGCACCATGAGCGCCAGCATCAGCCACGAACTCAACCAGCCGCTGGGGGCGATCCGCAGCTACGCAGAGAACGCCAGCACCCTGCTCGATCACCAGCGCAGCGACGATGCCCGCGCCAACCTCAAGCTGATCAGCGAGCTGACCGAGCGCATGGCCTCGATCATCACCCATTTGCGCGCCTTTGCCCGCCGCGACCGCCACGCGCCGGAGCGGGTTGCCTTGCAGCCAGCGCTGGACGATGCCCTGGCGCTATTGGCCAAGCGCCGCCGGGCCATGGATGTAGAGCTGATTCGCGATCTGCCGGACGCCACCCTCTGGGTCCAGGCTGGCGAGACGCGGCTGCGTCAGGTGCTGGGCAATCTGCTCGGCAATGCGCTCGATGCGTTGATCGATAAGGCACCACCTAGACGCATCTGGATCAGCATAGAGCATCAAGCCGAGCACCTCGACCTGCTGCTGCGTGACAATGGCCCCGGCTTCTCGCCCGAATCACTGGCGCGCGCGCGCGAGCCCTTCTTCACCACCAAGACCAGCGCTCAGGGCCTGGGGCTGGGCCTGGCCATCTGCGATAGTCTGGTGCGTGCGCTGGACGGCGAACTGCTGCTGGCCAATCATCCGGCCGGCGGCGCGCTGATCACCCTGCGCCTGCGCCTGGCCAGCCCCGGCGTCAACCTGCAACCCTCAGAGGACCCTTCGCCATGACCAGCGACAGCGCCATCGACAGCCGCATTCAGGTACTGCTGATCGACGACGACGCCCATCTGCGCCAGGCACTCAGCCAGACGCTCGACCTGGCCGGGCTCAAGGTCATCAGCCTGGGCGATGCGCAGGGTCTGGCCGCGCGCATTCCCGCTGGCTGGCCAGGCGTGGTGGTCAGCGATATCCGCATGCCCGGCATCGATGGCCTGCAATTGCTGCAGCAATTGCGCGAGCGTGATGCCGAGCTGCCCGTGCTGCTGATCACTGGCCACGGTGACGTGCCGCTGGCCGTGCAGGCGATGCGCGCCGGCGCCTACGACTTCCTGGAAAAACCTTTCGCCAATGACGACCTGCTCGACAGCGTACGCCGCGCGCTGGAGCTGCGCCGCCTGGTGCTGGACAACCGCAGCCTGCGTATGGCGCTCAATGACCGCCAGCAACTGTCCAGCCGTCTGGTTGGCCAATCGCCGGCCATGCAGCGCCTGCGCGAACAGATCGGTGCGCTTGCCAGCATCGCCACCGATGTACTGATTCTCGGCGAGACCGGCGCCGGCAAAGAGGTGGTCGCACGCGCCCTGCACGATCTGTCCAACCGCCGCGAAGGGCCCTTCGTCGCCATCAACGCCGGTGCACTGGCCGAGTCGGTGGTGGAAAGCGAGCTGTTCGGCCATGAGGCCGGCGCCTTCACCGGCGCGCAGAAACGGCGCATCGGCAAGTTCGAGTTCGCCAACGGCGGCACCCTGTTCCTCGACGAGATCGAGAGCATGAGCATGGATGTGCAGGTCAAGCTGCTGCGCCTGCTGCAGGAGCGCGTGGTCGAGCGCCTCGGTGGTAATCAGCTGATCCCGCTGGATATCCGCGTGATCGCCGCGACCAAGGAAGATCTGCGCCAGGCCGCCGATGCCGGGCGCTTCCGCGCCGACCTCTACTACCGCCTCAACGTCGCGCCGTTGTCCATCCCGCCGCTGCGCGAGCGCGGCGAGGACGCCCTGCTGCTGTTCCAGCACTTTGCCGATGGCGCGGCCGCCCGCCATGCCCTGGCACCGCGTGAGCTGCAGCCGGGGCAGCGCGCCTTGCTGCTGCGTCACCCCTGGCCGGGCAACGTGCGTGAGCTGCAGAACGCCGCCGAACGCTTCGCGCTGGGCCTGGAACTGGCGCTCGACAGCAATGCGCCGAACCTGCCAGCGGTCAACGGCGGGCTCAGCGAGCAGGTCGAAGCGTTCGAGCGCGCCCTGATCGCTGCCGAGCTGAGCCGCCCGCACGGCTCGCTACGCAGCCTGGCCGAGGCGCTGGGTGTGCCGCGCAAGACGCTGCACGACAAGCTGCGCAAACATGGGCTGAATTTCTCCGGCGCTGGCGGAAGCTCGCCAGAGGACTTCGACTGACTGGCGACAAACCGCCAATTTCATCCTTCCAGACCTGTCGCAGGCGGGCTCACACGCCCGCCCAGGTCTCGGCAAAAAGCCATCAAAGCCCGCAGCCATGGGCCTTTGCACGGCGCGCAAGATCCGCGCATCGCAGACTGGCACAAGGGTTGCTCTAAGCTAGCCCCAAGCGAACCCACAAGTACAAGTCCAGGCCTCGCTAATGCCACCGGCGTTTTTCTCCAAGCCGCCTAGACTTGCTCCTGTCCGTTCGTCAGCGCGCCCCTGGCGCCAATGCGATAAACACAACAAGCGATAAACACAACAAAAGGAAGCATCCGCATGTTCAAACTGACTGCCAAGGCGCTGGCTTGCGCACTGTCCCTGTCCATCGCTGGCGTGGTTCACGCTGCCGACCCGATCGTCATCAAGTTCTCCCACGTGGTTGCCGAGCACACCCCGAAAGGTCAGGGTGCCGTGCTGTTCAAGCAACTGGCTGAAGAGCGTCTGGCTGGCAAGGTCAAGGTCGAGGTCTACCCGAACTCCTCGCTGTTCGGCGACGGCAAGGAAATGGAAGCGCTGCTGCTCGGAGACGTCCAGCTCATCGCCCCGTCCCTGGCCAAGTTCGAGCATTACACCAAGCAGCTGCAGGTATTCGACCTGCCGTTCCTGTTCGATGACATGGCTGCAGTCGATCGCTTCCAGAAAGGTCCGGAAGGCCAGAAACTGCTGACCTCCATGACCGACAAGGGCATCACCGGCCTGGCTTACTGGCACAACGGTCTGAAGCAGCTGTCGGCCAACAAGGCGCTGCTGGAGCCGAAAGACGCCCGTGGCCTGAAGTTCCGCGTACAGGCTTCCGCCGTACTGGAAGAGCAGTTCAAGGCCGTGCGCGCCAACCCGCGCAAGATGAGCTTCGCCGAGGTGTATCAGGGTCTGCAGACTGGCGTGGTCAACGGTGCCGAGAACCCCTACTCGAACATCTACAGCCAGAAGATGCACGAAGTTCAGAAGTACATCACCGAGTCCAACCATGGCCTGCTGGACTACATGCTGATCACCAACACCAAGTTCTGGGACGGTCTGCCGGCTGACGTACGCGACGAGCTGAACAAGATCATCGCCGAGGTCACCGTCGAGGTGAACAAGCAGGCTGACGCCCTCAACGAAGGCGACAAGCAGCGCATCGTCGAAGCAGGCACCACCGAGATCCTGACCCTGACTCCTGAGCAGCGCGACCAATGGCGCGATGCTATGCAGCCGGTATGGAAGAAGTTCGAAGGTGAAATCGGCGCTGATCTGATCAAGGCCGCGCAAGCTGCCAACCAGTAATAAGGCCGGAGAGCCGTAGGGTGGGCAGAGCGTCGACGCTCTGACCCACCTCGAGGCCCGCGACGGGCGTCGATCAACGCTGTAACCGGTGGGCCGGCTACCGTCCCACCCTACGCACTTTCCATTCGGGAGAACCGACCATGAACGCCTTGCGGCGCGTCTGGGAGCACTTCGAGGAAGGCTTTATCGCTTTCCTCCTGGCGGCCATGACGCTGATCACTTTCGTCTACGTGATCCTCAACAACTTCTACACCCTGTTCTATTG
>Ga0228674_1001878_pt1 | contig 12119 bp, 9 predicted proteins | sample 1D_rmetaG_FD_189054 | JGI IMG/M metagenome (GOLD analysis project Ga0228674, IMG submission 189054) | Seawater microbial communities from Monterey Bay, California, United States - 1D_r | ecosystem: Environmental > Aquatic > Marine > Coastal | place: USA: California | collected 2016-09-26
TTCGGATAGATCAAGTAGAAATTCCAAAGAAGCGATAGTTGCAGGCGTGTCTATTCTTGCTTCGATACCAGTTTCCGTAGTCAGCACATCACCTTTTGACACTACCAGACCACCAAACAACCAAGCGCCACCAAGACCCAAAGTTGGAATTCTAGTACCCCATTGGGTGACGTTTCCATTGTCGTCTTTGACTGTCAATGCTTTCCCAATTTTGATCATTTCATCCCAGGTTTTAGGTGGAGATTCTGGATCGAGTCCTGCAGCGCGGAATGCATCTTTGTTGTAGTAATATACGGGTGTAGAGCGCTGGAACGGAATAGCATAAGTTTTTCCTTCGAATTCGGCGTCCTTCATGAAACCATCGTAGAATCCATCAATCCATTTCTGATCTTCGGGTGTGTTAGCTATATCTGAAATTGGAAGTATTACGTCTTCTTCGATCAATGTGAAAAGATCAATTGACAATAAAACGGCAACTTGAGGCGGCTTGCCTGCATTCGCCGCTGTTAGCGCCTTTGTTGTCGTTTCCACATAATTTCCTGCATATATTGCTTTAACGGTATGTTGTGGATTCTGTGCTGCCCATTCATCAGTGAGCGCTTGAATCGTCTCTACCGCTGGTGCGTTTACCCCGACTGGAAAGTAAAATTCCAGTTCTGCGGCGTAAGTGCTAGCAGCAGAGAGTCCTATAATAGCTGCAGCGTAGCAAGAGGTAGTAAGATATTTCAAAGTCTTCATTTTGGGTGTCCTCCCAGTTGGTGAAAATTGTCAGCAATTTTTGCCATTATTATTGTTTGCTCGAAATTCGTTCACCTGTTCGTCTTGAGAACAAGTGCGTCTCTTCATTACCCCAGTTTACAATGATGTTATCTCCGGGAGATGGCGCATCAGGCCCGCGATGGGCAAGGATGCAGGGCGCACCGGATTTAGTGCGCAGCTGAACAAGAAAAATATTCCCTTCGTATTCGACACTTTTGACGAAGCAAACTGCAGTGAAGCCTTTGTTCGGAGTATTTATTTCCATTAATTCGGGGCGTACACCGACGATAAGGTCCGTTTGCCGCGCGCCACTAGTCGCGGAAACCCAGTCTGGATACTCTAAATCTTCAGCCGCCAATAGATTCATCGGAGGTGTGCCAATGAAACTCGCAGCAAAGGTATTAGCTGGGCTGTCATAAAGGTTTTCCGGAGTTCCTATCTGAGAGACCTGTCCATCGTTTAGGAGGACAACTTTGTCCGACATAGATAAGGCTTCGCTTTGATCATGCGTCACATAGACAACAGTAATACCCAGCTCTTTGTTAAGTGAACGAATTTCACTGCGGATTTCTACCCGTAACTTCGCATCGAGGTTGGACAATGGCTCGTCCATCAGGACAATTGGGCGCTCAGAAACTAGAACGCGGGCTAAAGCTACTCTCTGTTGTTGACCGCCAGATAGTTGCGCGGGCTTGCGGGCCAGAAGTGAGCTTAGATCCATTAAGTCGACTACACGCTTGAGCGCAGCTTGCTGAGCAGCTTTTGCTACTTTGCGCACCTTAAGTCCGTAAATTATATTTTGAGAAACATTCATGTGCGGAAAGAGCGCATAATTCTGAAATACCATGCCAATATTTCGATCCGATGCAGCTCTACTGGTAACGTTCTGACCGTCCAGAAGAATTTGACCGCTAGTGACGTCTTCAAGACCAGAAATCAATTTTAAAGCAGTACTTTTACCGCATCCTGACGGTCCAAGAAGGGTTATAAATCCGCCAGCATGGATATCAAAATCAATTCCCTTTAAAACATCTGTCACGCCCCAACTTTTTCGGAGGTTGCGAACTGCAAGCGAAATCCCTTTAGCGCTCATGCCAGCACGACATCAAGCTTAGTTTGGCGAAGCGCATCAAGATCGTCCGTGTGTAGTTCTTGATTGGTTATGATGCCCGAAATTTGAGAAAATTTTGCTGTACGCATAAAAGCGCTAGGCTTAAATTTTCTGTGATCTGCGATGACAAATTTTGTTCGTGAAGTGGCCAAGACTTCTTTTTGGACCTGACTATATGCTTCACTTGCAACACTGATCGAACGACTTTTTAGATCAATAGCTGTACAACAGATAAAGGCAATGTCGAAGGACAATGTCCTTAACGCTTCGATTGCTAAAGAACCAGCAAATGAATCGTTGATTGGTTCATACGCTCCCCCTATTAGGTAAAAATTTGATACACCATTTGATTGCAACTTTTGAGCTATGCCCAGCGAAGTAGTGACATAGGTACACTTTGGTTTTTTGGCTGCCTGCACGGCAATAGCGTGCGCAGTAGTACCCGCATCTAGGAAAACAACCTCATCGCCGTCCAGTAGATTTATTGCAGCCAACCCGATTCTGCGTTTTTCGTCTGCGCCAACCATTTTACGCTGATCATTTGGCAGATCACCAATCACGCTAGCTTTTCGCATTACGCCCCCATGGGTTCGTGCGACGCGCCCTTCTTTATCTAGCGTCTGCAAATCTCGGCGCATTGTGGCCTCTGAAACACCAAAATGGTCACATAAATCTCGCAAGGTCATTGCGCCCCTAGAAGCTACTAGATCAGCAACTTTTCCACGTCTGACCTCAGCTAATTCAAATGTATCGGACATGTTCATTTCTAACTTCCTATGTTCCAATGCAAAAAATCGATCATTTAAAATCATAAAACTTAAGAATCAATCATAAACAGTCACTAACGATCAGTCAACTTTTCTCTCTAATAAATTTTAAGCTCTGTGAAATTTTACATCTCGCACACCCATGGCAGCTACGAGCTAGCTATGAATTTGTCTGATGATGATGGCACCGGTTTGGCTCTCAATTTGCAAGCGAAAATTGATTGAATTATGGAGGAGGTACTAAAGTAAAAAAGGCATGTAACTTTCCGGTTAAATAGGAAGTAGGGGTGTTGGATGACTAGAAGTGTGTTTTAGTCATTGGTTCAAGACACAGTGGTTTCTCCAGAGCAAACGAAGCAGTAAAAACACACTTTTTTGCACACCTAATTAATTATTATATAACATGTTGTAATTGAATATTAATCTAATGCCATTGCTACTGAAAATCCTCGTGTCGGTGGTTCAAATCCGCCCCCGGGCACCACTTTTCAAAATGATATCAATGACTTAATTTTTCGATACTAACGCTATGCGTGTGTATTTCAAAAACACACCAAACACACACTTTTTTGCGTGTTCGTTGGGCGCGATTGCAGGGTCAAACACTGTGTCTTAACCCTATTGGGAGAACATACTTGTGGAACTTTAAATAGAGTCCTAGCCATAAGAGCAAGATCTACAGATACACCAAAAACTTACATTACAAGTACTAGTTCACTAGGCATAGATAGTTTAGCGTATCATCGGAAAGTTTCTGACATTAATGTAGACATTTTTTATGGCTGATCGCATACATAGTCTCGATTTTTTACGTGCCTTTGCACTTTTGATGGGCGTACTATTGCATGTGCTCATGCTCTTTTTAGAACCATTTGATGGCTCTGAACCAAGGCTTGGCGCTTCTATCATCTTTATTTGGATTCATACGTGGCGCATGCCGTTATTCATGCTTTTGGCAGGGTTTTTTACAGCCCTTAGCTTATCTAAGAGAGACGTTGGCAACTACGCATTAAACAGGTTGATCAGATTGGGTGTCCCTATCTTACTTTTATGGGCTGTCATTCCTGCAGTAGATGAAACAACGAGCGATATCTTTAAACTTCCTGAGCTTATATCGTGGGTCTTATATGACCTTCCATTCACCTTGCGTTTAGACCATTTATGGTTCCTGTATTACTTGTTGATATTTTACGGTGTTCTTTTGCTGCTCAAAAGCATTACGCCACGAATCTTCACATTTATATCTGATTTTAAACTCAGCTCCGCACGCGTCCTCCTTTTGTGGTTGCCAATACTCATTTTACTTTCTCCATTAAATAAGCCGACGGGTGGTATCTTTGGAGAAATTCCAACTACCTTCGGTGAAGTAGAACTGGGTTCAATGTTATTTATGGCTTCGTTCTTTTTGATGGGACTACAGATTCAAAAGAGCGCGCGTTTCCTCGAGCAGTTACAACAGAAACGCTTTTGGGTGCCCAGCTTGATTATCTTTAGTCTTATACCGATTGGCCTAATGGGCTGGGGTGGCCTGAAGGAGGAACCCTTCGTCTTTTCAAGCGCACTTGAGATGTGGATTGCTAATAGCCTTTCTGGCAGTGCTGCTTTGTTGCTTGTCTTGTCGATTATGGGTTTCGGTATGAGTCAAATCACATCAAGTGGTTCAACACTTCGCTGGCTGGTTAAGTTTTCATATCCAATTTACGTATTCCACTTGATGTTTGTTATTAGTGTGAGTGGGACTTTGATGTTTTTGGGCGTCAATGATTTGCTTGTCGTTCTACTTGGAGTCACGTCAGGTATTCTTGGGCCAGTGATCATCTACTATGCGATAGTTTCCTGGACGCCGCTTGATTGGGTGTTTAATGGTTACAAAAACTCCAAGCATCGATCAAACTCAGCAGTTATGAATCGGCTTGCAAGATACTTGTAGCTAAATGCGCTTTGTTTTGCTCAATCTGACCGCAGTCTAAAGACATAATTCCAACATTAAACACTGTTCTCAACGCACAGATCTTTGAAAAGCATATCACACCAGTTTAAGCGACACTGCGTGGCCCTGAAGCTGCGCGAGGCACTAAAGCCCGCATAACGTCTTTCATTTCAAGTTGACCTATGGCCTCGTTATTTTTGGTAACGCGGTATACGTGCTCTGTTTCACCGCCAGAACGTGCGATCACGGATTCAAGATTGTCTTCGCCATCAATATCACCGGCAAAAATACTTTGTGAGACAGTTTTCTGCATGATCGACTTTACGCGCAAGACTCGGGCTCGGTTGATATCACTAACGAAGGCTTCAATATATGGATCCTCTGGGTTCAATAAAATTTCTTGGGGTTCGCCCTGTTGAATGACAGCCCCGTCTTTTAGAATGACCAGGTGGTTGGCCAAACGTAGGGCTTCATCGAGATCGTGTGTGATAAAAATAATCGTCTTTTTCAATTCCACATGAAGATCAAGCAAAAGCTTTTGCATGTCGCTTCTAATTAGTGGGTCAAGTGCGGAAAAGGCTTCGTCCATTAACATAATATCTGAGTTTGAAGTCAACGCACGGGCAATACCAACCCGTTGCTGCATCCCGCCGGAAAGTTGATAGGGATAGTGGTTCTCATATCCGCCAAGGCCAACTCGCTCCAACCATCTTGCGGCTGCGCGTTTACGTTTTTCGCGTTCAACGCCGCGTACCTCTAAAGAAAGGGCGGAATTGTCAATTACGGTTCGGTGAGGCAAAAGCGCAAATTTTTGAAAAACCATCGACATATCTGATCTGCGTTTTTCGCGAAGTTTCTCAGTTCCCAATAGAAGGGCATCTTCACCATCGATTAAAATTTTACCATCTGTGGGCTCGATCAAACGGTTTATGTGGCGTATCAGGGTGGACTTACCAGACCCGGATAGACCCATCACCACTGTAATGTCGCCCACTTGCATATCCACTGAAATATCGTTTAACCCCAGAACATGCCCGTGCTCCGCAAGCAATTTGTCTTTGTCCATCCCATCTTTAACGAACCTAAGCGCTGACTTGGGATCGGTGCCGAAAACTTTATAAAGATTGCGGATTTGAATTTTTGGATCACTGATCATTGCTCAAACCTATGCTTCTGTCTGATCTGAAGACACGCGCGCAATGGCTGCTTTGGACACGCGGTCAAGGATAATGGCAAGAAGCACAATCCCAAGCCCGGCAATCAGGCCGACGCCCAGTTCCAGATTCCGAATGCCGCGAAGAACAAGGACACCCAGACCCGGTGCAGAGACCAGTGATGCAATGACCACCATGGCAAGGCTCATCATGATCGTCTGGTTAACCCCGGCCATAATATTTGGAAGCGCGAGCGGGAGCTCAACGCCAAAAAGCTTTTGCCTGGGAGACATACCAAAGGCATTTGCCGCCTCAATCACATCGCGATCTACCAGCCGTATCCCAAGATCTGTAAGCCGAATAACCGGAACGATGGCATAGACAATAATCGCAATTCCGTAGAGTTTTGGCTCGGTCACGCTAAACAAAAAGATTAAAGGAATAAGATAGACGAAGGTTGGTAAAGTCTGAAGAAGGTCAAGCAGCGGGATCAAAGCTTTTTGAAATGTATTGGATTTTGCCATCGCAATCCCGACCGGAACACCAATTAAGATACATATTCCTGTACATACACCAATAATGGCAAGCGTTTGAAAAGCGGCGTCTAGGTGGTCAATAAAGCCGAGAAATACAAAGGATAGTGTGACAAAAACAGTGACCGCCGCAGAGCGAGTAACATACCATACCAACAGCAGTAAAAGAGGTATAATAATCCACCAAGGGGCGGAAACAAACCCGGTTAATGCCATCTCTAAAAGCCAGGAAAGTGGTTGGGTTAATGGATCCAAAACCAGTTTCAAAACATCTTTTACTTCTAGAAATCCGGCTTCAACCGATGCTGTGAAGTCACGTGATTGAGGCATAGAGGAGCAGGCTTGATGCAGCTCGTCCATCGATGGAAATGGAAACAGGGGCCCATCATCGGCTGTTCCGGGCTTGGTTTTGGCCAGCAAGCTTGCCATTGAAAGATTTGAGTCACCTGCATTTGCATCACACCACGTTCGAAGCCCTAAAACATTAAATAGGCCATCATAATATGCCATCGAAATCCGTTCCCCCATTAAGGAAGGCGCACCTAAGGCGCGCCTTCTTTTTGACTAGTTAAATTGCAGTTATTGCAATAGAGCCGCAAGATTTTCGCGGGCGGCATCGTTTATCCAAGTTGCCCAAACATCGCTTTGTGATGAAAGGAAGTAGACGGCCGCTTCTTCGCCAGTTGCTTTGTTTGCGTCCTGCCAGCCTAGAAGACCGTTCATCATTTTATTGCTGAAGGAAAGGTTGCGCATCAGGTCAGTTTCAGCAGGATGTGACGCTTCAAATGTATCTGTAACCACCGTGGTTACTACACTGCTTGGCCAAGATTGCAGTGTTGGGTTGGGACATTCTTTGTCTGCGTTACACGAATGTACGGAAGGATCATGTGCACCCAACTCAACTTGAACCATTGGGTATTTACCCAAAACGGTGCTTGGTGACCAATAGTATCCAAACCATGGCTCTTGGGATGAATATGCAGACCCAATTGAGGCTGCGAGTGTTTCACCAGAGCCGTGCACAAAGTCTTCTACTCCGGCTGCTTCAAATCCACCGGCTACAGCCAATTGGGACGCCACAACCTGGCAGGTCCAGCCCACAGGGCAGTTGTGCATTCTGTTTCCAACTAGATCGGGATTGGCCAAGACGCCTGCAATAGTGGTCAGTTCTGGATGGGCTTCGGCGAGATATTCAGGGATGAACAAACCCTCCACGCCACCATCAGACAGAACTTCCGTCAGCTCTTTGATTTTTCCGTCTTCTTTGAGTGGAATATAAGCTGGCGCTGAATTGGTCCAAACTTCTGTAATGATATCTGGCTCGCCAGTTTCGGACACTGACGCCAAGGCTGGTGTTGATGCCGACGGAACGACCTGCACGGTACAGCCATAGCCTTGCTCAAGCAAGAATTTGGCAACTTGGGTCACAATAATTGCTGATCCCCAATCCATTTCCGTAATAGAAACTTCACCGCAATCAGAAGCCTGAGCTGATCCAGCTGCAAAGCTAAGCGCAAGCCCTGTGCTTGCAGCAAGGCCTAAGTGCCTTGCCTTTTTTGTGATTGTTTTCATCAATTTTCTCCCTGGTTTTTAACTTAGTATTATTGAATTCAGTTTCTATTTGCCTAACAAGGCATGCTATGCGCAGCAAATTAAGTTGACAACGGTTATTTTGGTACTGGACCTCTCAAGTCAAACGGTTCCGCTGATTAATTCGCATTGGGTGCATTTGGATTGGACCGGTTATGCCTGTTTTAAATGGTTTGCAGGGTTTTTCGGATCGCAAAAATAACTCAAAGCACGAAGGTTCTTGACGCCATTGACAGAAATTGAAAAATTCTGGCTATGTCACATTAGCCGGATTATCAACATCGCGCCCCAACCGTGCCAAATCCGAATACCGATCGCCAATTCGATGATGGGGTCTGCCTCCTGTGGCAGCTCCAAGTGCAACAATAAGTTCATCGGCAGCGGGGGCGTCATTAATAGAAAATTGCACGGTTAAGTAATGCGATCTTCGCCCTGTATCGTGCTTATCCATCAGTGGAATTGCGATCTGGGTATTTGCTGGTCCTCGGGTATTTGTAAACCCCAGATAGCTTTTTGCGGCCACGGCTTTACGATAAAAGTTGCCATATTGCAAAGTGTGGATCAAAGCAGATGCGTGTTCAAGTTCGCAGTCGGTTCCGGCAACACAAGCCTTGCCATAGGCTTCTATTGCAGACCCTGATCCAGCCAGTGCAATCAAACGCTCGGTGAGCATTTCCCCAAGTGGGGGCGCCATGCGCTGAATTTCCGGTTGTAAGTCTTCTACATATCCCTTTCCGGCCCAAGGGTTTTTAACCACTGCAGCAACGCCGATTATCCTTAAGACGGGATCAGCAGTCTTTTCGCCTTCTCGATGAATATCTTCATCGAATGTCACAACCTTTCGAAGTTCCGGTAGTATCATCATTTTTCTCCCTTTTTGGTTTTGTTGTATAAACGCCCTATTCCGAACGATCTTGGTCAATCGAGCAATAATCCCCATTAAAGTAGAGCAAAGGTGATCCGTCGTTTGACCGGAAATCAATCACCTCTCCAAAAATAACCAGATGGTCACCGGCATCGACGCTTTTTTGTCTTCGGCAAACGAAGTTGGCGAGAGGTTCTTTGATAACTGGCGTTCCATGCAAAGATTTTTCATAGTCGACTTTATCAAACTTTTCGGCTGATTTTGAGGCAAAGAGCGCTGATACATCTTGTTGGGTGTTGCGCAGAATATTTACCCCGAAATGTTCACATTCGGAAAAAACGCCCCTGCTTAAGGCCGACTTTGCAATACATATGAGCAGCATCGGAGGATCGAGCGAAACAGAAGTAAAAGAATTTGCGGTAATGCCGCGGGGTGTTCCATCGGACTCGGAGGTGGTAATTATAGTAACTCCGGTGGCAAATTTCCCAAAGGCGTTTCGCAAGCTGCGCGGATCAAATTGATGTGACGCTTTTTCCAGATCGGGGTAGAGGTATTGCTGGGTGTGCTCGCCAAGCCGTGGCGGTGATTCAAGCGGCGGTGATTTAGAAGCTGAAAACCGCAAAGGGTTTGAGGCCACGGTCCATGGAGCCTTTGGGCTGTCAGGGTTCGACACCTGCGCAAGCATACTTCTTTTGGCAATATGCGGGTCGGCCACAATGTCTGTGATTGAATTTAACGGTCCGAAAGGGATTTTGCCGCCAAGCATGGCGGACAGTTCGGCTTTCGTGTGGGCTTTGGTCCATGTTTCGACTAAGGAGTTGAGCGCATCCTTTTGCTTTGCGCGCGCTGCGCGGGTTGCAAAGTTTGCATTGCTGCAAAGCGCATCTCCGCCCATGGCATCGGCCAATATTTGCCAGAACTTATCTTCTACAACGCCGATTGCAACGGCGCCGTCTTTTGCCTTAAACAGTCCGAACGGCGCAAGAAACGGATGATTGTTTCCTTCGGGCCCCGGTGTTGTGCCGTTAAAATCATGTAAGTAAACCGCACGTTCACACAGGCTGAGCACGGCATCATACATTGCGACATCTACAAATTGGCCCTCACCTGTGGCCTCTGTATGCCGAAGCGCTGCCATGATACCAAATGCCATCACCATGCCAGAAAAAATATCGCCAATGCCCGGTCCGACTTTGGTATAGCTGTCTGCATCCGGCCCGGTCAGCGACATAACCCCCCCCATGGCCTGCGCAACCACGTCATAAGAGGGCCAATCTGAATAGGGGCTTTTGCCGGACCTTGGATCGCCAAAGCCCCGAATGGCTGCATAAACCAAACGGTGGTTCAATTCGGACAATGTCTCATACGATAAACCAAGTCGTTCCATCACCCCGGGACGAAAGTTTTCCACAACAACATCTGCCGATGTAACAAGAGATAGAAATGCTTCCTTGCCCTCTTGAGATTTTAGATCAATATCCACGCTTTTTTTGGATCGGTTCAGGCTGACAAAATATCCGGCCCATTCTTGTTTCGGATCATCTTTGCGAAACGGGCCATTAAGCCGGCTGCTGTCACCCGTTCCACTTTCAATTTTAATCACTTCAGCGCCATGATCAGATAGCATCATAGTGCAATAGGGCCCGGACAGCATTCGGCTAAGATCTAGGACGCGAATGCCATTTAATATACCTTTAGCCTGTGGCAACTCTTCTCAGGCTCCTGTGCTATTGAGGAATTCAACCATGGGGCGGGATATGGCATCAGGATCCTCTGCCAGCGCCATATGCCGCAGCCCTTTTAAAATGATGAATTTTGCGCCGGGAATTTCTGCAGCAATAGCGCGGGTCATTTCCGGCCCGTTGCCATAATCTTCGTCGCCTGTCACCACCAAGGTTTGGCATTCAATGGCAGGATCTGGCGAAATAATTTCATCAATCCCGCCTGCAAGCACCTGATAAATTGTATGATAAACATCGGTTTTATTGGCCATTACCCAACCGCGCACCAGATCCATTATTTCAGGGTTGTTTTTACGAAAAGGTGCCGTGAACCAACGCTCTAGAGCGGCTTCAACCGTTGCAGAGGGCCCATCAGTGCGGGCTTGTTCGACGCGGTCCAAAATCGCTTTCTGGGCGGCATCGGTTCTGCGATGCGGTGAATGCAGGATCACCAGTTTATTCACCCGATTTGGATAGTCTTGTGCAAATTTACGCACAATCATGCCGCCCAAGGAAAACCCAACAAGACAGGCGCTAGGGCATTTGTAATGGTCCAAAACGCCAAGCAATTGCTCGCAAAACATTTTCAAAGAAGGGGTTTTGGGGGGATTGCTGCTCTGGCCGTGCCCAAAAAGATCATAGGTGATGACATGATGGCTTTTTGCAAAACGCGCGATCTGCCATTGCCAGGCAGACTGATTTAGCCCCAAGCCATGGATCAACACCAAAGCAGGTGCTGAGGGATCGCCATATTCGGTAAGGGCGGTTCCATCAAAAGAGATAGATGTCATTTTTGCCTCGATTGCCTGCGCGAGTGTGCAGTCGCTTCAAGCTTAGCTTGGTCATTGGCATCAAACATTAATTTTTCGCCATTAAATGGCGAAAAATCACATTTTTAGATTCAAATTTTGTCAAAAATAGGAATCAAAAAGCAAAGAGGGGAGTGCCAAGATGGCAGACATTAAAACCTACAATATGCTCATAGACGGTGAGTGGGTGAATGCATCGAATGGACAAAGCTTTGCGTGCGAGAACCCTTCAAACGGGGAAGTTTGGTGCCATGTTCCAGAGGCCACCGAAAAGGATGTTGATCGCGCGGTTCAAGCGGCGCATCGCGCATTTCAAAAGGGTCCCTGGGCTTCGATGTTGCCGAACCAGCGCGGCCAATGTCTGCGGAAACTTGCGGAATTACTGGCAGAAAATTCAGAAAAACTAGGCCGTATTGAAAGTATTGATACAGGTAAAATGCTTAAGGAAACACGGTGGCAAGCCAAGTATATAGCAGAGTTTTTTCAGTTTTATGCTGGCTGCGCAGATAAAATTGTGGGTGATGTTTTGCCCATTGATAAGCCCGACATGTTTGTTTTTACTAACCGGGAACCCTTGGGGGTTGTCGCTGCTGTGGTGCCGTGGAATTCACAGCTTTTTTTGGTTGCGGTGAAAATCGGTCCTGCTTTGGCTGCCGGCAATACTGTTGTCTTAAAAGCATCAGAGCACGCTTCGGCCGCGATGCTGGAGTTTGGCGAATTAATTGAAAAGGCAGGCTTTCCCCCCGGTGTTGTTAATATCGTAACGGGGCATGGTGATCCTTGCGGAAAAGCGTTGACCAGCCACAAAAAAGTTGCCCGCGTGTCCTTTACCGGCGGGCCCGGAGCCGCCAAACAAATTCTTCATAATTCGGCAGAAAAC
>Ga0228674_1001880_pt1 | contig 12116 bp, 8 predicted proteins | sample 1D_rmetaG_FD_189054 | JGI IMG/M metagenome (GOLD analysis project Ga0228674, IMG submission 189054) | Seawater microbial communities from Monterey Bay, California, United States - 1D_r | ecosystem: Environmental > Aquatic > Marine > Coastal | place: USA: California | collected 2016-09-26
ATTCAAAAGGATAAACTGATTGCCAGCACCTTCTACATGCAACTTTTGACTAGGCGAACTCGTGCCAATACCCAGTGACGTACCTACATAAGCTGTGCCAGACAGGTGGAGGTCTTTGAAGCGTTTAGTAAAGCCGCTAGTTGTTCCGAGGTCTAATGTTGCATCTGTATGTGGGAAAATCCTACTGTCATCTAGCCTTAAATCTACACCATTATTTGCGGCAAATTGTAATTCTGTCCCCGCAGAAGTAACTCGTAAGTGTCCGCTGTTAGTCCCAATACTCCCCACAGTGGTGTTGTCTTTGCGGAACTTCACAATGTCGCCGTCTGATGTGCGTCTGTTTAAAACTAACGGTTCAGCACCATCTCTGGTCACTGTTAGTTTTTGGCCATTGCTTTTAACTTTAAAGCCATCCGTACTGTCATCCGAACTTGCAGTCCCCACCAGTAAGTTACCGCTGGCATCAAGCGTCATGGCATCGCTTGAGCCAGAAGCGGGACTTAGGATTTTGAAACTTTGTCTACCGTTACCATCTTGAAGAACCAAACCGCCAGTACCGTCGCCAGAGATACGACCACCAGTACCATCGCCGTTTATATAAATTAGCCCGCTGCTTGAGATGCGCATGGCTTCTGACAGGTTGTTTGTCTCAAATGACATACTGTCACTAGAGTTATTATAGACAACACGCCCACGGCTAAAGTCAGACTGATCGCCAAACACAACCGCTGCAACTCCACTATCACTGGACTGAATGGTCATCGCAGTGTTTGCTGTGTTGCTGTTCAGCGTAAGGAGGTTGTTAGGCGAACTCGTCCCAATCCCAACATTACCGCTGTTGTCAATGCGCATGCGCTCTGTAAGTGTGCCAGAACTATCGTTAGAGAACGTAATGTGTGAACCGTATGCGTTAGTTGACCAGTTTTGAGATGCCAGCACCTGTATCTTCGCACCCGTTTGACTCGCAGAAGGGTCATCTCCAGTAAACAAAATAGTGCCGACAGTGTTACCTGCATTTATACTTGCATCCGCACGGTTTAGCGTAAGCTGCTCCGTACCATCTGTTGAAACTGTAAGTGCAGTTGTGGGCGAACTCGTCCCAATCCCAACCCGATTATTCGTTGCATCAACGTGCAGCGTGTTTGTATCCACAGTCAGACCATCGCTGGTCAAAGCCCCAGTGATGTCCAGATCACCCGTCATGCTGTCGCCAGACTTAGATACCTTTGTACCTATGTTGGTAGCAGTAGTCGTAGCAAAGTTAGGATCGTCACCTAATGCAGCGGCTAACTCATTCAACGTATCAAGTGTAGCGGGTGAGGAATCAACTAAACTAGCAACAGCTGTATCTGTGTAGCCCGTATAGTATGCACCGTGCTGCCCGTCTAGTGTATCAGCGTCTACGTTAAGAGCATCAATATCTGCTTTTGTCTGGTCAGCTGTAGCACCAGTTTCAATACCGTTAAGTTTAGTGTGGTCTGCATCTGTAAATACGTTACTGTCTGTAGCAGATTCTACAAGGGTACGAATCTCAGCAGCAGTCTGGTCTGCAGTTGCCCCTGTTTCAATACCTGTGAGTTTGGTCTGTTCTGCGTCAGTGAATGCATTGGTGTTGGTGTTATTCTCGTAGGCTGTTTTGATCTCAGCAGCAGTCTGATCAGCTGTAGCGTTAGACTCAATACCTGACAGTTTGGTTTGCTCTGCGTCACTAAACTCATTAGTATCAGCATTACTCTCATATGCAGTCTTAATCTCAGCAGCAGTCTGGTCTGCAGTTGCTCCAGCTTCTACACCATCTAGTTTAGTACCGTCTGTAGCCACATCACGGCCATCAACAGTACCTGTAACTGTAATATTACCTGTAACGTCAATGCCTGCAGCAAAGTCTACGTTAGCATCAAACTGTCCACCAGTAGACTTAGGAACAGCATCAGCTACAGTGAAAGACTTAAATGCTACAACATTAAGTTCATCATTGAGTGCTGCACCTGTAGTAAGGGTAATAGTGTCATTACCAGACACAGAGTAATCTTGGCTGTTACCCTCAAGGACAACACCATTCAGAAATACAAGTACGTTATCATCAAAGAAGGCTAACTGATTACTGCTACCATCATTGCCAGTAAATACTGTCTGACCAGCAGTAGCTGTGTAGTAGAAGTAATCAATGGAACGATTACCTAGATTCTCAATGTCTGTAGCAGAAGTAGTGATAAATACTTCTTGTTCTCCAGATAAGTTTAACAGAGAGCCTGTAGAACTTTCTTCTAGTGTACGAGATAAAGTAGTACCAGAGTGTGTATATACACCTGTGCCTACTTCCCAGTTGTTTGTGTCAATAATAGTATATCGTACAGAGTTACCATCAAGGATACCACCATCAGAGAAAGTCTGAAAGCTCTCTACTGCAGAACCAAGCGTAATTGTGCCAGTACCTGTAGTAGAAGAAGTTACTTTAACTCTATTAGCAAACTTAATCGTCATGGATAGGTATCCTTGTGGTGTTTAGGCGATACGAATTACAGCTGTTGCAGCTGCAGCAGCGGGGAACTCAATAGTCAAGTCACCAGCAGTAGCACTCACTGTACCACCAAAATCAATAACAGCAACAGCTTTGTTTCCCTGAGAAGAGTTGTAGATGATACAACCCGAAGCTGATATTGTTACGTTACCGAATACTTCATCCGTAAAGTCAACAATAGCTGTACTGCCGTCAAGCGTAATAGTAGCACCATCTAGGTTTTGACCACCCGCTGTGTAGTTTGTACCAGTAGCTTCGTCAGTGTTGCCTGTTACATCAGAGTAATTAGTTGTAGTACCATCATATGTACCCGTAGGTGTAGCTTTGATGAGAGCTAATTTTAGTGTATCTGTATCCAGATCGTGAACACCCCCAAGAAGCTCTTGCTTGAAGCTGTTGCACATTGCAGTTGTAATAGCCATCTTGAGATGTCCTTATATAAGTGAAAGCACAAAGGGGCCAGCACTAAGCCAGCCCCAATGTTAAGCCTATTAGGCAGCGTTGTAACGTGCAGTTACAAGTGCTTCTGGGCGAAGGATCTTGCGACCGTACAAGTGCATACCGCGAACAATGTCAGCGAATGAATCTGGGTCACGGTAGTTCTCTACCTTGTTGATCTGCTCAGCAGATGCTACTGCATCGTCTTGACCAGCTACGATAACACCGTAGTTGTCATCCTGACCAGTTGTACCAGAAGTACCTGCGCCAGTACCAGCAGCTGGAAGGTTGTTGGAAATGTATACACGGAAGCCGTGGATGTTGTTCATTACCAAACCGTTCATCAAGCCGGAACCACCGAAGTCTGCGTTCAACAGGCGGGAGTCTTCGTCTTTCAGAAGCTCTGCAAACACTGGGTCTACACAGACCCAACGACCACGTGCGTCAACATTTGCTACATCCATCTGACGTGCCATACGTGAGATAAGCTGCAAAGGTGAAGCAGTAGTTGCGGAGAACGAAGTCGCACCAGGCAAACGTGGAGCCAGTGGGATGGAGTCACCTGTACCACCGGAGTCGGCAGTTGTGATGTTGTTCATGTCACCGATAGTCAGGTGGTTTGCTGTGAGCAATTCACCAGTCAAGTTACCAGCTGTGTCATGCTGTGCATCACCAGAGGTAGTTGTGATCAGAACACCAGCAGTGGTGTGACCGGACAAGTAAGACAAAACGTCTGCGTCCATTGAGTCAGCCATCTTATATGCTGCGCGGTCAGCGGCGAGGCTAACGTAGTCAACATTGGAGAACTGATCTTCGATGTCATCCATTTTGAATGCGAAGTAGTTGGCTTTGTCAATTGTCAGAGAGAAGTCTTCATCGTTCAGCTTCTCAACAGAAATAGCTGTATGACGCTCAAGAGCGTTGACAGTTACATCTGGTTCTTTCTGAATGCGAACCACATCGCCTTGGTTGGCGATCTCACCGAAGTAAGAGTTGTTTGTGATTGCGTTAGTTACAGCTGCCTTACGAAGGGCAATCTGTGCTTGTTTCGAGTAGATAATCGGGGAGAAGTTCCCGTTAAACCCACCGCTTGCGGAAGTAATAGCCATAATAATTCTCCTTATAGATATGGCGTTAGGTTTTACGCTACATACCAACTAAAGAGGCTCTTCATATTAGGGTGGTCAGCTATGCTCTAAGGATGGCCGTCCGTTGAGCGCTGGGCCTATAGTCTGAGGTAGTTCTTTGATGTGGCTTTAGCTTAGTTAAAAGCATGTACAGGCAGTTTATGCCTGACACTGTACATACCTATAGTTGTATGCATCTTTGCTAAGATGTCAACTATTTCTTTGACAAATCGTAAACAAATTTGCCATTACGTTGAGCTTCCATAATTTCGTCTGCTCGTTTCTCGTATTCTTTGATAGTCATCTTAGCGACTTGCGACTCACGTAAGTAAGATGAACTGTCTTCTGGCTCAGGTGCAGCAGAGCGTTTGCTCTTAACTGAACTTGCTGCAGCTTTATCTGAAGTGCTTGATCTCTTTGTAACAATACCAGTATCAGCTTTGTAGAGGTCAATCACACGAGCTACAGACTTAGCGTCATCCGTGTTTTCGTAGAGAGCATCCTGTACCCACTTAGGCTGGTTATCTGCCCATGTATGAAAAGCATCGTCTTCACGGATAGATACAAAGTCTGGGTGTATCTGCGTTAGCTCAGCTTCTGCCTTTTCACGTTTTGCTGTGGAGCGTAGTGCTTCAATCTCTGCTAGACGTGCATCCAAAGTAGATGACTTCTTGTCGGCTTCTTTCGCAGCGATAGCTTCTACAATACCTGCAATGTCTGGGTATTTCTTAGCCCAAGCGTCAATCTCTTCTTCCGACTTAGGGAGTACAAGCTCATTCTTTGCAGCAGCTTCCAGTTGCTTCTCTAGCTTATCTAGCTTAGCAGTGAAGTCTTTCTCTTTCTCCTGCATATGGCGGCGCAGATCACCGTACCGTTTCTTGAAGTTCTTCTCTTCACCACTCAGTTCAGCATCGTCTTCTTGTGCTTCAGCTTGTGGTTCTTCTTCTTGTTTGGTACTACTCTCTGCCTGAACTTGGGGTTCGCTAGGCTCTGAGCTATCGGGTTCCGCTTCAACAGCCTCTTCCGTTTCATCTGTATCGCCACGTGCTTGTTTCAGCAGTGCCTCTAGTTCTTCTTCATCACGCTTAATACGTGCTGCGTTTCGTTGGTGTGAAGCTGATGTAGTTTGGACCAACTTCGTTTCAATCTCTTGAGGCTCTGATATCATGTTATACTCCTTATGATGGGGCCAGCCTTAGCTGGGTAGCCTTATAGTTATTGGATAGTTTGTAGTTACTTCTTCTTTTTGCGTTTCTTCTTAGAGGCTAGACCTCCATCCTTCATGCCATACTGTCCACCTGCACCGACTGTTGCACCTGCTGCTTTAGCTGCTTTGTCAGACTCAGATTCGTAGCTAGAAGGTGCTATAGAACGTCCTATCTCTGCTATGCTTCTATCAGAGTCATTTGATGCTTGTTGGATATTAGCAGAACGCTGACGTGCCAACTCTGCCTGTCTAGCTGCAGCTTCTTCTCTTTCACGGCGCTCTCTAGCTGTGCTACTCATTGCAGCAATTCTTTTGTCTAGATCATCTTGTTGTTTCTTTAACTCTGCTTCACGAGCTTGTTTAGTCGCAGAAACAGCATTTTCCATCTGTGTTACAACTTCAGGGGTTATACCTGTATATGGGGAACTTGTTTCTACAGGCTCAGGTGTAGGCGTGTAACCCGCTGCCACAGGTGCTATTGCGCCTATAGGAACTACCTCTCCTGGAACAAATTCATCTTCTGATAGATTGCTGTTTAAATCTTCTGCCTTAGCTTTCTCAAGGGCTACTGCCTCTTCCTCATTCTCTGGGAAGAACTCATCCTTCAGTGCACCGTACACACGTTTTATCAAACCAGGTTTTTCTTCTTTAGATGCTTTTAGCAAACCTTCAAGAACAGCTTTGTCTGAAGTAGAAGTAGCTTCATCATTAACCCTGCGCTCAATCTCATTCTCTAAACGTCTTGCACTATCCATCATAGCACCTTTGATGAAGAGACCCATGATTGGGTTTATAGCACCGACAGCAATAGCTACTCCAGTCATCTTAGAGGACTGCTGCTCTTCCAGCATATTTGCAATCTCTTCTGTGGTAAGCTCTGCATAGTTAACAGCTTTTGGCATAGGTGCGCTATAGCCACCGCCGCCATTCCCACCGCCAGATACAATCTGAGGTGCAGGCTGTGCTGTTGTCGTGCCTACAGAATCTTGGTAGTTTGTTTTCTCTTGTAGCGTATAGCCTGGTGGGATAGTTGTCTGAGGCTTACCATCAATGAACGTGATGAAAATAGTGTGACCTGCTTCATTCTTGTAAGAGCGAACCTCTACAGTAGGCATATCACCAGCTGATTCATAGCCTGTGCTAATACCTTCAGCACCTAAGCCCAGCGCACCCATCTCATCGTAACCTTCGTCACCGGGGGAAAGAGCATAGCCACCTGATCCAGTGTAGCCACCTATAGCCATTTCCATAGGTTGTCCATCATCTTCTACTTCTAGCTCAGAGATGTCAAACATCATGTCATCTTCTGGTTCAATGACTTCCATGCCATCTACAGGTTCACCACCAATGCGTCCGTTCTCTTCCATGTCTTGATAGCCGAACTTAGCTTTAGCGCGTAGGTCTTCAAAGTACTTAACACCATAGTAACGTACTACGTCAGCAGGTACAACATACTCACCTTCACTTAGTTGTGCAGGGATGTCATCTCGTACTTCCTCTGGCATAGAACCTAGTGGTACTTCGTTACCAGACACAGGGTCAATACCTTGAGTGTTTTCAGGTACTGTGTCTAAGTCTAGAGCGCCACCTTCTGCGAAGGCCATTTCCATCTGTTTATCCATTTACTTTGTCCCTCAAGTACTGTAGTTGACGTAGCGCACGTATAGCACCCTGATGTCTATGCAGTTCTGCAGTATCTGTAATGTTCTCCATACTGCGGTGCTGTGCGGAAATACGCTCCTCCAACTCAGAGAGGAACGCTTCCCACGTAGATGTAGTGTTCACAAAGCTCTTAAGCGACATTGCCGCTGAATCCTTGCTCACCCGGTGTAGGTGCTGTACCCATGCCTATCTGACCACCGCCGCCACCTGATGTGTCCTGTACGCCTCCCTGAGGCGCTTGTGGTGCCTGTTGGCCTCCTTCAGGTGCTGGGACACCCTGTGGGCCTTCTGGTGGCTGTGCTGGCTGCTGAAAGCCTTTGAGGATCTCAGCTTGGATAGCAGCATCCTGCATAGAGTTAGTAACCTTGTCTGGGTCAAGATCCATAGACTTAGCAATCTCACGAATGATGTAGTCCATCTTAGCGAAGGGAGCTAATACTGGGTTCTGTGCAACCTGCAAGAACTGCATCAAGCGTTGTGACCGTACTTCGTTAGCCATCAAACTCTCTGTACCAGATGCATGTACCTCTAAGTCACCACGAATTTGCTCATCAAAGTCAAACTGCATGTTGAAAGAGAAGAATGCTTTACCTAACGGGCGAAGCAGATAGTCATCTACGTTCTTAACTACCGTCCGAATACTACCGTTAGCAGCAGACATAAGCATAGAAATACCAGAAGCTGTACGCCCAACGCCAGATACTCCGGTTTGTCCGTGAGCAAAGCTAGGGAATCCAGTACTCTCATCTGCTAGAACTCGTGCCTTATCAAAGAGTTGCATGTTCTCTTGTGCTACGTTGGGGAACTTGGTGCCGAAGATAGCCTGACCGGGTGCACCCCCAGCCCTGCGAAACACCTTGCCGGGATACACAGATAGGTCTTGCCCCGGTGTCAGGTTAGTCTCATCGACTTCAATGATAAGATTACCAGATAGTGCAGCGTTGTCAATAGCCATACGCATAAAGCCATTCATCAAAGTCTGCGTGTCATCCATGTTCTCAGCAATACCTACGCCAAAGAAGCTGTAGGGATTATGCTCGTAAGGAACAGCGTAGTAAGGGATACGTGTAGGCTTGAAAGGGTTAAGTACAAAGCGTAGTACTTCACCGTTACATACCCATACGTTACAGTTAACCTCGTCTAAGTCTTTCAACTCACTAGGTATTTTAACTCCATGCTCTTCTAGTAGCTCTGTATCTACGAAGCCCCAGAACTCAAGTACTTCCCAACGCTCAGAAGATGGCTGTGTATCGTCATCCTCCATAGTCATTTCCCAGTACTTCTGAATGTAGTCCGGCCCTTTATCTACAGCCATCTGAACTGAGTCAGACATAAAGTAGGGGCGGTTTTTCAAAGAGCGTAGCTGTGTGCGAGACATCTTATGACGTTCAACAGTATACTCTGCATCATTCATAGACTTAGCTTCTGGGTCTGGGTAGAAATCCCAAGAAGAAACATGGCTACACTCAGGTACAGTTTTTACCAGAGGGTCATACTCACCATCGTCATTCCAGTTAGGGTATTCCTTATCTACAGCGAATGGGCCTTTCATGACACCTGTGCCAAGTAGAGCCATCTCAAATGCCATAGATCGTAGATGTGTAGAAGCACCAGACTCTTGTAGCTGATCGTGGATCTTCTTCTCCATTTTCTTAGCTGCAATCATAGAAGGGTGAAACGATACAGTAGATGGTGTAGTTCCGTCACCTTCGATGATCTTATCAGATACAGCTTCAAGCTTGCTGTTAAGCCCAGCCATACGAGCTTGCAGATCCATGAGTGTCTCACCAGGTTTCAGTGTAGTGTCACCACTAATGAGATATGGACTAGCAGGTTTTTCTTCTGTTACAGGCTTGAGTGCATCTCCTGCGGCCTGAGCTTTAGGATCAATGTTGATATGCACAGCTTCTGCTACGCCATCGGGCAATACAGAAGGATTGACAGAGAGTGGGAACTTGTTGTTGCCAAAGAGTACGTCTACTATCTGACCGTATGCAGCAAGTGTTTTGGTCTTAGTAACCTTAACAAATACCCGCGACTTCTCAGTGTCTGTAAACGACACATCACTACCATAGATACCACGGTAGTTACGATATGCTTTCAGCCAGCGTTGTTCGTCTGCGTAACGAGAGTCTTCTGCTCGTTTGTATCGCTCCTGTACAAAAGATACTACACTATCTATACGTTCAAAGATACTGTCCGTACTGTCTTCTGCAGCTACGACTTCATCTGTCTCAAACATTTCTTCTTGTTCTGCCATGCGTTAATACCCGAATGTTGTGTCACTAGCTTGGAAGCCTGTGCGCTGTGTTGCTGGGTTGAAGTCCCATATGCTGCTGCGAGGACGTGTCATAACACCGTAACGTAAAGCATCATACAAGTGATCCTCTGCGTGAGTGTCTACATCTTCTGGGTTTCTTTTGTCCAGAGGAATGCTTGGTATCTGCGCAATAGTATTTGTGCAGTTGTTCATGAATACTAGGCGAGGCTTCTCAGTGAACTCATCTACCTGTAAACGCCTGTGTATTTCGTTTTTACCTGCGACACGAGAGCCTCTTGAGCGATCTGATGGACGCCAGCGGCAACCCTTCATAATCATTTGCTCAGCTAGTGATGGCCCCGTGTCGCCACGGTTGTGCCACAAAGAAGAGTCTAGCACCCCGTATCTGATTCCGCCATCGTGTTTCTCTAAGTCTAAGATCATATCTGCTAGATCAGTAGCTGTAACCTTAGAACAATATAGCTCTCTGTAAATAACGAGTTGCTCGTCTGGTGCAACAGCAAACCAGAGAACTCCCGTATAAGATCCGTAGCCGTAGTCGCAAGCTCTAAACTTAGCCCAGTTATCGGGAACTTCAAAAGCGTCAATGACATGCTGACTTCTGTCAAACTCTGGGAATGCGGCTCCATCGTTGATATCCCAATTACCTTCTAGGAGTTGCTTTCTTTGATGCTCCGGTAGTGATAAGAGCATCGCTTCATAGTCGCCTGCATCCGCAAGGTAGGGGTTATCGAAGAGTGACGCAGGAATAAACCTACGCTTAAACAGCGGCTGACCCGCTTTACTGTGTCCCTCAGGATAAGTGATAGTGTCGCCTGTTTCAACATTTGTAGCCCAAAAAGATTTATTGGCTGGGCCAGGATCAATGAACATCTTCTTAACCCATTGATGTCCACTTCCGCCTGGGTTGGTAGTAGCCCTCATGTACAAACCTAAGTGCTGGGCTGAGCTACGTAAACGTGATCTCATGTAGTCCCAAGCATAAGGTGAAGACCATTGTGTAAGTTCGTCAAACCCTATCCAGTTAAACGCCTGCCCTTGGTAGCGAGTAACATCTGTATCTTTATCCAAGTAGGACATCCAGAGACGCCCACCCCTCGGGCTAGTCCACTGTGATTTGCGCTCTGACCACTTGATTCCTGGTATGGCACGTGGATATAACTCCTGTGACTTCTGTATAAGTTCTCTTAGTTCTTCTGTAGTGTGACGTACAAGTAGTCCAGAGAAGTTAGGATCGTTTAACCCGTGTAGTGGATCTGCAAGCATGGCATAAGATTTACCACCACCAGCAGCACCACCATAAAGTACTTCACGCTCCGATGAACTCAGGAATGAAGTCTGGGGGCCGGGGTTTGGCTTGAACACGATCTCTTGTGCTACATCCACATCATACTCAGGAGCGACTACCTGTGCAGGAACAGTCTCCCGCTCAGGGGTAGCTACCTGTTCAACTACTTTTGCCGGACTCTGCGTATGCCCCGACCCCTTGGCTTTCGAGCTTCTCGATTTCCTCAAGGGTTTCTTGGAGCCACTGGGCAAGCTTGCGTTTAGTTGTAGCTGCTTTTTTACGTCTTTGCTCAACTTCGACTCTTTTCTTTAGGCCCATATGCGATATGTAACGACCTGTTTCTTTGCTTAGCCACTGTGCTACTGCACGATAACTATACTGCTTAAGATGCCTCTTTGCAAGCTCTAACGCTTCAAGCTCATGTTCAATTGGTACTAAAAGCTTGTCATTGTCAGGATGTAGTTCATAACCCCATGGTATCTTAGGAGTTACACGAACTATTATGTGCCATTCTTTTTCGTGTCCTTTAGGTGGCTTTGGTAGTTGCCAGAATCCTAAGTCTCTTGTTGGAATACTTATTCGTTCGTACCTTCTTTTGGTGGTAGGTAGAAGATGCCACCACTTGATGTGACATCCACTTTATCTACCTTACCAAGTCCAGCACGATCTAGCAAGTCTTTTGCTGCGACCATCTTCTCTTTTATTCCTAGTTCAGTAGGATCATATAAAGCGCCAACCATAGCCATAGCAGCCTTGGGCGCAGTACGAGCAAAGTAAGTACGTGTCTTCTCACCTATCTCTTCCTTCAATGATTCAACAATAGCTGATGTGCTACTGGTTTCACCATATCCTGCTAGTTTCTTTGCAGCAACAACGTCACCGCCAGCCTCATCAAAGAGAACCTCAAGAAACTTAAGTTGTTTTTCGGTTAGATTTCTCGCCATAGGTATACTCTCTTATCTGACCACGTGCAATACCGATGTCACGTAGTTCTTTGTCGCTCATGTTCTGAAGTAACCAGAAGTCTGCACGAGCTTGTTGTGCTTCTTGTAACGCGTGGAAGCCTCGTTGAAAGAAATTTAGCATCACTATCTCCTTTGTTGTGTGTGCGGAGATAGTTATACTCAGTTGGTATTATAGTAGTACCCACATAATGTGCATACCCGTTAGTCACTTAGGCATAGGCCTTTTCTGTTTACATCCCAGCTATAACCCGTGAAGTAAGGATTATAATCTATTCTTGGAGAGAATCTTTCTTCTAGTGCTAGTCTTCCTCTCTCTTGAGCGAAAGACCAAAACTCATTCTTCCACCTACTACCCGCTGCATAGTGCATCATTATGAATCTCTCTACCTCTTGAAAGAAGTATTTCATATGATCGTTGTAAAGAGCATTATCATTACAATACAGTTTATGCTCTACTGACTGCAAAGCTCTACTAACAGCGTCTAATGTAGTAGCTTCCATAGGTTCTAAGAAGAAACCGGAATTGCCCACGTAAAGCGCCCTGTCTTCAAAAATATGTTTTCTAACATAGTTATCAAAATGAAAGCTACGGGAATGCTTACTCTTAATATCAAGATCGTATATGAC
>Ga0228674_1001885_pt1 | contig 12097 bp, 10 predicted proteins | sample 1D_rmetaG_FD_189054 | JGI IMG/M metagenome (GOLD analysis project Ga0228674, IMG submission 189054) | Seawater microbial communities from Monterey Bay, California, United States - 1D_r | ecosystem: Environmental > Aquatic > Marine > Coastal | place: USA: California | collected 2016-09-26
ATACTAATACACAATATTCTTGCATATTACTTTGAGATTCTTTATGTTTGATTAAACACTTTTATTATGAATCGCATCAAGATTGTGTTGGAAGAAAAGGGAATAAGACAAACCTGGTTAGCCGACAAATTAGGAAAGAGTTTCAATACCGTCAATGGGTATGTTCAGAATCGGCAGCAGCCACGTCTAGAGGTTTTAAATGAAATCGCAGAGATCCTGGATATCGATATAAAAGAATTAATTGTGTCAAACAAATTAGATTAAATGGCAATAAAAAAATCAGAATTATATAGTTCCCTTTGGGCTAGCTGTGATGAGTTAAGAGGTGGTATGGATGCTTCCCAATACAAAGATTATGTACTAACCATGCTCTTTGTAAAATATGTCAGCGACAAGTATGCTGGTGACCCTATGAGTTTAATTGAAGTTCCAAAAGGGTCTTCATTCGATGATATGGTTGCGCTCAAAGGACAACCTGACATTGGAGACCGAATTAACAAAGAGATATTAAGACCTCTATTTCAAGCCAACGGTTTGGAGGGGTCAATGGAACTGGTAGACTTTAATGATGATGACAAACTGGGAAGTGGAAAAGAAAAGGTTGACACCCTATCAAAATTGATTGCAGTTTTTGAAAACCCAGGTCTTGATTTTAAAAATAACCGTGCTGAAGATGATGATATTCTAGGTGATGCTTATGAATTTTTGATGCGTCACTTTGCCACTGAATCAGGAAAAAGTAAAGGTCAATTTTACACTCCTGCAGAGGTTTCTAGAATACTTGCAAAAGTGATTAATGTTGACAGTGCTGATAAACCTTCATTTACGGCATATGACCCTACATGCGGTTCGGGGTCTCTTTTATTAAAAGTAGCGGAAGAGGCACCAAAAGGATTGACTTTATACGGGCAAGAAAAAGATATTTCTACCAAAGGTCTTGCTATTATGAACATGTGGTTGCATGGATATCCTGAAGCATCAATTTCAGGGGGTAATACGATTGCGTCTCCAAGTTTTAAAGAAAATGATGGCACACTCAAACGATTTGATTTCGTTGTTGCTAATCCTCCGTTTTCTGTGAAAAACTGGACAAGTGGTATAGACCCCATTAGTGATGAGTTTAGTCGATTTAGAGGTTATGGAATACCTCCAGATAAAAATGGAGATTACGCCTTCCTTCTTCATATTATTTCATCTTTAAAGAGTTCAGGGAAGGGTGCGGTTATCTTACCTCACGGTGTTCTTTTTAGAGGAAACGCAGAAGCGGAAATTCGTCAGAATATCATCGAACGTAAATGGATTAAAGGAATAATTGGGTTACCCGCTAACCTTTTCTACGGAACTGGAATCCCAGCGTGTATTATTGTAATTGATAAAGAAGAGGCCGAAAACCGTGAAGGTATTTTTATGATTGATGCCAGCAAGGGTTTTATGAAAGATGGCAATAAAAATAGACTTCGAGATCAAGACCTGCATAAAATTGTAGATGCGTTCAATAACCAATGGGAGATCAATAAGTTTTCTCGTTTTGTTCCATTTTCAGAAATAGAAAAGAATGAATTCAATCTAAACATACCCAGATACATTGACACACAAGAAGAAGAGGATATCCAAGACCTGAATGCCCACTTAAATGGTGGTGTCCCACAAAAGGATATTGATTTGTTGCAAGATTACTGGGACATTTACCCCAACCTTAGAAAAGAATTATTTACCCAAATCAGACCTGGTTACTCTAAATTGAATGTTGGAAAACCCTTAATTAAACCCACTATTTACGAACACCCCGACTTCACTTCATATAATGAAAAACTAGACGAATTGTTTGAACAATTTGCCAAACAAAATCACTCTGAAATGAATGGCGTTGGTAAGGAAACAAAACCTAAAACCTTTATACATACTATTTCAGAAAATTTGTTGCAGCGGTACACTGATCAACCTTTGATAAACCGCTACGATGTTTATCAACATCTGATGGATTATTGGAATGAAACCATGAAAGATGACGTTTATCTTTTAAACGAAGACGGATGGGTTGCAAAGACCAAAAGGGTTTTAGTAAAGGATAAAAAAGGTAAGGAAAAAGACAAAGGTTGGACTTGCGATTTGATTCCAAAGGAATTAGTTGTTAATAGGTTTTTATCCCAAGAACATCAAGCGTTGCAAGACTTTGAAGCATATTTGGAATCTCATGAGTCTGAATTGACCTCAATGGAGGAAGAATACGGTGGCGAAGAGGCACCTCTAAATGAAGTCACCAAAATTGGAGAGGCCAAAGAAAACCTCGTTGAATACAGTGAGTTGGCTTATGACGCCCATCACCCCGAACTAAATAGTGATAGAAAGGAAAAAATTAAATTGATAGACAATGCAACTGCAGAACTACAGGAATTAGAAAATCAATCTTTATTTGATACTGTTAAAAACGCTAAGGGTAAGATTACACAGAAGGCTATAAAGGATAGAATTAAAGAATTGGGTGATCATGACTTTGAGTCTATAAAACTAAATAAATGGATCACCAAAAGTAAGGCGCTAGCGACTCTAAGAAAGGAACTCAAGACTACAACAATCTTATTGGATGATAAGATTCAATCCCAAATCACGAATAATGAAATTGGGGAATACCTAGAGGATGTTAAAGTCTTAAAAACATACATTGACCTACACCAGCGCATTGCTGCAGAGAAAAAGGACCTTAAGATAAAGGTTGCCGAATTAGATAATACAACACTGAATCAATTTGAAAAACTAATAGAAGAAGACGTTAGAACATTGGTTGTTGATGATAAATGGCTAGGGAGTTTAAAATCGGCAATCCAATCTGAAATTGATGCTATATCTCAACGACTAACAGGGCGAGTAAAAGAACTAGCGGAACGTTATGAAAACACCGTGGGAGAATTAAATCATCAGACCAGTTCTTTAGAAGAAAAGGTGGAGAATCATCTTAAAAAAATGGGGTTGACATGGTAACAGAAGTAAATAAAGGTTATGTAAAGTATGAAGTTGGTGAATTTCCAGAAGATTGGGTTTTAAAAAACTTCAACGACATATTTTCTTTTCATTCAACTTCAAATTATTCAAAGGCAGAAATGTCCAGTGAAGGTTCTGTTGGATGTATTCACTATGGTTTAATTCATGCCATTCCTAATACTCATTATGACCTTAGTGATGGAATTAAATTTTACGTCACAAAAGGACAAGCAAAATATGATTATGTTAAAGACGGGGATGTAATTATGGTCGATGCATCTGAAGATATTTCTGGAGTAAATAAATCCGTTGAAGTTTTTGGTGTAGGAGAAGGAAAATATATTTCAGGACTTCATACATATTTAATCAGAGATTCAAAATCTAACCTGGCTGATAGATTTAGGGGTATAATACTTAATTCCACGGTGATTAAAAACCAAATGATTCAATTGGCAGTTGGAATGAAAGTTTTCGGTGTTTCAAAAACACAATTAATTAATATCAAAATCCCTCTCCCCCCAACTCTAGAAGAACAAAAATCCATAGCTACCGCCTTGAGTGATATTGATGAACTCATAACTGGATTAGAAAAACTCATTTCCAAAAAGAAAGACATTAAACAGGGGGCAGCCCAAGCATTATTAAGTGGAAAAATTAGGTTGAATGGTTTTGGTCATGCTAATGAGATGAAAGAATCTCAACTTGGACTAATCCCTAAGGACTGGGATGTTAAACTCCTCCCAGAAGTGTTTGATTACATACACGGTAAAGCGCACGAGCAGCACATTGATAGCTCAGGTGCATTTACAGTTGTAAATTCAAAATTTATTTCATCAGAAGGTAAGGTCTCAAAACAATCATCAAATAACTTTTGCCCTGCCAAGAAAGGAGACATTCTTACTGTTTTAAGTGATTTACCAAATGGCAAGGCTCTTGCCAAGACATATTACGTTAATGTAAATATGAAATATGCTGTTAATCAGCGAATTTGTATTTGGAGAAGTAAGAAGGATTATCCTTTATTTCTCAGCTACATCATGAACCGACATAAATACTTTATGAAATTTGATGATGGGGTTACACAAACACATATTTTAAATCATCACATTGAAAAGTGTCCTGTACTCGTCCCCCGTGATATAAACGAACAAAAGGCGATTGCAAAAAGTCTTAACGACATGGATGCGGAAATCACTCAATTAGAAACCAAAAAAGAAAAATACCAAGCCATCAAACAAGGGATGATGCAAGAATTATTAACGGGTAAAACACGACTGGTATGAGAACAGATGTTGGTAAGCCAGAGAGAGCGTCCCAAAACAGGGTACTTCAGTTGTTTCAATCCATGGGATATAACTATCTAGGTGACTGGGAGGATGAGGTACGATTGCAACCTGTTGAAGAGAATATCTTGAAGGATTACCTTTTTAGTCAAGGATACTCTGAAGTATTGATTCAAAAGGCAATTGATAAATTGGTTAGTGCTACCACAAATCTTTCTGGTGGACTTTATGAAACCAACAAAGAAGTTTATCATCTACTTCGTTATGGCGTTACTGTTCGAGAGGAACTTGGAAAACCGAAAGAAACCGTTTGGTTAATCAATTGGAAAGATATTGATAGAAATCAATTTGGTGTTGCAGAAGAGGTTACTTTTCAAGGAAAACATACTAAACGCCCCGATGTGGTCATTTACGTCAATGGAATCGCTTTAGGAGTTATTGAATTAAAAAGAAGTAAGGTTGGTGTTGAACAAGGGATTCGTCAGAACCTAGATAATCAGAAAGACACATTCATTCCTAAATTTTTTACGGCCATGCAATTGGTCATGGCTGGAAATGACACACAAGGGTTACGCTACGGCACCATTGAAACACCCGAAAAGTATTTTCTCACTTGGAAAGAAGAGTCACCCCAAGAATTTGATTATGTGTTGGATAAACACATTTCTCTACTATGTGAAAAAGAGAGATTTCTTGAAATTATTCATGATTTTGTGGTATTTGATAAAGGTGTAAAAAAATTATGCCGCCCTAACCAATATTTTGGAATCAAGGCAGCACAAACCAATGTTAAGACCAAACAAGGTGGTATCCTCTGGCATACGCAAGGATCTGGAAAATCACTTACCATGGTCTGGTTAACCAAGTGGATAAGAGAAAACGTTAAAGACAGTCGGGTTTTAATCATTACAGACCGTGAGGAACTAGATGATCAAATTGAAAAACTCTTTATTGGAGTAGACGAAAATATATACAGAACAAAAAGTGGCAGGGATTTAATTGATGTTTTAAACCATAAAACAGAGATGTTAATCTGTAGCCTGGTACACAAATTTGGTCGTGGTTCAGATGATGGAGACTATGAATCTTTTATTGAAGACTTAAAGGCTAGTCTGACAAGTGATTTCAAAGCAAAGGGTGATATATATGTATTTGTAGACGAGTGTCACCGCACACAATCGGGGAAACTTCATGATGCAATGAAAACAATTTTACCTAATGCACTTTTCATTGGTTACACGGGAACCCCCTTACTTAAAAAAGACAAACAAAAGTCGATTGAAGTTTTCGGTCCCTACATAGGGAATCCATACAAGTTTGATGAGGCGGTTGAAGATGGTGTGGTACTTGATTTATTATATGAAGCTAGAGATGTTGAACAGTTTGTAACCGATCAACAAAGTATCGATGAGTGGTTTGATGCTGAAACCAAAGGTCTTACTGACGTAGCAAAGGTTGAATTAAAGAAGCGATGGGGTACCATGCAAAAAGTACTGAGTTCTCGCTCAAGACTTGAGAAAATTGTATTTGATATTATCAAGGATTTCAAAGTTAAACCTAGACTCTCTACTGGTGAGGGGAATGCGATGTTGGTTTCTGGATCTGTTTTCCAGGCGTGTAAGTATTATGAATTATTTCAAAACAGTCAATTTAAAGAGTGTGCAATTATCACTTCTTATGAACCTCATCATGGAGATTTAAAAGGGGAAGAAACTGGAGAGGATAACCTTACAGACAAGTTATTAAAATATGAGGTTTACACCAAAATGCTCAATGGAAAGTCTACCCAAGAATTTGAAGCAGACGCCAAAGAGAAGTTCAAAAATGAACCGAATAAAATGAAACTCTTGATAGTGGTAGATAAACTATTGACTGGATTCGATGCGCCTTCGGCTACCTATTTATACATAGACAAGAGTATGCAGGATCATGGACTATTCCAGGCGATCTGCAGGGTTAATAGAGTTGATAATGACAGTAAGGAGTACGGTTACATTATTGATTACAAAGATTTATTTAAAAGTCTGCAACAATCAATTACAGATTATACCTCTCAAGCTTTCGACAATTATGATGACGAGGATGTCAAGGGGTTATTAAAAGACCGACAGACTGAAAGTAAGGACAGATTAGAGACTGCGTTAGAGGCTTTAGTGGCATTGTGTGAACCCGTTCACCCAAAGGATGAGCCTGGATACATAAAATATTTTTGTGGAGACACTGAAAACCCCAATGACATTAAAGAATCTGAAGAAAAAAGAGTTGGTCTGTACAAGGCAGTGGTTAAACTCATTAGGGCTTATGCTAACGTCGCTAATGAAATGCACAAATTGGGGTACTCAGATCAAGAGGCTAATAAAATTAAAGGGCAAGTTCAGTACTACTCTGATTTAAGAGAAACCATTAAACAAGCCAGTGGAGACTACCTAGATTTTAAACGTTTTGAACCTGGTATGCGTCAATTGATGGATATGTATTTAGACGCCAATTCAAGTAAGAAAATTTCAGATTTTGAAAATAAATCTCTAGTTGATTTAATTGTAAAATTAGGGGATGAAGTAAGTGAAACTCCTGAAGAAAAAAGAAAATCACGACAGACCGCAGTTGCAGAAACTATAGAAAATAATGTGAGAAAAGTTATCAATGAAGAGTCTCAAACCAATCCCAAGTATTATGAGAGAATGTCTATTCTTTTAAATGAACTTATTAAGGAAAGAAAACAGCAAACAATTGATTACCTCAGTTATCTGGAGAAGATTAAAGAACTAGCAAAAGATGTGACTAGTCCTGGAACAAATACATCCTATCCAAGTTCAATTAATTCTAAGGCAAAGCAAGCGTTATATGATAATTTGGAAGAAGACGAGGATCTCGCAGTAGAATTAGATAATGCAATACGAAACAACAAACTTGACGGTTGGAGAGATGGTGGAATAAAAGAGAAAAAATTACGCATTGAGGTCAACAAAATAATTGGAGATCCTCAAAAGACAATGGAGTTAATGGATATTATTAAGGCACAAAATGAGTATTAATAGTGAAACATTACAAATCGCCAATGTTGAAATTGATGTCATTAGAAAAGACATTAAAAACATGCATCTGGCCGTTTACCCTCCACTGGGTAAAATCAGATTAGCCGTTCCCAAAAAGACAGATGAAGAAATTCTAAGGTTGTTTGCAATAAGTAAGTTGGGGTGGATTAAAAAACACGTAAAAAACTTTAAATCACAGCCACGAGAAACTAAAAGAGATTATGTGTCTGGTGAAAGTCACTATTATCAAGGAAAGAGATATATTTTGGAGATTGATGAAAAAGATGGCTACAGTAAAGTGTTGCTGAACGGTACAAAGAAAATCCAAATGAGAGTTCCTGCAGACTCGTCAGTTGATTTCAAGTCAAAGGTCATGAAAGAATGGTATCGAAAACAATTGAAGTCACAAATCCCACCTCTTTTAGAAAAATGGGAAAAAACAATAGGGGTCAAGAGTAAAGATTGGGGCGTGAAACAAATGAAGACGAAATGGGGTGCCTGCAATACCGATGCTGCGAGAATTTGGTTAAATCTTGAATTAGCAAAGAAACCTCCAATTTGTCTTGAATATATTTTAGTTCATGAACTCGTACATCTTCATGAAAAGCATCACAATGATAGATTCATCCAGTTAATGGATAAGTTTATGCCTAAATGGAGGATGCATAGAAATGAACTGAATAGTCTACCTGTTTCTCATAATGATTGGGGGTATTAATCAGTGAATAACTGAAAATTTTTCCAGAAAATTTTTCTTTTGGTATTGATTGGATGATTTGATCTTAACCCTGGGGGGGCCAGAGGGAGGATACCTAATAAAAATTCATAACAGGCAGGGAGGGGAGAATAATAGCGTACACTTTAAAATCACGGTTTCAAAATAGCGAGAAAGTATAGGTTTTATGCTGCATATGCGGAAAAACGGCAATAATTTTAGGCTAGTAACATACTAAGTCTAAAAATCATGGGTATTTCAGTTTTATATGTCCGTATTTCCTCACTAGATGGAAAAACAGACAGACAACGAGTCAATGAAACAGAATTTGACAAAGTTATTGAAGACAAATGTTCGGGATCAATCCCAATGTTTGAAAGAGAAGGAGGACGCCAACTAAAAAAATGGATTGATGAAGGTGTGATCTCTTCCATTTCTATTTGGCAAATTGACCGCAGCGGGAGAGATCTTCGTGATATTCTAAATTTCATACACTATACCACCCAAAGAAAGATCCCAATTCATTTTATCTCACAGGGTCTAAGAACCATTGATGAAAATGGAGAGGAAAACCCAATCTCCAAAATGGTCATTTCAATTCTTGGAGTTGTTGCGGAAATGGAACGGAAATTAATCCGAGAAAGACAACGTGAGGGAATAGAACTCGCAAAGTTGAAGGGGAAGTTCTTAGGACGTAAAAAAGGTACTTCTGAAGACCCTCTAAAGTTCTTATCAAAGAAGAAGAATAAACATGCCATGGAACTTCTAATTAAAGGTTATAAGAATATTGAGGTTTCACGAATAACTGGTCTGCACCCGCAGACAGTTTCAAAAGTAAAGGGTATGATCTGATGGATATAATTTTAATCGGCAGCGTACTATTCCTACTGTATAGATTTGATAGATTTCTTCAGCGACCTGAGGTAAAATTAAACATCCCAATAGGGGATTTTTTAGAAGACATTACAATCTGGATGAAGGATATGTATCCAACAAAGAGAAAGTTCCCCAGAATCGTTATTTCGAACCAAAAATCGAAGTTGGCGGGGGAATACAAATACTATTCTAACGAGATCATAATTTACTTAAGAAATCATCCGAATATTAAGTCACTAGTAGATACCCAAATACACGAAACGATACATCATATTTTTATCGATACGAAATCAAAACAAGACTTGTATCAGAGACAATTGGAAGAATATGGATACTGGGATCATCCTGGGGAAATACTATCATTTACGTTATCTAAAAAACTTACAGAAAGGTATATGAAGACTAGATTTAAAAAAAAGTGGGTATGGTTCTAAAAGAGATCTATTCCCCTACTTTAATTACTAGTGTATAAATGTATTACATGTATATCAAGTTAAATGTGGTATTAACTTTTGGAGGTGGTATTTTATAACTAAAATGTCATTTTGACTACTGGAGAATGTTGTTGAATTTTTTACGACAAATTCCTTCTATTATTTCTGTTTTTTCTTCCTATCTGGTACTTTATAGATTCTCTTATGAACTCTGATTTATTTATTTCTTCTTCAACTATTGTATCTATTAAGTTTCTATACTGTTGTTCTGTTATTCTTATTGTTACTGATTTTTTTTTATTCTTTTTCATATCCAGTATTATATCTAGTCTAGTTATTCTGGGGGGTTCTAGTTTCTATTTCTTGTTTAGTATTCTCTTTTAGTTCCCGTAGGGTTTCCCTGTTGAAGATCGGTGGTGCGATAGAGTCCCCTTACCCATTTAAGGGGTCTATCACTCCAGGTTTCTTCTGTTTCGACCTGGTCCCACGACATCACCGAAAGACGTGGTTTGTTGGCTACTTTAGAGGAATCGGTTCCCCTGAGATCACACCTTCCAACCTTGTGCTGGTGTTTGTCCTTTTGATCTCGTCCCACAGTCGGACTTAAAACAGTAGTCGCTGCCGTCATTTCCTCCGACCAACTACCGTCGATTACTAATAAATATGTCTTACAATTGAAAAAGACAATTTTTATAAATTTTTAATTGATTTTAGGGGGTTGACTTTGTTATTATTTTCCTGTATATTTTATATACAACCTCAAAAAGGTTCATGGTTTTACCCTTCCATGAGTAATTGGGTTAAGGTATGTTATCAATAAAATCCATGGATAACGCCAGATGGTATAAACCACTCAAATAGTATTTGTGTGGGTAGAGTAATACTCTATTAATTTGAAAAATTCTGGAGAATCGAAAATCTCAATTGAGAAGTTTCGACTATTAACAGGTGATCATGACACACCTGATGAAAATGTCATGGATATCATAAATCATTTGTATAATCTGAGTTGCATTATTTGCAACCACAACAATTTAAAATAATGAATAACGAATATTTCAAAAGGTTCATAAAAAGTGAACCCAAAAAAGAAAAAAATAATCAGGTTTGGGTGTATACGAGGGTATCATCCAAACAACAATTTGATTCAAACCACAGTTTGGAAAATCAGATTTTATCTGCAAAACGGTTGGCAGTGAAAAGGAATTACAAAATCACCAATGAGTTTGGGAATACGTACGAATCTGCAAAAAATGATTTTACCCGTAAAGAATTTATGAAACTAATCAGTGAAGTAAAACAAAGTAGACAAAAACCATTTGCAATAATGATTTACAAAATGAGTCGATTTTCAAGAAGTGGAGGTAGCGCAATTGGACTTGTCAATGATTTGGTGAGAAATCATGGTGTTCACCTTATCGAGGTATCGACTGAATTAGACACCACTACGGAAGAAGGAGAAATACAAATCCATTATTCATTAATACATGCGAGAAAGGAAAATGTAGAACGATTAACTCATACAATACCTGGACTGAAACGATTCGTAAAAAGTGGTAATTGGTTAGGGAAAGCACCCAGAGGATATGACCATTATGGTCCTAAAGTAAAGAACCCAAAGTTTGTACAAGGAATTCAAGAACTTAAAATTAATAGTGAAGGAAAACTTTTGAAATTAGCATGGGATTGGAAACTTCAAAGTATACCTGATTATCAAATCAGACAAAAATTATCAATACGTGGACTTAAACTTTCAAAACAAACTGTCAGTGCAATGTGGAGAAATCCATTTTATTGTGGTATCCACAAAAATTCCTTCTTGAATGGAGAAATTATAGAGGGTAATTGGAAAGCGCTTGTATCCAAAGAGGATTTTAAAACCATTAATGATCGATTAGATCGTAAACCTAAGAAAGAGTATAAACCTTACACTGCACAAATGGACAGACCTCTTCAAAATCAACTCTATTGTGGCTCCTGTAGCTCTAAAATGACTGGTTATAAATCACAAGGCAAGTACGACTATTATAAGTGTTTAAATTCTGAATGTAAATCAAAGGATATGAATGCAAATACCTCCAAAAAGACAATTAGAGAGGGTTTGCACAATGTTTTTCAAAATCTTCTTATGAATTTTCGATTAAAAGAAGGGTTAGAAGATGTTTTTAAAGAACAGATGAAGCTCACGGTGAATGGTCAGAGTAAGAGGTTGTATCAAGACCAAACAGTTCTTAAAAAACGATTTAAAGAGTTAAAAACAAAAAAAGAAACTTTGGATAGTCGATTTGCATTTGGTGAAATAGATAAAGAGTTATACAATCGTTTTATTGGTCCTGTAACATCCGAATTGATAGAAATTGAAGAAAAATTGGACGATTTTCAAATTAAAATATCGAACCTAGATAAAAAGGTTTCAGAATTGATTGAATTCAGCAGAAACCTCAGTAAAATATGGGTATCTGGAGAATATGAGACCAAATTATCACTTCAAAAATTATTATTTCCAGAGGGGATAGTCATAGACCCGAACGACAGAACATATCGAACCTCAAATTTGAACCCTATATTTAGGTTAATCCATTCATTTACAGGGGGTGACGGGGATAGAAATAAAAAACGGACTAGTAAAAATACTAGTCCGTCTTGTGTAGTAGCGGGAGTTGGACTCGAACCAACGACCTTCGGGTTATGAGCCCGACGAGCTGCCTACTGCTCTATCCCGCGATTTAGACTCCAAAGATACTGCAAAAAAAGACCAACCACCAAAAAAACCTC
>Ga0228674_1001895_pt1 | contig 12061 bp, 3 predicted proteins | sample 1D_rmetaG_FD_189054 | JGI IMG/M metagenome (GOLD analysis project Ga0228674, IMG submission 189054) | Seawater microbial communities from Monterey Bay, California, United States - 1D_r | ecosystem: Environmental > Aquatic > Marine > Coastal | place: USA: California | collected 2016-09-26
ATATAGTATAACATACTTATAGTCAAAATAAAAGGCCTTTGAAAAAAGACCTTCTACCAAAATAAAAATGTATTACTATATTACAGTGTGTCTGTTGTTGCCCAGGTTGGAGTACCCCAAGTATTTGCTAAGTTAGCAGTTGATGGCTGATAAGCCGCCATATTAACTGTTAGTGTACCGTTAACTTTATCTAGTGACCCTGGGTTAGTACCTGGTAGTGGATAAGTTGGGTTACCTGTATCAGCCGCATCATCCTGGAATGTTACTTTAAGTGTAAGTACTGCTCCACTCTTAAGTGCGTCAAGTTTGATGTAGTTAGCTGTGTATGGTGCTGTGTCTGAGTAAAATATTGCTAGTTGTTGGTATGAACCAGTTAGGTTGTAGAAAGCAGTGTTCGAAAACGCAGTACCTGTACCGCCTGCTCCTGATCCACCAACTTTAGTTGTACCTGTTAGTGCTTGACCGTTGACTGTATGATTAGCTTGAGCAGAAAACCAAACAGTACCTATGTCATTACACATATCAGTCCATTCTGCGTTCTTATCACTTGTTGTACCACCTGAACGAGAACAGCTAAATCTTACTGTACCACCAGCATTAAACCAGTAGTTCATTTGTGCCTCAGAGGCAAAAGTAAGTGTTAGTGTTGTGTTTTGTGTAGTTGTCCAAGTATTTGTACCTGTACTTGTAGTTGATATTGCTGAACCAACTGCCGCCGCATTGAATCTATTGTTATACACTGAGTTTACATCTGTTTGTACAGTGTTTATTGCGGCAATAGTGTTTGCTGTTGTTAGTGCGGCATAATCAGTAACTGAAGATCCTTGATGAGCACCTAGTGTCTCAACACGACCTAAAAAGTTATTCCACTGTGTTGCTGTAACTGTTGCTCCTACTGATACTGAAGCAATGTCTCCTGCTTGTCCGTAGCCTTTAGTGCTATCGCCTGTGCCCCATACTGTGTTTACATTTGCCGTACCGTGTGTCGCTGTGCCGTCGGCACCGCCAGTGACGAATGTGTTATACTCGTCATCTAAAATTGTATCGCCTGTACTATAAGCCATTTTTACTTTCCTATTTAAATATGTTGTTAGTGAACGATTGCTACTATCGCTTCTACTACGCCTTGTTCTTCACCATATTTAGTTGACAAAGCTCTACCGATAACATTAAAGTTATTTACTTCTGTTTTAGTTGCCGCTCTAGCTAGTCCATTACCAGCTGATACTAAACGATCACCTTTGTTTACTTCACCTATTACTTTTACAGGAACTCTTCCTGACATAGCAACTGGAGGGTGTGTAGCGTCATTACCCGCACCTGAGTTCATTAAGTAAGCCGCTCTTGATGATATAACACCAAATACTTCATCACTTAAATCATTTGTTGCTGATGTAATCTCTTTGCTACCGCCTAGTTCTACAACTGTACCTGCGTCATACTCTGCGTCTGCTTCAAAGCGTTCTGCCAAATCGGCATATTGAGCATTAATCTGTGTACCACTAACAGCACCTGTTTCACCGTTAATAGTTAAAGCAGTTTTTACTACACCACCGTCATTGATATCAAATTTAATATCTGCGTCTGATGTTATATTAGCTATAGTCACATCACCGTCAGTTGCGCCACCAGTAGCAACGCTTATTTTAAGATCGTTGTCTAGGCCGACATTTAAACCGCCGTCATTGTTAATAGATAATATACCTGATGTTGAATCGTTTGAGTCTGCTGATAAAAATCCTGTTGAATCAATACCGTCTAACTTTTCTGAATCAGCTGACTTACCGTTAAAGATAGCATTTGGAACTGTTGTACTCATATTAGTACCAGGACTGATTGTTGCGAATCCTGATAAAGCTACTGCTGGAGTAAATGTTGCGTCTTTAGAAGTTACTGAAATAATAGTATCTTCAACAAAGTTTTTAACAACAACGTGGTCTGTACCAAGTGTGTCTTCTACTGTGTCAACGATTGAACCTGAAGTTCCTGAACCTGCTGTAAACGCTGGTCCTACTAAAATCCATTGTGTACCATCGTACACTTTAAGTTGTGCGTTTGTTGTATCGAACCATAAGTCGCCAGTCACTGTGCTTGTTGGAGCACTGCCACTTGCTGTAGCTGATCCTAAGTTTTTAAATTGTGAGCCGTTGTAAACTTTAAGTAAACCACCGCTCTTATCAAACCATAGCTGACCTGTTAAAGGTGCTGTTGGTTGAGTAGTGTTCGCACCACTCTCCAATAGTTTGATCATGTTCTCGTTTAAGAACTCACCATAACCAGCATAGTTCTTACCCACTACTGTGATTGAACTATCTGTGTTAATAGTACCATCTGCTACTGTAGCAAATATAGTACCGTCTGTTAAATTAATTGTATATGCCATCTTTTAAATACTCCGTATCCTGTATAGTATTATTTATCACAACCATTATAATAGCACTTATTAAGTACTTGAAAGGTTGGTTAAAGTTTGTATCCTCACCGTATAATCAATCTGAATCTGACGATTCAATGATTTCTGTACAGGGTGGAATATCACGTGTGTTATTAAATCTAAATCACTAGCACTACCTTGCCATGATTTCAGTCCCAACTCATCAAACACGTACTCCCCATCTAAGTTTGTTGAATTGTCAAATGCTTCTTGTCCTGCTGGTTCACCGTAGTCAAGTAAGCATGAAACTAATATGTCTGTATAGACCTTACCTGATGTATGTAAGACTGTCAGTTTGTTTCTACTTGGATCTGTGTTAGCCGCCGCTGTATCATCAACTACTTTTGAGTAAGTCTCATTATACAAGTCAGCATTTCTGCCAACAGTGTTTGGTGGAAGGTATACGATAACTCCTGTTGAGTCAACGCTTGATCCACCGTTACCAAAGCTCATTGAATAAATCTCGCCGAGGTTTTTATTAGCCATTGCTTGTGCTAAACTGTTTGAAAAGTTTTCATAGTGGATAGCGTTACGCTTGTCTACTATTACTTCTTTAGTGTTTGGGTCAAATATTTTAATATGACCTTCAATCATTACACCAGAAGTCTCGTCAGGTTTTTTATTGTCCATATTCTCTTTATCTTGTTTGGTTGTCTGTTCCATACTATATTTATCCTCTCTAACTTTCTCTTCTTAAGAACTTGGCTGGAACCGTATCTTCTTCACCTAGTGGTACACCTTCCATTGAATACCATGTCTGATTATAGTCGTAATCTAAATAGTTTTCTTTACCTTGATTAATAACTTTGTCGCCTACTATATGCGTTGCTATTGCTGTACCGGCTGTACCTCTACGCAGTCCACTAACACTATTGTCATCTTTGTGTTTGTATCTGTATAGTATTCTTTCACCGTTAATCATTACAGCACCAAAGATACCTTGCTCTAAGTTTGGTCCAGGGAGTTTAGTAACATCATCAACATAGATATGGTCATCACTCTTAGATAGTTGTTGTATCAGTGTTGCTGTTGTTTCTTCACTTGATCTATATATAATAGCATTGTCCTGCATATCTTTAAAGAGATTAAATGCTATTGTTGCCGGAACTTGATTTTCTGTTACCATTGATACGGAAACAATATCTAATGTATCAACTTCTAAACTAAAGAATTCGATATGTCTATTGGAGCCTGATAACAGTCTCCAGTCTGTACCGTAAAACTTACGCTTATTAGCAACGTGTACAACTAATCTTTCAGGTAGTGTAATTTCTCTTCCTAGATCAAACACTGACTGTTCAATTGATACACCTACTTGTTTATCAAATTCTCCAGTATCAAATCCTTTTTCGTCAAATGTTTCTCTTGATGTAATACCTGTTGTAGTTGGACCTTGATAACATTTAGTCATACTATCTAGTTGGCGAACATCTCCATGTGTGATTACTGATATACGAGCTCCTATATAGAAGTCAACTATCTTCTTAAATGTAATCGTGTTATTAGTTTCATCTATTCTATAAGGAGCTTCTGAGTGTACAAATATCTTAACTTTCACTCCATCAGCTGGTGCTGTAGCAAAACTTATTAGTCTATCGCTGGAACCATCATACGGTGATATAATGTAATCAGTATATAATCGTTGTTTCTCTTCGTCGACATAAACTGTTATATCGTTGTCGGCTACAAGTCCTTGAACGATGTTTGTTTCTAACTCTATCGCAAAGTCAACTTCAGTGCCATCTGCTGTGTGTTCACATCCTTCTGGTGGTCTTGCTCTTAATCCATCAACTGCTACTTGAGCAAACTCTGGATTCATACCTTTTCCTGTTATGTCAAAGTCTAATGGATATGTTAAGATGCTGTTGTCTTCGATAACGAAGTTAGTTGCCATTGGGTAACTAACAACAGACTTTATGTCTTCGCTCCACTCGGATAATAATGCGCCTGTACTAGCACTTGAGTCATAACCTATAACTGTTAAGTGGATATAGTCGCCTGCTTGTAATCTTCTTGTTTGTCCATTAGCTACACTGTCTACATCTGGTTTACCATTGCCGTCAATGTCTCTATCACCAATGCTGATCACAGTTTCAAATGTTTCGTATGTGGTCAATGTCCAGTTATTGATTTCTTGACCGTTAACTAATACTACTACTTCTTTGATTTGAGCGTGATTAACTGGAAGAATAATCTCTGCTTGACCGTCTGGTACTAGATATGTGTCAGCTAGATAGTCTTCAGTGTGTAGTTGATTACCACCACCTGGTGCGTGTGCTGTTACAGCAATAACTTCTCCTTGTGTAAATCTACCATCCGCAAATGTTATTGTTTTAGCACCCCAATTTACAGTATAGTCAACCACACCTTCTGGTGTATCTCCGTAATCAAACTCTAACTGTCTACCTTCTTCGACTTCTGTACAGAATACAGCAAACGGTACATCTACAAGTCCGTCAAAGCTAACAGTCCTTGTCTCTTCTGATGTTCCATCGAAATTAAACAATGTGGACTGTGACTTACCTGCCCAACCTTGGTTTAAGTTATCTGCTCCTGGGCGTGTATTCACTACCATATTAAGTGTGTCAAACATTCTGCCTGGTACAAGCTCTTCTGGTGCGTGGCTTGAGTAAGTATCAACAAATGCTCCACCTTCGACATCAATGTCTGCTGGTCTTTCATCTGTTGCTGTTATAATCTCGCCCGATACTTTAAGACTGTCTGCCATACCCGCTTGTGAGTGTTGTATTGTCACAGCTTCATGTGGATAATCTAATGGTACTTTCCAAGTTACTACTACTGGTTCTTCATCTTCAACTGATTCGCGTTTAGCACCGTTGTTGATAACGCCATCAGCATCACCTAGTTTGTATAAGTCTACAAGACCTTCGTCAAACTCTGCTTCGCTTAATGGTTGTGTTTTCAACCATAGTCTATGACCGTATGTATAGTTGTAGAACTTGTATGTTGAACCACGTTTAAGTGTTATTATTGGATTCTCTTCATTGTCACCGCCGGTAGGTCTATAAAAGTCTGACTCCCATGACCATAACCACGGATCTTCTTCATCAAATTCTAGGTCACCGTGTGTAGCGTCGGGTCTAGATGTTGTTAGCTCAAAGTTTTTGTTTTCTCTTTCAACATCATAGCTTTCTGTTCCGCCGTAGCTTATAAAGTCGCCACCTTCATACTTGGTATCTAATATTGATTCAGAGTAAGTTGGTTTACCGTTCTCGTCAACATCGATGTTGTCATATGGGTTAACATCGTAACCGCCAACATCATAACCAGTGTTTTGATCAAAGCCAGGTCCAGTCATCTGTACACCTGGATACTCTGTTCCGTAGATTAACAGTGATAGGTCTAATCCTGGATAGTTAGCATCAGGTTGATATAGTCCCATAGTACGATCAACACCACTAAGGTCTTCAGCATCCATTAATGTATGTTCAGCTGGATCAAATGTCTCACTGCTTAATGTACTACCGTCACCTTGTTCTACTTTATAAACTTTATTGTTGTAACGCACCAGTTGATCTTGCTCGTATGCTGTTTCTGGTTCCCAGTTAACAACATTTGGAGCGTATTCATATCTGTCAAACTTCATTTTTACTTTATATGAACGCACATTGCCTGGTGTTGTTACTGGTGTTAATACTGCTCCGCCACCTGACCCACTCTCTACTGTTATCACTGGTGTAGTCAAGTAACCTTCACCTGGGTAATCAACATAAACTTCTAATAGTTCACCACTTGGTGAAACTCTTGATGATAGCTCTGCTGGTACAGTACAATCTCCTGAGACAACAATATTAGGTGCTTCTGTGTAACCACTACCTTGATCAACAATGGTTACTGAATCTATGATTAACGCAAAGTTTCCTCTCCAATCTATGTAAGGAGGTGTATACCATATTGGATCATCTAGTTGATATACGCCTTCGCCACTTGGTGTAGTTTCTCCAAGTATGTGTCTTGGGCTAACATATTTGTTTAGCTCACTGTTAAACTGTGCTGGTAAGTCAAAGTCAGTTACGGATCCATCATAGATGTCCATACCTTTGTATATCAGACTAAATTCTTTGATCTGTGTTCTGTATGGTTTAACTTCTTGTATGTACTGTTGAATGTAGTCTTGATTATCTCTTCTTAAGATTGGGAACTGTTCAAGTTCTCTTAGAGTATGCTCAAGATCAATCAAACTTGTTTTAACTAACCAGTCAGTTGACTGTTGCTCACTTAACACATAGTTAAACATTAATGTTATTAAGTCAATTCTATGTATAGCTAAATCATCAACAAATAGTTCTTCATTGATTGATCTAATAATCTGTCTTGTTTCGATAACTGCTTCTTGGTCAAAGTATTGTGCGTCAAACACTTCGTTATCAAAGCCGTTACGGTCTACATCATAGTTGTATAAAGCTTCACTGAACTGTATTGTTCCGTTTTCAAGTCCAACTCTTTCCCAACCAGTTGTTTCTAATCTGTAGACTTCAAACTTACCTTGAGCGTTTTCAGTTATCTTAGCAATAGCACCTACTTCGGCTGTTGTTAATGTAGCCAAGTCTGCGTATAAGTTTACTTCGTATGTAGGTTTGTCTAATATATTATAATCTTCAGCAAACCAGTTAGCTTCATACCAGTAAAGGTCTGTTCTATAGTTTTGTACTCTGGTTAACAGTAATGTTTTATCTTCTTGTAAGGTGTAGATAGTCCATAAGTCGTTGTTGTTCTCATCTGATTTAACTAGATACTTTGTACCTACTTCAGCAATGTTAAGATTCTGATAGCTTAACTCAGCGACATTGTTTAGTTCAACGTCCCAGGCGCCACTTGTCTTGCTTGGTATTTCTTCTTTAGTATCTAACAGTGGATATGATCTAATCTCTGTGATAGGTAATGTTAGTAACGTTCTGTTAGTTGAGTCAATATAGTTTTTTAATGCTGTAAATCTATCAACAAACATTGTTTGTCTTGGGCGATAGTCTACACCTCTTCTGTCTGTTATTGACAGATTAGGATCAGGAACGATATTACCTGCTGTGTCTGTACCACAGAAAGAATCTAAATATTTACGATATAAGTTATCACTCAAGAACTGTGTTGGATCATCTTGTCTAATCAATTCGTATTCAAGGTGAACATTGTTGTCTGTTTCTATCTTATCATACTCAACATGGAACACTGATGTTTTATTGTTTATGTATTCGTCACTGTTAAACAAAGCAAATGAGTTTTCGTTAATGGCCGCCATATAAGGTATGCCACTGGCTTTAGGATTTTCAATGTACTGTGATATAGTAACAGGACTCAGTGTTTTACCTATATCTTTACTGATAGATGTTATTCCTTTAACCCAGAAGTAAAACTTAGTAACTACTTCGCCACCAGCTGTTACATCACTCAGTGTTGAGAAACTGGTTTCGTCATATACTGTTCCTTCACCCTCATATTCACTTGGAGGTGTATCACTTGATATCCATTGATAAACATCAATTGTGGATCCTGGGAATAGTTGTCCTATGCGTTTAGCACGGAAGTCTTCAGTTGACTGATAGTAGTTGATAAACTTACAGGTTGAAACGTCCCACCATATTATTCCTACTCTCTCATTGCCCCAAGTCATTCCAAAGTTATTGTCTGTACCGTTATTGTACTGTGCTGGATCGTCTGGTATCAGTATGTCGATATTCTGTTTAGCCGCACCTAAGATTTTACCTTGTAGTGGGTCAATGTAGTCTAAGTATGTAAGAACTTTGTCAGTAGTTTTATCGTATATAAATGTTGTGTTCAACAGTTTAGTATCAACAACTGGTGTTTGTTCTTCGACTACCTGCCATACTGGTGTTTGTTCTTCATTAACAAATCTAACCACTCTGCCATCACGGTCACCATCTGTTATGTGTTGTGGAGCACCAATCAATAGTCTAGCATTAGCATAATCAACACTGGTACCATACTCACTGAGTGGATGAACTAGTGTGTCATTGATTTGTTGTCCGTATACAAATCTTCCTGGGTTTTCGTAACTGTCTAAACTGCTTGGTAGATAATCATATGTATACACAGCACCACTTTGTGTTTGTGTATCTTTAATCGTTGTTGCTCCAGAGTCTAGCTTGGTAGTATTTTCATCAAAGGTTACTTCTAAGTTAGTAGCACCTCGTGGAGCACCAATGACAATACTTCTTGCGTCATTTGAAATGTCCATACTGTGTCCAAATCTCGCACCTCTTAGTGGGAATGGATTATATATAGTCTGCATTCTTGGGAACAGTTCAATACCGAGGTCTCGGTGTATTATACCTTCACCTGGATATATAAACAGCTTATCAGCAACAGGAGCCGCATTTGGATTTATTAATTCTATTTTAATCTTACCACCAACTACACTTGCGGTTACATTTGGAATATCTTTAGTTATGATATCTTGAACAAAGCTTTCTACTGTTGTTCCTGTAGCAGTCACATAGTAGTTGTTGATACGCAATGAGTTTCCAGATGTTAGTACTGGATTAGCTATCGTACCTTCAGTTACACCGTACAGTCTTGATCTGTTAACGAATCTTGTTACAGAACCACCGTCATCAATTTGAGTTGAGTCTAACGGAGCACCAACATATACTGAACAGTTTGTAGTACAAGCTCTAACGGAATAACCAAACTCACTGTTTTGTGTTTTCGTATCTAAGTCTAATGTACTAGCTAACACAAAGTTATTAGTTTCAACTTCAATGATGTCACCTAGGTCTACTGCGTCATCATCTATAGTAATAGTATTACCGTCTCTTGTGTATGATCCTTTATATAAGAAGTTACCGCTGTTAAATATTTCTTCATCGTTAACTAAAACTGTTGGATTACTTTGTATATCTTTTGTTGTTTCGAATTCAAGTTCTGCTTTGCTTTTTGCTTGGAATCGTTCTGTATCTCTGTCAAACACATATGCCTGACCAACATCAGTAACTGAATCACTACCGTCGTTAGCTACAGCACCAATAACTACTTGTCTACCTTCTTTTGTAGTAGCAAGACTTGAACCAAACTTATTGCCTATTATTCCTGGATTAGGAATAGTAGTAACATATTTAAAGTAGTCTTCGGCGATTATTTGTATTAGTTCACCATCTGGTGGTGCTATAGGATTACCTAAGCTATCTTCAAGATCAAATGTAATTGTTTTTGCTGTGTCATCAAATGTGTAATCTTCATCTGGTGTTAGTAGTTGTCCGTCAATAAGAACTCTAAATGAGTCTATTGAATCTGCGTGATAGATTGAGCTGATATCATAAGTTATTGTAGAACCATCAGCTTCTTCTTGCCAGGTATATATTCTAGTGATCTCAATCCTTGCGTCTTTTAAAGGAGCACTTGTAAATATGATATTACCACCAGCAACAACATAATCTACTGATGGAACTTTTACTATATTATTAACATTGACAGCAAGTTGATTTTCATCTGTTACTGTGATATCATCTGATATTTTAAATATTGTTGTAAATCCGTCACCAGTTAATATTAGTTTTTGTTGTTCGTACTCAATGCGTTGATAAGCAAACACTCTGTCTATCTCTGGAGCACCAACATATATCCATTTTGAATCAAGACTGATTGCCACTGCTTGGCCAAACCTACCAGCACCAGCGACAGGTGATTTCAGTGCTTGTACTTCTTTATGAAGTCCACCGTTTTCCTGATGAACTACTACAGCTAATCCTTCTTCTGACTCTGTATCTGGAGCACCTATAACGTGCCAGCCATAGTTGCCTGAGTCAATACTTGTGCCGTAACCTGCTACTCCTGAATCAATAACTGATCCTGTACCTAGTTTTAGCTCTGTTCCTTCTAACAAGTCGCCTTTGTTGATTTCTCCAAATATAAACACACTGCCTCTGCCGCCATCTTTCAGTGGAGCACTTATTAAACTTGTTTGTCCGTTTGGCGTTTGTGACACAGTTTGTCCAAACATTGAATCTTCTTCAGGGTTATTAAGTGTTTTACTATATGTGCTTTTTGGATCATTGAATGGATTAGTTTTCTTATATACTTGCCATTGTTCACTGTCTACCCATATCAGTTCACCTGTTGTTAAATCATTAACGAACGGTAAGTCAGCAACATCACTTGCTTGATCTACTTTAACTGATTCAAGTACAAAGCCTATGCCTATGTCTTTGATTTGTGTAAGACCTTCACCAAGTTCTAATGGAATAACAACTTTTTCAAGTGTTGGTACAGATAGTATGTCGTACGCTCCGTTGACTGAGTCATCAAAGTATTTAATTACTATGATGTTATCTTTGTTCAGTGTATGGAAACCGTTAAACTCTAATGTACTTGTTCCATCTAAGTTATCTACTATTGAGATAGGTTCAGCAGTAAGCACTGTTGTTCTATAAACATTCCAGCTGTATCTATTATCTTTTGCTACCCATATCTTAGTACCATCTTCTATTTGATCTAAGTTAGCTTCGATGTTAGTTAAGTCTGATAACTCATATACTCTGATAGTAACATCTTCAATGTTAACAAAACCTGCGTCTGGCAGTGAGTGTTCTACATTGAGATAATCAGTAGTTGGTATTATGTTATCGTCTGTGACTTTAAAACTTGATTTGTAAATCTGACTCAGTGGTACTTGTTGATTAACTGTTGTGCTAATCTCATCTGAAACTTTAATAGTTCCTGGGTTACCTGTAAGTAAATCACTGTCAAGGTTTAGTTCAATATAACTTCTGTTTGCTGTGGCGCCATATGCTCCTGTACGCACTGCCCAGTTTTCATATATGTTATAATCTGATTGTTCTTTATCTAAGTAAGCTGATTTAAACAAGTCCATTGCTTGTTTACTACCTTTGTTACCTATGAAGTCTTGATAAATGTTAACTTGGCTAACATCATCTAAGCTAAGGCCCTGCATATACTCTCTTGCTCTGAATCCTATCAAGCCAAATCCTAACTGGTCGGCATCGTTTTCTAAGTTAGCTATTGATGTGTTATAATATTCTTCGCTCTCATCGGCCTTCAATGCTATGTTAGGAAGTAGTCCAGTTTTAATTTCATCGTACTCTGTTTCTATCCAGTCAGCAAAGTCAAACAGTTCAGCTGGATCAACGTGTGTTAATGCTGAATAGTATTTGTTTTTGTATTTTACTATATCGCCTTTTGAATATACACTGTTAGGTTGCCATTCTTCGACATTATCTTCATTCAGTATAAAGCCTGGTGCGTTTACAGTACCGTCCCAATTATCTGACACAGTGCCTACAAGTTTTAATCGTTTTTGTCTTGCTCCTGTGGCTGGATCATATATCAAGTCATTAAAGATTGATGTATTATCAAACACTAATGCGTGTTCGTAGTTAGTAAACTTAACTCTTAAGAAACTTATTGCTGTTTCGTTTAATGATCTAATTCTAAGTTCGTTGCCAATCCTGTCCCAGACAAGTTCGTCATTGTGTATAGGTTGTTGATTCTGATCAAACACAAATTCATCTATACGCTTACCCATGATAGGCATTGCCACTGAGCCTTCTTGTTCAACACGCAGTTCACTAGCCGAAGGATTCAAGTTAACTATAGCACCGTCAACCCATCCTTGTTGTGCCCAGTACATAAACG
>Ga0228674_1001896_pt1 | contig 12051 bp, 4 predicted proteins | sample 1D_rmetaG_FD_189054 | JGI IMG/M metagenome (GOLD analysis project Ga0228674, IMG submission 189054) | Seawater microbial communities from Monterey Bay, California, United States - 1D_r | ecosystem: Environmental > Aquatic > Marine > Coastal | place: USA: California | collected 2016-09-26
TCACTGTTAAAGTGTAAATACCATCACATAATAAGGTTGCATCATCAGTTGTTTGACCGGTTGGATCATCCCATAAATAAGTATAAGGTAAGTTTCCATTCACCACTGTAGTTTCAATACTACCATCGCATAATCCATTACAAGAAACATCATTAAGCGCATCAATATCAATGGCATAGTTAGCAGGACCTGGAACATAAATTTCTAATGAATCTTGACAACCATTATCATCTGCTACATAAACCCAATGGTCACTCGCACATAAATCATTGGCTACTGAATCTGTTGCCTGTACACCAAGGTTATTAGCTTCCCATAAATAAGACAGGTTACCCGTTCCTCCACTAGCAACTATAGTCGCACTACCATCACATCCCAAACATGATGAATTAGTCGTAGAAAATAAAGAAATACTAATTGCACTCGGTCCTGTTATTACTCCTACATATTGAACAGTACAACCGTTACCATCAGTAACAGTACAAGTGTAAGTACCTGCTAATAGGTTATTCGCCGTTACTCCTGTTTGAGCTAAAGCATCATCCCATAAGTATGTGTATGTACCTACTCCTGTTCCTCCACTTGCAACTACCGTTATACTTCCATCGCTGCTTCCTAAACAGCTCGTATTACTCATTGCTGCTAAGCTTACCGTTAATGCGTTTGGTCCCGTAACTACCGCAATAGCCGTATCAGTACAAGATCTTGAATCAGTAACTGTCACCGTATAATTAGAAGCTATTAATGCATTTGCAGTTGCTGTTGTTTGTGCCAAAGCATCTGTCCATAAATAGGTATATGGACTTGTTCCTCCTGTCACACCCACAACTGCTTCCCCTGTACCTGGTAAGTTACATAGACTCGGTAAAGTAGATGTGATTGTAGCAATTAAAGTATCAGGCTCTGTAATGGTTACTGTGTTAAAAGCTGAACAACCTGCTGCATCGGTAATAGTATAAGTATATGTTCCTTGAGATAATGAATCAGCATCTTCTGTTGTTTGACTTAAGGCATCATCCCAAGCATAAGTATAAGGAGCTGTTCCACCAGTAGCTGTTCCATCCACCGTTCCATCATTCAATCCGTAACAGCTTACATCAGTAAAACTTGAAATGGTAGCTGACAGAGCGTTAGGACCAGTAATAAGCACATCCAATGAATCTTGACATGCATTGTCATCAGTTACAATCACTTCATAAGTTGAAGCACATAAATCTGTAGCAGAAACAGTTGTTGATTGCGCACCTAAACTATTGGCATCCCATAAATAGGTAATAACACCTGTTCCACCTACAACTGAAATATCAGCAGTACCATCACAACTCATACATGAAGCGTTGGTACTAGCGTCTAAAGTAATTACAATATCAGCAGGTTCTGTAATCGTTACATTCGAAGTAACTGTACATCCATTATTATCTGTCACAGTTGCAACAAAAGCTCCTGCACATAAACTACTAGCAGAAGAATCAGTTGTACTTGCGGGATCATCCCATGAGTAAGTATATGGGCTTGTACCACCAACAGGTGTAACAATTGCATCCCCTACACATGCTCCAAAACAAATGTTATGTGTTGTATCTGTAATTGAAGAAGTAAGTAATAGAGGCTCTGAAATCAATTGAGAAGTATTGTCAGTACATAAATTAGCATCAGTAACAGTTACTGTATAAGTATTCGGAGCTAATAGACTAATGGTATCGTTAGTAGAAACAATTGGTGACCATGAATAAGTTACTGGTGCTGTTCCTCCACCAAAACCTGCAACAATTTGTCCATCATTATCACCATTACAAGTTATATCATTATAAGAAACAATTAAAGCAGTTAATGCCGCTGGCTGACTTAAAGTCACAGCGAAAACTCCCACACATCCATTGTCATCAGTAACGGTAACATTATACGAACCAGCACAAAGTCCACTCGCTGTATCAGTTGATTGCGCACCACCATCATCCCATAAGTAAGTGTATGGTGCTGTTCCTCCAGCTACAACAACTTGTAATTCTCCAATACAATTCCCATTACAATCTATAGAAGTTAACTCATTAAACGTTGCCGACAAAACAGCTGGTTCAGTGATTGTAAATGGTAAGTTTCTGGTACATCCTGCAGCATCTGAAACTGTAGCAAAATAACTTCCTGCACATAAACTAGAAGAGGTTGAATCAGTATCTATAGAACTGGTCCAAGAATAAGTATAAGGTAATGTTCCTCCTGTTGGAGTTGCAATAGCTTCCCCAAAGCAGTCTCCAAAACATAGATTATGCGTAGTATCTGTTATCGTAGCGTTAAAATCTGATTGATCATCAATAGTTACTGTAGAAATACTGGTACAACCATTTGCATCTGTTACAGTCACGCTATATGCTCCAGCACATAAATTCAATGCTCTAGCATCTGTTTGAGCAGCAATGTCATTCCATAAATAAGTATAAGGAGCAGTACCTCCAACTGGAGTAACCAGAGCTTCACCTATACAAGTACAAATCACATGAACGGTATCTGTTATCGAAGAAGTCAATAAACTTGGCTCAATAATAATTGCGGTGTCTCTGCTAATACAAGCGTTCGCATCAGTAACTAAAACAGCTAAAGTATCAGGACAATTATTTAAAACGGAATCCGTAGTTGTTGCCAAAGCGTCATCCCATAAATAGGTATAAGGACTCGTTCCTCCACTTGGTGTCGAAAGAGCTATTCCATCACATGCTCCAAAACAAGTGACATCTACACTATCTGTATTAGCTAATAAAATAGCTGGTTCCGATAGAGAAACAGGTAAAACAACAAAACAAGCAGAATCATCAATTATGGTCACATTATAATTTCCTGCTACCAACCCTGTTGCCGTTGAATCAGTCTGAGCTAATAAATCATCCCATAAATATGTATAACCACTATTTCCACCACTTGGTGTTACAATCACTTGTCCATCTGAATAACCATTACAACTTGGCATAGTACTCGTAAAAACTCCTGTAATTGGGTTTGGTGTATCTACCGAATCCGTTGCAATAACCGAACAACCATTTGCATCAGTAACTGTAACCGTGAATTCTCCTTCGCATAAGTTAGAAGCAGTTGTATCATTGGTTTGAGCTAAAGGATCATCCCACAAGTACGTATAAGGAGCTAAACCTCCTGTTGCCAAAGCAATCATGCTTCCATCACATGCTCCGCTACATGAAACATTATTCACTGTTGTAATGGAAACAGCAAAATCTGTAACCGTTGTAATCGTAACAGGAACGATCACTGAACAGTTATTAGAATCAGTTACTGTGACTGTATAATTTCCAGCACAAAGTCCTGTTGCTCTGGCTGTGGTCTGACCTAATAAATCATCCCATAAATAGGTATAAGTTAATCCGGTTCCACCACTTGCGGTAACCAATGCCTCCCCTGAACATGCGCATATAACATGCACTGTATCCGTTATTGAAGCAGTTAATTGACTTGGTTCGATTACCACAGCCGTATCCGCTCTAGTACAACCTTCACTGTCGGTTACTTTTAAAGCATATGTTCCCGCACAAAGGCTTTGCAAAGAATCGGTAGTAGTTGCGGCAATATCATCCCATAAATATGTATATGGAGCAATACCTCCAGAAGGACTTGAATAAGTTATTCCGTTACAATCACCAAAACACAATATAGCATCAGCTCCTATATTAGCTTGTAGGCTATCAGCCTGACCAATACTATCAGTAACTGTCCCTGTACAACCAGAACCATCGGTAATTGTCACTGTGTAAGTACCTGCTACTAAACTAGAAGCAGTAGTGCTAGTCTGTGCTAATGGATCATCCCAAATTACTGAGTATGGACCACCATCTCCACCACTTTCAGTTACCGTCATTTGACCATCACTGTCCCCAAAACAAGAAGTAGAATCAGTTGCAATTGTTCCAGTTATTTGACTTGGACTAGCAACTACAATTGTTGTATCATAGTTACAGTTGTTTCCATCTAAAACAGTTAAGACATAAGAACCAACACAAAGAGAACTTATATCCTCCGTAGTTTCTCCATTGTCCCAAGTGGTAGATGTATATGGCAATGTTCCGTTGGTAAGCGTCATGTCTATAGCTCCATCACAATTCACAAAACAACTTGCATCCGTAACAACACTACCAAATATTACTGCATCAGCAACGGTTAGAATTACCGTATCTCTAACCACACATCCTGTAGCAGTTTCAGTAACAGAAGCCACGTAAGTTGTATCACAAAGACTTAATGCTGTATCTGTCGTTTGACTTCCTGAATCATCCCAAGAAACAGTAAAAGGTCCACCACTTATACCTCCAGCGTAAGTAACTGTTGCTTGACCATTACAGGAATAAGAACATGTAGGGTCTGTTGACACTGTACTAATTGTAATTTCTGGATCATCTGTTATGGTAACTTGAAAAGGTAATTGACAAAGATTGGCGTCATATACAGTTCCGTCATAAGGAGTTCCAAAACCTAAAGTATCACATAGATTTTCAGCAATTGAATCCGTTTCTAATACATCATGATCCCATACGTATGTATACGGTGCAACACCTCCGACAGGAGTCACTGTTCCTCGACCATCACAAGCTTGGTAGCAAGTTGGGTCACTAGAAAAGGTAATGGAAGATAAAGCAGTTGGATCAGTTAGAGTTACCGTTGCCGTATTCGTACAAAAAACAGCATCTGTTACCGTTACAGTATAAGATCCATCCTCTACATTGATTAAAGAATCATTAGCTGTTGCTCCAACATCATCCCATAAGTAAGTATACCCACCTGTTCCTCCAGTAACATTAGTCACTGCAGCAAGTCCTGTAGCTACTCCATTACACAATGGATCAGTTGTTGTCGTTGTAATTACAATTGGATCAGGCTCTGTTAATGTAAATTCAACAGAATCTCTACATCCGCTTTGATCAATTACGATTCCATTATGTGTTCCAGCCGTTAATATTGTAATCGTATCATTAGCTACAGAAATTGGGCTCCAATCATATGTATAAGGCGCTATACCACCTGATCCACTTAATGCAGCAAAACCATCCGTTCCTCCATTACATGTAACATTGGTAGAGTTTGAAATTGATGCAGTCACAACCGAAGGAGCCGTTACCGTTGTATTACCGTTACTAACACACCCTAAAGCATCCGTTATGGTAACATTTACTAAACCAACACACAATGCGGTTGCAGTGTGCGTTGCGGTTCCTGATCCAGATTGAGCTCCAGGATCATCCCATAAATACGAATATGGCGCTGTTCCTCCAGAAGGAGTTGCCGTTGCCGTTCCATCACATACCCCAGCACACTGAGTTGGAGTAGATGTTACCGTTACTGTGTTTGCAGCAGGCTGATCAACCACTCCTGATGCACTACCTGTACAACCATTTGCATCAGTAACTGTTACCGTGTAAGTAGCTGCACATAATCCATTCATTGAAACAGCATCCGTTGTTCCCGCGTCATCCCATACATGTGAAGCATATGGTAAAGTTCCACCACTCGGAGTAATTAAAACCTCTCCATCACATACTCCATTACAAGAAGCATCAACCGTAGTTACTACTCCTGTTATTGCATCTGCTTCACCAACTACATACGCTATGGACGCTTGAACACATAAATTGTTATCCGTTACGGTTAAAGTGTATGTCCCAGCAATTACACCGGATAAATCTTGAGAAGTACTTGCTCCTGCATCGTCCCATAAATAAGTATATGGCCCAGTTCCTCCTGCAATAGTGACATCAACAGATCCATTTGCTCCACCGTTACAAGTAGCGTCTGTAATTAAATCCAACGTTATCGTAATTGGATCTGGCTCCGTAATGGTAGTATCTCCAGTGATAATACATCCATTATCATCGGTCAAAGTTAAAGTGTAAGTATTGGCGGATAAACCTGTTGGATCTTCTATAGCCGTTGCTCCATTGGTCCATGCATAAGTATAAGGAGCAGTACCTCCTGCTGTAGTTCCTGATATATCTCCGTCACTATCTCCGTTACACGTCGTATTTGTTATCGCATCAAAAGAATAAGCCAATGTATCTGGCTCAGTAATTACTGAATTGTCATTCGCTGTACATCCATTATCATCGGTAACCACAACCGTATAAGTACCAGGGGATAAAGAGGAAATACCGCTAGAAGTGCTAGCTCCCAAATCATCCCATAAATAATCATAGGGTCCTGTACCTCCAACAACGACAGTAGTGATAGAACCATTATCTAGGCTTTTACAAGTAGCATTTGAACCAGTTGCTGTTACTGCTAATGGAACTGGCTCCGTAACATCTTCAGTTGCTGTACCTGTACATCCCTGATCATCAGTAATCGTTACTATAAACGTTCCTGCACAAAGCGTAGAAGTAGTTGCTGCAGTACTTTGAGCTCCTGGATCATCCCATGCATAAGTAGTATATACTCCTGAACCTCCTGAAGCTACAACGCTTAAATCTCCATCACATACTCCATTACATGATGCTCCATTCACAGTTATTACACCCGTAATTACATCCGGTTCAACCAATGTTGTATCACCTGTTGCTGTACATCCGTTATTATCCGTCACAGTCATTGTAAATGTTCCTGCACTTAATCCAGACGGAGTTAAAGTATTTTGAGTTAACGGATCATCCCATATGTTTGAAGCATATGGTAAACTTCCACCTGCAACACTAGAAGTAATATCTCCATCAGCACCGCTATTACAAGTAACATTGGTAATCGCATCAATACTTACAATGATTTCAGTTGGTTCAGTTAAGGTTTCAGATCCTCCAACAGTACATCCATTATCATCTGTTACGGTTACATTTACTAAGCCTGAGCATAAACCGGTAGCTGTATGCGTAACTCCTGTTCCTGTTTGTGTACCTGGATCATCCCAAGAATAACTGTACGGACTTGTTCCTCCTGCAGGAGTTGCTGTTGCATCTCCACTGCAGATCTCAAAACAAAGTAAATCTGTTTTTGCTGTTACTACAGATAATACCGCCGGTTCTGTCACAGTGTATGAATCACTCGAGGTACATCCGTTATCATCAGTAACCGTAATTGTATATGTTGCTTGATTTAATGAACTAATTGACCCACTAGTACTTGCACCAACGTCATTCCATAAATAAGTATATGGAGTAGTTCCTCCAACGGTTGAAACTGTTGCCGTTCCGTTTCCATCACCGTTACAAGTAATGTTTGTTCCTGACGCTGTTGCCGATAATGCAATCGGTTCTCCGATTGTAACATCCTGAGTTATTGAACAAGCATTATCATCAGTTACTGTACAAGTATAGGTTCCTGCTGGTAAACCAGTGGCAGTATGACTCGCTCCGGTACCAGTTTGTGCTCCTAAGTCGTTCCATGTATAAGTTATGGTCCCTGTCCCTCCCGATGCAGCTACCGTTACTGTACCAGTTGAATTACCATTACAATCCACATCAGTATCAGAAAAAGAATCGATAGTTATAGATGTAGGTTCAGAAACATCTTTAGTTGCTTGATTAGTACATCCATTATTATCTGTAACTGTTAAAGTATAAGAGGCTGCACATAAACCTGTAATATCTTCGGTTGTTTCTCCATTACTCCATAAATAACCCAATGGTAAATTAAACCCTGTAACAGAAACATTAATTTCTCCGTCACAAAAACCATTACAAGAAACATCGGTTACAGCCGCATCAGGAATTGAAATAATGATAGGAGCTGGTTCTCTTAAATCATATAACGCGACTCCTTCTAATAAAGTAACGTTATCCGTTACTGTAAGAACATAAAACCCATTGTCTAAGCCCGATATAACGTCGGAATCAGGGAAAACATCTGACGCTCTTTGCCAGGCATAGCTATAATCTCCTGAACCACCTAAAACCGTTGCTGTTAACTCTCCATCAGACCCTCCATTACAGGATATAGAGTTCGTTTCATTAATGGTGACACTAGTAATCAAAAGGCCATGTCCCAGAAAGCTCTTGCTCAATAATAAATCAGATTCAGATTCTATATTTACCGCTATACTTTTCTTAAAGTGAATATTCCCAAATGTGTTTAAGCCAACACTTTTAGCATTACTTGAATTAATTCTTAGAAAGCCTTCAAACTTTCCTTTTTGTTCCGGAGAAAACTTCAAAATATCCATTATCTCTAATACAGATGAATCAGTCCCTATAAACTGAAAAGCATTAGCAAACAAAGTATTAATAGACTTAACTCTTACTGAATCTTTCAAAACAACCACTTGGTTAGTATCAGAGAAAGATTTTTGATCGAAGAACAAACGATCCCCTTCACTTGGTATAATATCAGAAGCCTCTCCTCCTGAGCTTAAACTCCAATGTTGAGCGTCCATAAAATCACCCCCATCATTGATCCAGAAAATATCTCTTGACCACATAGTTGTAGACAACAAAAGGAATAATCCCAATAGATATTTTGGATTTAGGTAGTGCATTATAATATGTATACTAAAGTTAGATTAGCGTCATTGTACGGAAATAGCTTAATAATGTTCCCTTTTCGAAACAGCTAATAAATCAGTTATTCTACAACACCTTCAAACTGACTCAAAAATCGAATATCATTCTCTGAGAATAACCTTAAATCTTTAACACCATATTTTAGCATGGCAATTCTCTCAACTCCCATTCCAAAAGCGAACCCAGTATACTTATCAGAATCAATTCCACAGTTATCTAAAACTGCAGGATCAATCATACCACAGCCCATAATTTCTAACCAACCTGTGTACTTACAAACGTTACATCCTTTACCTCCACAAATCGAACAAGAAACATCTACTTCTGCTGAAGGCTCGGTAAAAGGAAAGTAAGATGGTCTTAATCTGATTTCTGCTTTATCTCCAAAAAATGACTGAGCAAAGTATAGCAATGTTTGCTTTAAATCTGCAAAAGATACTTTCTCTGCGATATACAAACCTTCTATCTGGTGAAAAAAGCAATGAGCTCTAGCCGAAATTGCTTCATTTCTATACACTCTCCCAGGAAAAATTGCACGAATAGGTGGTTGTGCCTGCTCCATATGTCTTACCTGAACAGAAGAAGTATGCGTTCTCAGTAATACGTCTGGATTCTGTTGAATAAAGAAGGTATCCTGCATGTCTCTTGCTGGATGCTCCTCTGGTAAATTCAGTGCAGTAAAATTATGCCAATCATCCTCTATTTCTGGTCCCTCTGAAACGGAAAAACCAATTTTAGCAAATATTTCAACTATTTGATTCTTTACTAAAGATAATGGGTGTCTAGACCCTAAACTTTCTTTTTCAGCTGGTCTTGAAATATCTGTCCTTTCTTCAGATTCATCTTCAGAAGCATTACTATCATTGAAACTATCAAACTTTTCTTGCGCTGCTTTTGACAATGCATTTAGCGCTTGTCCAACTGCTTTTCTATCCGGACCAGGAACTGCAGAAAACTCAGGTGTTTTAAATAAAGCCTTAATCTCATTTTTAGCTCCAAGAAATTGAATTCTAAATTGCTCCAAAGTTGCAGCATCTTTTATTTCAAATGCTTCTAACTGAAGTCGTAGTGCCTTTATTAATTCTTCCATTACTGTACTTTTTTCACTTTCTCTATTGAGAAAATTATATCCTCCATTGGTCTACTTCTTCTATCCGTTGAAGTGTTAGCAATGCTATCTAATATTTCAAAACCACTTATTAATTCTCCGAAAACAGTATAGTCTCCATCTAAATGAGGAGAACCTCCATCTGTAGTGTAAGCTTTAACTTGAGCTTCTGAAAAGCTTACTGCTTCTGTAGTATTCTTAACACTATCCAAACATGATTGCCATAATTTCTGGAAATACAGAACTGAATCCTTTTTACCAGACTCCACACATCTTTTATAGCCATTAGGAATCCATAGATTACTTGAGTCACTCATGAATGCTTGTTGTGATTGTTGTTGCTTATATCTCGTTCCGTTCATCGCCAATTGCTTCAATTCTTTCTTTGAAAATTTCTTCCCATGAACTATGAAAAACTGACTTCCGCTTGACTTGCGTTCAGGATTTTGTTTATCTCCTAATCTTGCTGCTGCTAATGCACCTCTTTTATGAAATAAAGTATCAATAATCTCAGCCTCCAAGGTATATCCTGGACCTCCATTTCCTAAAACAGTCCCCATCGGAGCATTTTTTGAATCCGGATCTCCTCCTTGAATCATGAAATCTTTAATAATTCTATGGAACATTAAACTATCGTAGAACTTCTCTTCTACTAATTTCTCAAAATTAGCTTTGTGCACAGGAGTGCTATTGTACAATTTCACATACATGTCACCAAACTCAGTACTAATGCGATAAACACTATCTTCTTTAGAACACTTACTAGCCATTAATATGATCGAAAAGATCATGATAAATGAATATTTCAGTCCTTTGATTCCATATCTTGACATAATCAGCTGCTTTACATTAAGGATTAATTTCCTTAATTTGGTAACTTAAATTTGCTGTAAAAATAGGAATTTGATGAAAAAGAAAGCAGTCTATCAGATGTATATTGGATTATTAGTTGTTGTTTTAACTGGCTTGGTTGCTTGTACTAAACCAACTGACCCAAAAGTTATTGTAAATGTGAAGTATACAAATGGTCAGGCGGTAACCGGTGCTACCGTTAGGATTTTCCCAAATGAATTCTATTTAAATCCAGATATTGCTAGTCCTGCGGACACTGCAGACACCTCATTCATTAATCAATTAACTCAAGACGAGATCAGTCTAATGCTGATCGCATCCGATACTAATTTAATAGAAGAAGCAGTCAGTGATGCGCAAGGAAAGGCGGAATTTACCAAGACTTATCCAATGATTCTTAACGTTTCTGTTATTAAGGATAGCTTAACTGGAACCGGTATGGCAAATTTTGTAGAAGATGAAACTACAGAAATTCAAATTACCATCAACTAAGCCGTTCGCTCGAAATAATCAATTAAACCTTGCTTAATCAACTTAAGCTGCTGACTGTTACTTAATTGAGGAAGCTTTTGCTTGTCTTCAAAATGTAACCATCCGTCTTTATCTTTCCCTATATATTCAAAATATCCGTAAGGCTCCAGAATGGCACATACTGCAACATGCATTAAATCCATTTTCTCCTTTTTACTGTATTTTTTTGGTCCTTGCCCTAATTCCTGAACGCCTACCAAATAGATAATTCCTTGTACATCTAGGTCTCCGTCAAATTGAATCGACAGCTTATTTTGTAATTCTTTAAACTTTACTTCTAAATCATTTTCCATTTTATAAACTACTTTTGCAGTATGAAATTCCGTTTAATCTTTATTCTGTTCTCCACTTTCTGTTTGCTGGGAAACCAACAAAAGAAACAGAGTCAAGAAATTGATTTGGTATTTTGTATCGACCTCTCCTCCTCTACAAATGGCCTACTTCCGGTCTTAAAAAAACACTTTTGGGAAATTATATACGACTTCAATCGTTACTATCCTATAGTGAATCTAAAGATAGGTTTAATCATGTATGGTAGACCTAGTTTCGATAAAAAAAACAATTACGTTAAAGTATATTCTGATCTTAGTAGTGACTACGATATGGTGTTTGATTCGTTTTCTAAATTGAGAACGAATGTCACTCAAGGCGAGGCATGGCTTGATCAAGCTATTGAAGTAACCATTAATCAAATATCTTGGAATGAAGATGCTATCAAACATGCGTATTTTATTGGAAATGGTCCTTCTCAAGGAAAACATAATACCTCCAAAACCTTAGTTAAAAAATCTATCGCCAAAAACAACCTGCACTTTAACTTTATGTTTTACAACAGCTACAACAATCAAAAGGATAAAGATGGTTGGGAGAAACTAGCCGAAATAGGGAAGGGAAATTGCAAACTTTTCAAACTAGAACCAAGTAACATTCAATTTCAAAAGAAGTATGATGTAGAATGGATTACCGATTTAGGAGACATGATTAACGATAGCTATTTACCATACGGTTTGAATGGAAATGAAAGACTTAAAACTTCTTTAGATATCGATTCCATTTGCGCTACTATTGATGAAGACTGCT